>JACCDV010354130.1_pt1 | contig 25239 bp, 26 predicted proteins | sample 7446131 | NCBI WGS metagenome assembly JACCDV01 (sample SAMN15323448, study PRJNA562643) | freshwater metagenome | isolation source: river surface water | place: USA:Blue River Watershed | collected 2017-08-17
CCCGACAGCCCACATGAACGTTCGTTGCTTCGTCGCCCGCAAAACAGGCGAGCCGGATGTCTGGTGGTTCGGCGGCGGCATGGATCTGACACCCTATTACGGCTTCCGTGAAGATGCTGTGCATTTTCACCAGACCTGCCGTGATGCTTTGGCGCCCCATGGGGAGGCCTATCACTCACGCTTCAAGGCCTGGTGTGATCAATATTTTTTCCTGAAGCACCGGAATGAACCGCGCGGTGTTGGCGGGATTTTTTACGACGATCTGAATGAACCCGGTTTTGACGCCAGCTTTGCGCTCACCCGTTCAGTCGGTGATGCCTTTGTACAAGCCTATGCCCCGCTACTGGAACGTCGCCGTGATATCCCCTGGGGTAAACGTGAACGTGATTTTCAAGCGTATCGTCGCGGCCGATATGTTGAATTCAATCTGGTTTTCGATAGAGGCACACTTTTTGGCCTGCAATCCGGTGGCCGCACCGAATCCATTCTGATGTCGATGCCACCGATTGTGAAGTGGCGTTACGACTGGCAACCAGAAGCCGGCTCTCCAGAAGCGGCCCTGTATACCGACTTCTTACCGCATCGGGATTGGTTGGCTTAATCCGGCTTCCGCGCGTCGATGAATTCGCGCGCCCTGGCCGTCCATTCGTCGGCCACCATACGACTCAACATGGCATCAGCTGCTTCTAGCAGATCTTCATCGCACTCATTGTGCGGAATCTGCACCAGATACATGGCAAAGCGCTGCTGATCGCTCCGGTAGTGACGTAGATTACCAAGATGCGCCTGACGACGACAGCTCGCCAGAAAGCCTTGGGACAAACCATCTCTGGGGCGCAAGGAACGTACTTGTAGTAGCACATCTTCCCAGCGCTCGGTGCCTAGCAAAGCACGAAGCTCGGTACGCAAATTTGCCGTGCTTCTAGGCGGCTTAACCTCATGTTGAGACAGAGTAAGCACTTGCAGGGCCGCCTCATACTGACGACGGGCAACGAGCATCTCGGCTTCCTGCTGCAAACGTGCCGCTACCAACGCACCATCATCAGCATCCACCCTTCCAAGCCAGACAGCCGCTCTATCCGGGTCGTCCAGCCCTTGCGCAGCGCGAACCGCCAGCAAATCTGCATAACCACTGGCAAATCCGACTTTACGCGCGCGCTCGGCAGCCTTGATCGAGGCCTCGAAATGCCCCTCTAAAAGCAATCGTAATGACGATAGAAATGCCTGCTCTCCTTTACGCTGCCGACGCAAGGCACGATAACGGGCAATTCGCCCCGGCAATCGCAGGGTACCTTGCAGCACCTTCAGCAAAACTGCGCCAATTAATAGCGTACCGAGAAGCATCAGCACAAGAAAGTTAAGCGACATCTCGATGCGCCATGTCGAAAAAACAATCAGGGCATAGCCATCATTGCGGTGCATGAGGTCAGCAATCAGCACTGCCAGCGTACCAAGCGCCAACCCCCAAAGCAGCAATCGTTTCATTCAGACGCTCCTTTGGCTTTCGTTTCGCTCTGAGACATCGCTTCTAGCGCGTGAGAATCGATGCCTGGCGATTGCTCACCAGATGCTGCAGAACGCGCCATCGCTAAGGCAGCGCGCGTCGCCTCTAGGCTAACCGCAGATGGTTCAATATTCAATCCTGACAGGCGTTGCAGTATCGATAGATCGGTCTTTACGAGCGTATTACTCGCGTCATAATATTTCTCGATCCAGCCACGGGCCTGACTTAGCGTCTGCTGGTAAGTTGCTGTATTTCGTTGAACCAATGCATGTCGCGCATCTAGCAGCAGTAAGCGCAAGCCCTGTTGTAAAAACACACGTTGATCTGGAGCAATCAATGCTGCTTCAGCACGATCTAGCCTCTGGACACGCACCATCCCACGAATAGACTGCCAGAGTTCTTCTGCCAGTCCAGCAACTACTAGTCGAGCCTTTTCCATGAGTGTGTCAGCAGGAGCTCCCATTGACGACTCTAAAGGCACCGGCTCGGCTTGTGGCAAACGACGATCCTGTACCAAAGGCAATTGATTGATACTGGTGATGACCCCATCCAGCTGCTCGACGCTCTCACGCAGATCGGTCATGTGTTGCGACTGAATCTCCGCCTGATCCCGGCCCATGGCCAAGCGCAACGCCTGCGCTGCTGAAGTCGGGTCACTCGCGAGTGTACTTTGACCTTGTTTAAGCGCATTCACCAGCGCTTTGCTATCCCCGGTGGCAACCCAGAGCTGCCACCCGGTATCCAGCCGCTCTTCAAGCCGATCCAACTGCAGTAAATGGCGCTCTTGTTGAAGCGTCTGACGCAACATCTCAATTTCATGGCGCACCTGTTGCTGATTGGCTAATGCCGATTCCAGCATCGCTAACCTGCTATCAACGGTGACTACCGCTGCTTCCTCACGATTCAATCCTTCCCAAAGCCGCAGGGTCCAGACTTGTTGACCCGCTACACCCAGAACCAGCAATACCAGGATAACAAAAACCCAGCGGCGGCTCCGTGAAGCGCCTTTCCTATTCGGCTCGTTAGGGACAGATTTTGTGTGCTCAGTATCGTGGGCATCAGTCATAGCGCTTCCATTTCAGGCTCGTCGGTTAACGATCATTCATTATACGTTTGTAGAAATCTCAATATGCCTTCATCCCCACCCTCACAGACAACAACGTTTTCATACCCGAGTTCTATTGCACCTTGAGCAATGCGAGCGTGGGGGACGACCATAGTGAGTCGACGCATCACTTGTGCCAAGCTATCAGGGGCCGCCCCCATGAATCGCTGCAATGATTCGCTACTGGTGACAACCATGACTGATGGTTGATCGATCTCCATCAGCCGCGAGGCACTTTTAACAGCATCCGGATCCAACGAACGCTGATAGACACTCGCCTCATCAACCCGGCCGCCTCGTTCTCGCAATGTCCTGGCAAGTAAATCTCTGCCGCCCTCACCCCGAATCAATGCGAAAGCACGGCCCTCGCACTGCTCGGGTGAAAAAAATGGCAGCGCCAGCAACCCTTCGCTATCAAACTGTGCCTCTGGCTGTACCACCTGGCATACTCCCAATTGGCGCAACACGCGCGCCGTTCCAGGGCCAACAACAGCTGCCGATAGACCTTCTGGCCATGGTTGATGGCCCGTCAATAGCGACCACCCCGAATGTACTGCATTCGCGCTAACGAAAATACAGGCCCGATACGTTTCTAAATGTGCAGCTATGCGCCCGAGATCAACAAGATCAGATGCAGGCTCGATGGCTAAAAACGGAATATGGGTGACGCGCCCACCTAATTGCTCGATGCCTGCCATCAGGGTTGCGGCTTGACCCGCCGGTCGCGTGACCAGAATATGCTGCCCGACTAGAGGACCGGTCAGCGGCTGCGGCATCTTTACCCTTCGTTGATCTGGCAAATCAGCGCATCCGCTCCTTGCGCCAACAAGGATTCCGCTAGGGCAACCCCAAGGACTTCCGCTTCCGACCAAGCACCGCGACATTCACCTGACACAATTTTGGTACCATCAACCGAAGCGACCAATCCGCGCAGCCAGAACTGCTGATTGTCCTCAGTCACAGCAAAACCAGCGATCGGCAAATGGCAGCTCCCCCCCAAACGACGAGAGAAGGCGCGTTCGGCACGCACACAGGCCGCGGTCGCTTCATCCGCAAGCCCATCAGCAATCCGTTGCATTTCTGGCTGGCCTTCACAGATCTCTATACCCAAAGCCCCTTGCCCTGGTGCTGGTAGCATATCTGCCGGGTCGATCCGTGCGCGAATTCGATCTGCCAAGCCTAGACGCACCAAACCCGCTGCTGCCAGGATAATGGCGTCAAATTCACCCTCATCCAGTTTGCGTAGACGCGTATCCAGATTGCCGCGTAGCGGCTTAATCACCAGTTGGGGAAAACGCGCACGAAGTTGTGCCTCACGGCGCAGACTTGAGGTGCCAACAACGGCTCCCGCTGGCAAGGCCGACAGGGATTCATACTTTGGACTGACTAAGGCATCCCGGGGGTCTTCGCGTTCACTAATCGCTGCCAAAACAAAGCCTTCCGGCATTTCCATTGGCACATCTTTCATCGAGTGAACCGCCAGATCAGCGCGTCCTTCAGCCATCGCAACTTCGAGCTCTTTGATAAAAAGCCCCTTGCCACCGATTGCCGCTAGAGGACGATCAAGAATCTGATCGCCGCGGGTGGTCATGCCCAGAATCTGCACATCCCGTGTTGGATTTTGCGCCTGCAAAAGGCGTTGTACATGCTCCGCCTGCCACATGGCAAGGCGCGATTCTCTAGAGGCGATAATCAATGGGGCTGGCATAAAACGATTTCACAAAAGCAAAGGGCACGATTACCCTCAATGAATGTAATGCTAGCACGCGGACTCCCTTATAATGTGGGCTTTGTAGCCACTAGACTCTCTTCTGCCATGTCCGCCAACGAAAAGACCTCCGCTTCGACCCCTTACACCTGGGCCGGGCGCTTTGACGAACCCATGTCGGAGCTTGTCAAACGATATACGGCGTCAGTTGATTTTGATCAACGTCTCTGGCGGCAGGATATTCGTGGCTCTCTGGCACACGCCCGCATGCTGGCCAAGCAGCACATTATCAGCGCGCAGGATCTGGCGGATATCGAACGTGGCATGGCGCAGATTCTGGGCGAAATTGAAAGCGGCGCTTTTACCTGGTCTCTGGATCTGGAAGATGTGCACCTCAACATTGAACACCGCCTGACCAGCCTGGTCGGCGATGCCGGCAAACGTTTGCACACAGGTCGCTCCCGTAATGATCAGGTCGCTACGGACATTCGCCTCTGGTTGCGCGACAGCATCGACACACTGATCGAACTGTTCAAACGACTGCAAATGGCCTTAGTGACCCTGGCAGAGCAGCATGCGGATACGCCCATGCCTGGCTTTACACATTTGCAAGTAGCCCAACCTGTTACTTTCGGCCATCACCTGATGGCCTATGTAGAAATGCTGGCACGCGATGCAGAACGCCTCACCGATCTGCGTCGTCGGGTCAATCGTTTGCCTCTGGGCAGCGCCGCCCTTGCAGGAACAACTTACCCAATCGACCGCCACTTTGTTGCCGAACAACTCGGCTTTGAGGCTGTCTGCGAAAACTCGCTGGATGCTGTTTCAGATCGTGATTTCGCTATTGAATTCTGTGCCGCTGCGTCGCTGGCAATGATCCATCTATCGCGTTTTTCTGAAGAGCTGGTGCTCTGGATGACGCCACGCTTCGGCTTTGTGATGCTGGCAGATCGCTTCTGCACCGGTTCATCAATCATGCCGCAAAAGAAAAACCCGGATGTGCCAGAACTGGCACGGGGCAAGACCGGCCGGGTCATTGGGGATCTGAATACGCTGCTGGTTCTAATGAAAGGCCAACCACTAGCCTACAACAAAGACAACCAGGAAGATAAAGAACCCCTGTTCGATGCAGCAGACACCCTCACCGATACCCTGCGCATCTTTGTTGATCTGGTACCCGGCATCACCGTTCGCCCGGAACCAATGGCTGCTGCACTACTCCAAGGGTTTGCCACGGCAACAGACCTGGCAGACTATCTGGTTCGTAAGGGCTTACCCTTCCGTGCGGCGCACGAAGCGGTTGGCCTGGCGGTAAAGGCAGCTGAACAAAAGGGTGTTGATCTTGCCGACCTGACACTGGTTGATCTGCAGGCATTTTCACCATTGATCGAGGCTGATGTCGTGCATGCGCTGACGATCAGTGGTTCTCTGGCAGCGCGTGATCATATTGGCGGCACAGCCCCGATTCAGGTTAAAGCTGCCATAGAGCGCGCTAAAAAACGCCTGGCTTAAATAAAAAACGCCGGGCTGCTCAATGCAGGCCGGCGTTTCTGAGCACTCCTAGAAAAAATACTAGAGGTGCTTAATTTTTGTATGGGTCAAGCAACGCTTGCAGTTCACCCGCTTGATACATTTCCATCATGATGTCGCTGCCGCCGATAAATTCGCCGTTAACGTACAGCTGTGGAATCGTTGGCCAATTCGCATAGACTTTAACGCCTTCGCGCACTTCGGCGTTTTCTAACACGTTAACGCTATAAAAACTGCTGACGCCACACTCACGCAGCAACTTGCAAGCGCGCTGGGAAAAACCACACTGTGGAAACTGTGGGGTGCCCTTCATATAAAGGACAACCGGGTGACCTTTCACCTGTTCATCGATGAGGGCCAGGACGGGATTATTGTTGTCGCTCATAGTCTGACTCCAAGTTCAGTTGGGGGGTATTGAAGAGCTGCGAGTCTAGCCAAGCACGCCCCCCACGTCAAACGAAACTATGCACTATGACGCAGTTTCTCGATCAGGCTATAGAGTGTCATCCCAGCCAGCAAACTGGCGACATAAATCACCCCTTCAGGGATTCCTGCACCCAGAAGGACTAAACCAGGCCCGGGACAAATCCCGGTAATACCCCAGCCAATGCCGAACAGTACAGACCCTAAAATCAGTCTCAAATCAATTTTGCGACTGGCTGGCAGGTTAAGCGGTTCACCCGATAGCGTCTTCGGTTGCTTTTTAAGCAGCGCAAAGCCGATGCTCCCCACAACCAAACCGCCGCCCATGACCAAACCCAGGGATGGATCCCATGGCCCGGCAACGTCGAGAAAACCAATGACTTTGGCCGGATTTGCCATACCCGACAAAATCAGCCCTAAGCCTAATAACAAACCAGCGAGACCTGCAGTTACCCATTGCATAGCACGACTCATACCGACACCCCCAACAGGTGCCGTAACACATACACCGTTACCACCGCTGACCCCATGAAGCTACAAACAGCAATGAGTGAGCGCACAGAGAAACGGGACAAACCACAAATACCATGACCACTCGTACAACCATTGGCATAGCGCGTACCGAGCCCCACCAAAACACCGCCAACGACAAGACCCATAAATCCAGTCTGTTGCTCAGTCGCTGGCAACGCCGCAAACATAGACCAGATAACAGGGGCTCCGACGAGCCCGATAAGGAAAGCAATTCGCCAGCCAAAAGGCTCTCGTTTTTGCTGAACGATCAGCTCAACGACATGCCCCAGAATACCGCTAATTCCTGCAATACGTCCGTTAGCCCAGGCTAGCCACACCGCAGCTAAGCCAATCATAAACCCACCAACTAAAGCAGAAACTGCCGCATAAAACGTAAATGCCTGCCAATCTATGCTCATTTAAAGCAGCCCTTATCGTTGGCAGATTTCGAATGGGGCTGTGGTGGCGCAGAGCAATAAAGCTGATGCAATACTTCGAGAATGACCTGCACATGCGGGTGAGACACGCGGTAGTAAATGTACTTACCATCACGGCGCGTAGCTACCAACCCTTCATTGCGCAGCACGCCCAGTTGTTGCGAGAGGGTTGGTTGCTGAATATCCAGCAGCTCTTCAAGCTCTCCGACCGAATATTCACCTTGCAACATCTGGCACAGCAATAACAATCGATCAGGATTGCCAATCACTTTGAGTAAAGACACGACCTGTGCTGCCTGACTGCGCATCCAGTCCAGATCCAGCACAGCAGCATTGGCTGCCTGGGCTTCCTGAATCGCTACAACTTCTTCTGTTTTGGTTTTTTTTATAGCCACAGTGTCACCTGTTTTATTGGGGTATTTTGGATAAGCGCGTTCATTATACCACTATATATATAAGCGGCGGATGCAACTGATTAGCGCCCTAGGTTAGAATGTCGGCATGAGTGATTTCCCAACCTGGCGCAAACCAAGCGGTGCCCCCGTATCCTGCGTAGAAAAGATCAAAGTTCTGAACGAGAACTTTGCAGAGCTGCGCAACCTTGCGCAAGAAACGCTGGATGACGCCCTGTTGCTCGGATGTAGCGAGAGCCAGGCACGTGAAGCGCTTCGAGAAATGCTCGATGGTCTAACGACCTCTTACGACGAAATTCCGGAATAGCTTGTTCAAAGCCAGCTAAGACATCGACCCTGCCAATCCAGAATGGCCGTACGGTTAATCATTTTTTTAGCCAGTTCCGGATAAGTCTCTCTGATCACGGACTGTGCAAACTCCGACAAAAACCGCGCTTTGATTGCTGCCCGAGCCTGATCCACTCCGATGGCCTCGTAAGGCACAGAGGACAGCAACAAGAAACCATCACCTGGAATACGTGCCGATGCCATATTGGCTTGAATAATCCCCGCGGCTTTAATGATCGGCTCCGCAAGATTGGGGCTATAGGGCCCGATAATCAACGCCAGGTTGGGCGTATGCAGAAAATCAAATCCGCGACCAAGACAGATCATCCATTCCCGATGCTCGATATCGAGCTGACGAAGCCCCAACTGCACTTGCGTCCTAATCTCTGCAACATGCTTGAAATTTCCCACCACCAGCGGCAACAGATCCGCCCGCATCGTGCCGGGCATCTCCGGTAACAACATGGCTAGTTTTGCGCTTAACGCCTCTGGATTGCCGTCATCAAGATCTGCAACCCGAAGTACCTGACCATGGGCGCCGTGCAAGACCAAGGCATCTTCGTCCGTTTCAAAACCACAGACCAGGGGATAAACCGTGCCATATGAAGCGCCAAAAATCGTCGAAATCTGCTGTTCGATCTCTTGCGTATGATTAATTGCGGCCTGTTGGTCATAGTCAAAACCCGCACAGCCTCGATGATGATCACCCCGTGAGTAATGGTACGTCACCAGGAACAACACCTGCCGTCCTTCGTGCACTCTATCCATAACATACTGGGTAACAACCTCCCCCAGATGGGGCCAACCCAGGTCAAATCGTCCACCCAGATTACGAAATGGCATCAGCAACCCTATGGGTGTGCCCGTCGCCACCGGAATATTAATTCGGCCGTCCATACATTTAAGAACGGCAATCGCCGTCGGATGCTGACTCTGATAGCGAGCCCTCGCCAACATAGCCTCAGGACTTCGATAATCCTCCCCGTGACGTGCCGCTAAAGCAGAGAGCCAATCGATACGCGCTTCAATCGGTTTACTATGAACGTCGTTCACTTCAGCCCTCCTGTTCAAACATCAAGGCACTGATTAATTCACCAATGTGTGAATCTTAGATCAATTAACACCAATCAGTGCATTTTGAGTACGCGGCTTGTCCAGACGTTCTAACCACCATCGTTGTGCGGGGCCAGGCTCTCGCCCACCTACCCGCCAAGCGTAAGACAAATGCGCAGGTCTACGTTGACGTATACGTAATTTTTCAACCAATCGCCCGGCCTTCAATTCATCACGAATCAAAGGTTCGGGCAAATACCCGCAACCCAATCCGCGGATCTGCGCTTCGATCTTCAAAGCCATGGAAGGCACTGTCAGTACATCCTGCCCGGGCAGCAAGCCAATTGTCATTGGCGTCATTTGCTGTGCACTATCGGCCAGAGCGATCATTCGATAAGGCATCAATAATTCATCGGTAATGGCATCACTGACATCGGCCAATGGATGATCCGGCGCGACGACAAAGAGAAAAGGTACCTCTCCCAGCGGCGCACTCTGGATACCCGCGGGGGGTGAGGGTTGATCAGCAACGCCAATGGCCAGGTCTGCACGCCCGCTGACCAAAGCTTCCCAGGTACCCGACAAAGTTTCGCGCGCCAACCGAATGCGCGTCGGTGGCTTCAACGCAAGAAATTCGCCAATAAGATCAAGCACCGTGCCTTCGTCAATGATGCTATCAACAGCGATATTCAGCTGGGGCTCCCACCCTGTAGCCACACGCTTAATCCGTTGCCCCACCGTTTCTAACTCGGCGAGTAATCGGTCGCCCTCCTGAACCAGCTCTGCGCCGGCAGGTGTCAAACGCGCTTGCCGAGAGCTTCGGTCAAAAAGCAGCACGTCCAACTGCTCTTCGAGTTGACGAATACTGTAGGTCACGGCAGAAGGTACCTTACCCAAAATCCGCGCGGCTGCAGCGAAACTGCCGCTTCTGGCAATCAAACTGACCATTTCGAGCAATTCGGGCGTTAGAGGCGAACGTTGCATAGCCGATCCAATAATTCAAATAATTTGAATGATGCCATCAATTGATCAAAGCCACATCCCTGCCTGTAAGACTAAAGTACACGCAACAAGGAGATTCATTATGTTGATCAAACGACCTGCCAACGAACGGGGCCATGCTGACCACGGCTGGTTGCGCTCGTTTCACAGTTTTTCCTTCGCTGATTACTTCGACCGCAACCACATGCACTTCGGGCCGCTACGCGTCATCAATGAAGACTGGGTTGCTGCGGGCACTGGCTTCGGCATGCATCCGCATAAGGATATGGAAATCGTCACCTATATTCTCGAAGGCGAACTCACCCACCAGGACAGCATGGGCCATCAGGAAGTGATTCGCCCAAATGAAGTCCAGCGCATGTCGGCCGGCACCGGTGTCTTCCACAGCGAATTCAATCGCCATAGCACCGATACCTGCCATCTGCTGCAGATCTGGATCATGCCCGACCAGAAAGATCTCTCCCCGGAATATGAACAGACCGCATTCGACCCAGCGGAAAAGCGAGGTAAATTACGCCTAGTCGCAGCGCCTGACGGCGCACAGGGGTCGGTCACCATTCATACGGATACCCGTCTGTATGCCGGCCTGTTTGATGGCGCAGAAACCACCACGCATCCTCTGCCGCCGCAGCGCATGGCTTACATCCACGTCGCACGCGGCAGCATCATAGTCAATGGCGAAGCACTGAGCGCCGGTGATGCGTTAATGCTGCGCGATGAAACTGTTGTCGATCTTAACAACGGCAACAATGCAGAAATCCTGGTCTTTGATTTACCGTGCCAATAAGCACGTTACAAAAAATTAAATCGATTATCACAGTCCATGCCGCTACCCACGCTATTTGTCCCGCATGGTGCACCGACCTTTGCCCTTCGGCCGGGTGATGCTGGGGCGGCGCTGGTTGATCTAGCGCAAACGCTGGAACGACCCAAGGCCATTATCATCGTCAGCCCGCATTGGGAAACCCGCGAACCGACCGTGGGCAGCGCCAGCGATCTGGAAACCATTTATGACTTCGGTGGCTTCCCCAGCGTGCTCTATACCTTGAAGTACCCCGCTCATGGCGATGCAGAACGGGCACAACAGGTCATCAACTGTTTGCAGAACGCCGGTTACCCGGCACGACTGGATCCGCATCGCGGCCTGGACCACGGCGCCTGGGTACCGCTGCGCATGATGTATCCGGCTGCCGATATCCCAGTAATTCCTCTATCGATCAAATCACATGCGAGTGCGGCCTATCACTATGCACTCGGTGAGGCACTGAGGCCACTCACGCCCAAAGGCTTTCTGATCATTGGTACTGGTAGCATCACGCACAACCTGCGCGACTTCATGATCTGCGCGCACAACAACCTGCCCACGCCGCCCTATGTCAGACGTTTTGCCGACTGGGTGGCCACACAACTAGCCCAGACTGACCTCACCCCACTGATCAACTACCGACAAACATGCGCCGATGCCTCGCCGGCCCACCCGACCGAAGATCACTTCATGCCCTTCTTCGTCGCGCTAGGCGCAGCGGGAGATAAACCAGACGCAGAGCGGTTTTACGCTGGCGTGGATGATTACGTCATTGCCATGGACGGCTACTGTTTTAACCGGGCGTTACAATGACGTTTTACATTCATCCGAAGAGTCACGATTATGTCCGCTCCAGCCTGTCCGCAATGCACCCTTGAAAACACCTACCCCGATGGCACCAACTTCGTCTGTGCCGACTGCGGTTTTGAGTGGCCCATCGAAGCTGAAGCTGCTGAAGAAGACGGCCCACGCATTGTCAAAGATGCTAACGGCAACGTACTGAGCGATGGCGACAGCGTGGTACTGATTAAAGACCTCAAACTCAAAGGTTCGTCGAGCACCATGAAGGTAGGCACCAAGATCAAGAGCATTCGTATTGTTGAAGGCGACCATGAGCTCGATTGCAAATCGGATTTCGGCAATATCATGCTGAAAGCATGCTTCGTCAAAAAAGCTTAAGACAAACCAGCCCCGAAAAAAATGGCCACCCTAGGGTGGCCATTTGCTATACATGAAACTGATCAGGAATTTGATCCGTAACCCACCGGATCGGTCTTTCCCGAGAACATGTGATAGACGCGCAGGAAATAGAACACCACCAGCGGGAACATCACGATCGCACCCCAGAACATAAATTGCAGGGATACTGCAGGCGCTGCAGCCTGTTCGATGGTCAGCGAGTACGGCATCATGTAAGGCCAGAACGACAGCGCGAGCGAACCAAAAGCCGAAGCAATAATCAGCATGCACCAGGCAAACGGCGCGCGTTCATGCGGGCAATCATGACGACTGGTACGAAATGCGCCAAGCAGTCCCACAAAACCCAGCGCTGGCACAATCCAATGCCAAAGCGGTGCCTTTTCCCAAGCGTGACGCACCGGCAGATCCACCCCCTGGGTAATCAGGAAAGCAGCCAGAACAAAAACACAGAAAGCGATCGATAGACCACGCAGCTGTGCACGGGCTCGTTGAGCAACGGCACCTTCAGTTTTAAGGATCAACCACCCGGCCCCCAGCATACTGTACCCGACCACTAGGCCAAGACCGCAAAGCACCGGGAACGGCGCCAGCCAATCCCAACCATTGCCAACATAAGTTGTACCCTCAATCGGCAGCCCCATGATCATGGTGCCAATCGCAGCGCCTTGTACAATCGTTGCAACGGCTGAGCCAATGACAAAGCCCCATTCCCAAATGCCACGCGCCTTGAGCGCCTGCTCACGGAACTCAAACGCAACACCGCGGAAAATCAGGCCGATCAGTAACAACACGACTGGCAAGTAGAAGGCTGAGAGAAAAATGGCGTAAATCGCGGGGAAAGCGCCAAATAGACAGGCACCGACGATAATCAACCAGGTCTCATTGCCATCCCAGAAAGGCGCGATGGCACCGATAACCGTATTACGCTCTTCGTCGCTTTTGGCCGTTGCAAACAGCATGGCTGCACCAAAGTCATAACCATCAACAATGATGTAGACAAGAATCGAGAAGGCAATCAGACCAGCCCAGAAGTAGGGAAGCCAAGGGCTCATAGACTCAAGACTCATACGGCCTCCGAAGTGTTCGGGCCATCATTGGACGGACCCTTCTTGAAAAGATTCCAGATATAACGCAGACCAAAGCTGTAAATAATCAGATACACCGACACATAAAGAACGAGACTGGTCAGCGCATGATTAAAGGTCAGCGAGGGTGTTACCGCATCGGAAGTTCGCAGCAAACCGGTCACCACCCAGGGCTGACGCCCAACTTCAGCGGTATACCAGCCCGCAAGCACGGCGATCCAGCCAATCGGGAACGAAATCGCAGCAATGTGCAAAAACCAACGCGAGCGTTCAATGCTGTGACGATAGTTGTGCCAGCTACCATACCAACCGATAAACAGCATCAGAACAGCCACGCCAAACATGATTCGGAAGCCGTAAAACGGCACAAGGAACGGCGCACGCTCATCGGCAGGCACATCCTTAATGCCGCGCTGATAAGAATCCGGGTTACCGGAATCCACAACACTGCCCAGTACCGGGATCGTGACTTCAAAACTATTCTTTTCAGCTGTGTTATCCGGCCACGCTACAACCACCAGTGGTGCACGCTTGCCGCTCTCCCAACGACCTTCGACAGCAGCGAATTTGCCTGGTTGATAATCACGAATGATTTCACCGGCCAGGTGACCAAAGCCGATTTGAATCGGCGTAAATACGGCCATTAGCCCCATACCCCAGATCAGCATGGCGCGTGCGGTCGTCTTATAGACACCTTTAAGGGTGTACCAGGCACCGGTCGCTGCTACAACCGTTGCCGTCGTCAGATAGGCCGCAAGCAGCATATGCAACCAACGTGTTATAAACACATGGCCACCGATAATCTGCTGCCAATCCGTAGGAATAATACGACCCGTTGCATCTACTGCATGGCCTACCGGTACCTGCATCCAGCTGTTATTCGCCATAATCCAGAAAGAAGACAGCGTTGTACCCAAAGCAACTAGCACACAAGACATCAAAAATGCACGCGGCGATACTTTGGTACGGCCAAACAACACAACGCCAAGAAAGGTGGCTTCAAGAATGAAGGCTGTAAAAGACTCATACCCGAGTAGCGGTCCCTGAATCGGCCCAGTCTTTTCGCTCAGCACACTCCAGTTCGTCCCGAACTGGAAGGCCATCACAATACCGGAAACAACCCCCATGCCAAATGACACGGCAAAAATCTTGACCCAGAAATCAAAAAGCTTTCGGTAAACGGGGTTGCCCGTTGCCTGATTTCGCCACTCGAGCACAGCCAGCCATGCAGCGAGACCGATCGTAAAAGATGGAAAAATAATGTGGAATGTCACCACAAATGCGAATTGAATTCGCGATAAGTCTAATGCCGTTAAATCCAAAACAATCTCCTACGGCACACAGGTCAACCGGGCGCCCTCAAGACAAAACAAGCAGGGATGGCCACAATCCATCATCCAACGCGGTGACGAAACATTTCAGGCCGTATAATCAACAAGTTGCGTATTATATTTCACTGCAGCAAATTTCCGATATCTGCTTTGTTAAATTTTGATGAACTTAAGGGTTAATCACCAGCCATGTCACACCTAACGCACGAGTGGCTACTCAGTTTCTGGTCTCCCCAAGCCATTGAGATCAACCTTATCCTGCTTATGCACCTTGCTGGCTCCATGTTTTTAGGCATGCTGGTTGGATATGAGCGCTCCTATCATGGTCGGGCAGCAGGCATGCGTACCTTTTCTCTCGTCTGCATGGCCTCCACAGGCATCGTAGCCATTTTTGGCTATCCGGAACTCTGGTTTGGGGGTCAAGACATCAAAAGCGTTACTGCTGACGGCCCATCAAGAGTGATTCAGGGCATCGTTACAGGTATCGGCTTTCTGGGCGCCGGCGTCATTATTCGTGAAGGTCGTTCGATTTCTGGTTTATCAACGGCGGCATCGATCTGGACAGCCGCTGCCATCGGCATATTAATTGGCTTGGGTTTTTATGCAGCAGGCATCGCCCTGGCAGTCTTGTGTGCCTTTAGCATGACGATCGTGCTGCAGCTTGAGCGGTGGTTGCCGCGTCGCAAACGTTATTTATTTGAACTGACTTTCAACCTGCACGGCCACCCTAACGCCGAAACGCTCAAAGAACTCGCTGAGGCCTACGGATTCACCGTAGGGATGGACAGCATCTCGATTAGCCTTGGAAAAAATCACCAGTTCTGGTCCTATACAGCAACAACACGTCCGCGGATCAATCCCGACTTGTCTAATCTAGGTCGGGCGCTACAACAAATGGACGGCCTTGAAAAATTCAGTATTTTTCCCACGCGCATCTAATTGCTTACTGGATAAACCTATGAACCTATCCAGCCTGATCAAAGAAATCGGCCGCGGCGCCAAAGGCGCCCGTTCGCTCTCGGCTGAAGATGCTGAAATGCTTTTTACAGCCATGCTACAGGGCGCTGTACCGGATCTTGAATTGGGTGCAATTCTGATCGCTCTACGCGTAAAGAGTGAATCAGATGAGGAATTAATCGGGTTCTGCAGGGCCATGCAGGCCACCACCCATATCCTCGAATCAAAAGACAGCACGCCGATTATCATTTTGCCCACGTACAACGGTGTTCGTCGTCAGCCAAACCTGCTGCCTTTGTTGGCGCAATTAATCAGAGACGCCGGACTAAAAGTGCTGATTCATGGCAGACATGATTTTGAGAATCGTGAAAATCCTTTCCCGCTCTTCAAGACACTAGGCGTTCATCTATCGGAATCAATAGCACAGGCTGAAACGCAGCTCGACGCAACGGGCATTGCTTTACTGGACATCGAGCAGCTGAACCCGGGGCTCAATGCACTGCTTAATTTGCGCAGCCGTTTAGGCGTACGCAACACAGCTCACACGCTTTGCAAATTATTAGATCCCTGCCCCGGGCAGTCGATACGCGTCGTTAACGTCACACACCCGGAATATCTCATTCGCATGACATCCCTGCTAACAACACAGCGCGCAGATGCCATGCTGCTCCGTGGGACTGAAGGTGAAGCATTTGCCAACCCCCGTCGCCGCCCTGAACTTATGGGCTTTGAGAAGGGCCTCCCATCAATCCTGTTTCCGGCAGAAGAAGGGGGAACGCCACCCCTTGCAGGATGGCCTGAAAGTGCTGATTTTGACCAAAATGTCGAATTGATCCGGAAGCTTATCGCTAACCCAGAAACAATTCCGCAACCCTTGAAAGACCAGGTAACTGCACTCAGGTCTTTCGCTCACTTAAATAAGCAGCAACTACCTGCTTAGTCACGATGGGCTGCACGCCCCAGACGATCACGCACAGCAAACCAATCTGGTGTCTCTGGCAGTTGCTGTACGTAGATATTGCGATAATTTCTTTCATCCAAGTCTCTCAGGACTCGATAAAAGTCATGCGCAAAAGACGCAGGCTGATTCGCTAAAACTTCAACATCAGCATGATGTCGCATCGTTTCAGGCAAAGATGGGCTATCAAGCACAACCCCTGCACAATGCCCTGCAGCTATCTTTTCTTTGATCGCTTCCAGTGACAACACGCTGAGCGGTGTCCGTGGCGCATAATGCGATGCCAAACTCCCCGAAACCCGCGGGGTACCAGGCGTTGGGTTTTGCTCGATATTTGCTACAACAACAGGTTTACCCAACACGAGTTCAATCTGCGCTGCCGTAATTGCGCCCGGACGAAGAATGACCGGTTCACCACGCGAGAGATCAACAATCGTTGACTCAATGCCCACCAGACAATCACCTCCGTCTAGTACCAGTGACACCTCGTCACCCAACTCTTGGGCCACATGGTCTGCCCTGGTTGGACTGATTCGTCCAAATTTATTCGCTGAAGGTGCCGCCACGCCACCACGCGAAGGATTCCGATCAGCCAACGCACGCAGCAAAGTTAATGCCATAGGGTGTGCGGGTATACGAATACCAACCGTGTCCTGACCTCCGGTAACACAATCAGGCACGCTTGCAGCCTTTTTCAAGATTAGGGTCAGAGGCCCCGGCCAGAATGACTCAGCCAGAGCCCACGCATCATCAGGAATCTCACGTGCATAGTTCGGCAACAAATCGTCCGCGCCCAAATGCACAATCAACGGGTGATCCGCCGGTCGACCTTTGGCCGCAAATATTTTTGCTACGGCCTCGGGGTTATTGGCATCTGCTGCCAACCCATAAACGGTTTCAGTCGGCAGCCCTACAAGGTTGCCGGCAAGAAGCAAATCAACGGCACGGGCAATTGCATCCGGGCCGGCATCCATTTCAGGCATCCGGCAACCCTAGGATTTTACGTGCCCGCATAGCCTGTTCATAAACCTGTTTGGCGTCTGAACCGACAACTGTCAGGTGACCCATTTTGCGGCCAGGGCGCGGCGACTGTTTGCCATAGAGATGCAGGCAAAGCCCGGGAATGGCCAACAGCGCGGCCCAATCCGGTTCTCGCTCCTGATCACCATCGAACCAGAGATCTCCGAGCAGATTAACCATCACCGCCGCTGAATGCGCACGACTATCACCGAGCGGCAAACCGCAAAGGGCACGCACCTGCTGCTGAAACTGATTGGTCGCGCAGGCATCAATGGTGTAGTGACCGCTATTGTGCGGGCGCGGCGCCATTTCATTCACAACCAGCTTGCCGCGTGTGACAAAGAACTCAACGCCAAGCGTACCCACATAGCCCAGACAACCCGCCAGTTTCTCCGCCACTTCACAGGCCGTATCTGCCAGACAACTAGAGCCCCAGGCCGGCACAATGCTCACATCAAGAATACCGCGCGTGTGACGATTCTCCGCCGAAGGGAATGCCTTCACTGCACCGTCCTGAGCTCGCGCCAGCACCACGGAAATTTCATAATCGAGTGGCAGCTTCGCTTCCAGAATGCAACGCACACCACCCAGTTCAACCCAGGCCTTTTCGGCTGTGGCACGATCTTCAACGACTGCCTGCCCTTTGCCATCGTAGCCCAGACGCGCGGCTTTCAGGATGCCAGGGAAAAGCTGCGATGACGCCTGACGCAAATCTTCTAGCGAGTTAATCTCTATGAATGGGCCATGCGGCAAGCCATGAACCTTGAGGAAGGTCTTTTCAGCAATACGATCCTGACACACAGACACCGCGGCGGCAGATGGGTGTACCGGCACTTGCTCAGACAGCACAGCCAGTGTTTCAGCAGGTACGTTTTCAAACTCGGTCGTGACCGCCGCACAACCTGCTGCCAACTCGGCTAGGGCAGCTGCGTCAGCATAAGCGGCACACAAATGCCGATCAGCAATTCGACCGGCCGGACTATCCTGATCCGGATCCAACACCCAGACCTGATAACCCAACTCGTGGGCAGCCATAACAAAATAGCGGCCAAGCTGGCCGCCACCGAGCATGCCCAATATTGCAGGCGCTGGAATAAACGATTTCTTCATCAGACTTCCGGCAATTTCATAGCCAACACTTTGGCCGACTGCTGCTGGCGGAACCGCTGCAGTCGCTGGTTTAATTCGGTATCCTGATTTGCCAGCATGGCAATCGCGAACAATGCGGCATTAGCCGCACCAGCTTCACCAATCGCAAAGGTCGCCACAGGAATGCCCTTCGGCATCTGCACGATCGAGTGCAGCGAATCAACACCTGACAACGCTTTGGATTGCACAGGGACACCCAGCACGGGCACTGTCGTTTTTGCTGCCAGCATACCCGGCAGGTGAGCCGCACCGCCTGCGCCGGCAATAATGGCCTGTAGGCCACGCGGGCCAGCTGTCTCCGCATATTCAAAGAGCAGATCAGGCGTGCGGTGTGCGGAGACAACGCGTGCCTCAAACGCAACACCAAATTCTTTGAGCATCACTGCTGCTGCCTGCATTGTCGGCCAGTCCGAATCGGACCCCATCACAATGCCAATCAATGGCACTTTTTTATCGGCACTCATTTCACAGTTCCTTCAGCAAAACGCTCTGCAGAGGTCAATGTATTCGCCAACAGCATGGCAATCGTCATCGGACCCACACCACCCGGCACCGGCGTGATAGCGCCCGCAATCGGTTTCACTGCTTCAAAATCGACATCGCCGCAAAGACCACCACCCGCTTCTGCTGGCAGACGGTTAATGCCCACGTCAATCACCAGAGCACCCGGCTTTACCATATCGGCAGTAACAAACTTTGGCTTACCAATCGCAGCCACAAGAATATCGGCACGACGGGTATGTGCATTCAGATCCTTGGTACGCGAGTGGCATACAGTCACTGTACAACCCGCATGTAGCAACAGCATGGCCATTGGCTTGCCAACAATATTGGAACGGCCAATCACCACCGCTTCTTTACCGTTCAGGTCGACACCCGTTTCGGCCAGCAGTTTCATCACACCATAAGGCGTACAAGGAATGAACCGCGGGTCACCCTGCATCAAGGCACCGACATTCGCCGCATGAAAGCCATCGACATCTTTTTCCGGGCGAATGGCTGCAAGCACCTCGGCTTCGTCAAATTGTGGCGGCAATGGTAACTGGACCAGAATGCCGTGCACAGCGGGATCGTTGTTCAGTTCAGCGATCTTGTCGAGCACGTGCTTTGGGTCAACATCAGCCGCAAACGGAAAATCAAACGAGACCATGCCGGCCTCATGGCAAGCCTTGATCTTGTTACGCACATAGACTTGCGATGCCGGATTTTCGCCTACCAGAATAACAGCCAGTCCTGGCCGGGTTCCCTGAAGCGCCAATTCATCGGCACGCACTTTGAATTCGGCACGCAAACGTTTGGATAACGCGGCGCCATCAAGAATTTGAGCAGTCATAGGCCGTTATTTTACTGCAAACCGCCACTGCGCCACTGAAATTCCCTGTGCGCCCACATCGGCCGCCAAACTATCGATATCCGGGCCAGACGCAATAAGTTCAGGACATCGCGCAGAAAAGTCCCGAATTCGCTTCAATGGTAAGGGGCTACTCCAGGCCAGCATTAGGTGATTGCCGGGAGATTGCTCCAAGTCCGGCTGCCATCCCAGATATAACGCGCCCGACTTATCTCGCGCACTTCGGCGCTCCTGATTGAGCGGAGATGTCTCTATGGCGGCGGTAACGGCTATTTGCCTCGTTGATAACCACGCAGGATCAGCAACTTCTTCTTGGCGGCTTAAGACACCTCCCGCTGACGATATTTCGCGCCCGCCAAACACAACGACCGGCACCAGATATTCGGCTGAAAGTACCATCGCCTGTGCCAGCCACTCTGCCGCAATAGCTTGCGGCGCCCCGTTTAGCTCCAGTGCCGGCACCCCATGATTTCGCAAAGACTGCCGAAACACGCCGGCATCTCCGTGGATCTCTGGTCGATAAAAATGCCATTGCGGTTCCTCACAACGCAACCGGCTCAGATTCTCGGCAAAGGAAGCTTTTGGTATAGGCATGTTGTGATCATGCCACGCTCCCTATTAAAGAACGAACGAACTGCTTGACGCTTGATCAATCGAGCCTTAGTATTTTCACATAACAATACGTTATTTCATATTGCAAAATTACAAGAGCGGCCCGATTCACTGTTGTGCGGCGCGGAACTTCACAACCTCACATACAGATATAGTCGTCGGAGGTTGTCCAAATCGAGTCATAAACGCTGGTCATTACGGATCCCGCAGGAATCCGTCTCAATTAGGAGGCAGCATGTCGGCAGAAAACGAAATGAATTCCACTCCCGGTCAACGCATCGATTCGGACCCCCAGGAAACCCGGGAATGGCAGGATGCACTCTCCGGCGTGATCAGCAACGAAGGCGATGACCGCGCACACTTCCTCATTGAAACCCTGATCGAGCAGGCTCGAGAAAAGGGAATCGATCTGCCCTACTCGGCCAACACCGAATACATCAACACCATTCCGACGGCACTCCAACCTAAATATCCGGGCAACGCTGATATGGAGATCAAGATTCACTCCTATATCCGCTGGAATGCCATGGCCATGGTTGTTCGAGCTAACAAACACACGAACGTGGGTGGTCATATCGCATCATTTGCGTCTGCCGCAACACTTTACGACGTGGGCTTTTCTCACTTCTGGCACGCACCTTCAGCTGAGCATGATGGTGACCTAATTTTCTTCCAGGGCCACTCGGTTCCCGGCGTTTATGCACGTGCCTACATGCTGGGACGATTCACCGAACAACAACTGGACCACTTCCGCCAGGAAACAACGGGCAAGGGCATCTCCTCCTACCCGCACCCGTGGCTCATGCCAGACTTCTGGCAATTCCCAACCGTATCAATGGGGCTAGGTCCCATACAGGCCATTTACCAGGCTCGCTTCATGAAGTATCTGGCAAGTCGCGGGTTGATTGATGCACAAAAGGCTGAAAAGCGAAAAGTCTGGGCCTTCCTGGGCGATGGCGAAACGGATGAAGTGGAATCGCTTGGCGCTATCGGCATGGCGGGTCGCGAGAAACTCGACAACCTCATCTTTGTTATTAACTGTAACTTGCAGCGCCTGGATGGCCCAGTACGCGGCAACGGCAAGATCATTCAGGAGCTGGAATCCGAATTCCGAGGTGCCGGTTGGAATGTGATCAAGCTGATTTGGGGCACCCATTGGGATAGCCTATTCCAGCGCGACTCGAAGGGTATTCTCAAACAGCGCATGATGGATCTCTGTGATGGTGAATACCAGACCTTCAAATCGAAAGATGGCGCTTATGTTCGTGAGCACTTCTTCAACACGCCGGAACTAAAAGCACTGGTTGCGGACTGGACCGATGATGAAGTCTGGCAACTCAATCGTGGTGGCCACGACATCTTCAAGATCTTTGCTGCCTACGACCGTGCCACCAAACACAAGGGTCAACCGACCCTAATCCTGGCAAAAACCATCAAGGGCTTCGGCATGGGCAAAGCAGGCGAGGCAATGAACACCTCGCACCAGCAAAAGAAAATGGATACCGAGCAGATCGCCCGCTTCCGTGACCGTTTTTCGCTGCCCGTTAAAGATGAACAGCTCGAGGAGCTGCCGTATCTTAAGTTTGCCGAAGACTCAGACGAATATAAGTACATGCGCGAGCGTCGCATGGCCTTGGGCGGCTTCCTGCCACAGCGTCGCCGCAAAGCAGATGCGCTACAGATTCCCCCACTCGCTACTTTTGACGCCCTGTTAAAGGCATCTGGTGAAGGCCGTGAACTCTCCACCACCATGGCCATCGTCCGCATCATGAACATGATGCTCAAAGACAAAGTGGTTGGCCGCAATGTAGTACCAATTGTGCCAGATGAATCCCGCACCTTCGGTATGGAAGGCATGTTCCGCGCCGTCGGCATCTGGAACCAGCAAGGCCAGAACTATGTCCCTGAAGACCATGACCAGCTCATGTTCTATAAGGAAACCAAGGATGGCCAGGTGCTTCAGGAAGGCATCAACGAAGCCGGCGCCATGAGTGACTGGATTGCAGCTGCTACCGCCTACTCGGTGCACGGCGTTCAAACCATCCCGTTCTACATCTGCTACTCCATGTTTGGTCTGCAACGTACGCTGGATCTCTGCTGGGCAGCCGGCGACCAACGCGCACGTGGTTTCCTGATCGGCGGTACTGCAGGCCGCACCACACTGAATGGCGAAGGCCTGCAACACGAGGATGGTCACAGCCTCTTGCTGGCTAACATGATTCCTAACTGTGTTTCGTACGATCCAACTTTCCAGTATGAAGTTGCTGTGGTGGTACAGGACGGTATGCGTCGCATGCATGAAGATCAGGAAGATATCTTCTACTACCTGACCGTCATGAATGAAAACTACGAACATCCGGAAATGCCAGCGGGTGCAGCCCCAGACATCATCAAGGGCATGTATTCCTTCAAGAAGGGCGCTGCAGGCAATGGCCCACGCGTTCAACTCCTAGGTTCAGGCACGATCTTCCGTGAAGTCATCGCCGCAGCCGAATTGCTGCGTAAAGACTGGGGCGTTGAATCAGACCTCTGGGGTTGCCCGAGCTTCAATGAACTAGCACGCGATGGTGAGGATGTCGCCCGCTGGAACATGCTGCACCCAACCGATCCACAACGTATTTCTCACGTGGAATCAAAGCTGGGCAACACTGTGGGCCCGGTCGTGGCCGCCACCGACTACATCAAACTCTACGCTGAGCAGATCCGTCCGTTCATCAAGAAAACGTTTATCGCTCTCGGCACTAACGGCTTTGGCCGTTCGGACACCCGCGAACATCTGCGTCATTTCTTCGAGGTTGATCGCCACTGGGTTACGGTAGCCGCACTCAAAGCGCTGGCAGATGAAGGCACGATTGGTCGCGACAAAGTTGCTGCCGCAATCACCAAGTATCAACTCGACCCGAACAAACCAAACCCGATGACGGTTTAAGCGAGACACCACCATGAGCCAACTGATTGATATCAAAGTTCCGGACATTGGCGATTTCACCGATGTCCCCGTGATCGAAGTGTTTGTTAAACCCGGTGACGTCATTAAAGTTGATGACGCACTCGTCACACTAGAATCTGACAAAGCCACAATGGATGTCCCCGCTTCGGCCGCCGGCGTTGTCAAGGAAGTACTCGTCAAACTGGGCGATCGCATTGGTGAAGGCGCCGTTGTCGTTCGTGTCGAGGCCAGCGATAGCGCGGCGGCACCTCAAGCCGCTGTAGCGGCATCAAGCCCTGCTCCAGCAGCGCCAGCTGCTGATCTTCAAGCTGCTGCCCCTGCAACAGGCGGTGGCGTGGTCGACGTCAAGGTGCCTGATATCGGTGACTTTGCCGAAGTGCCGGTTATCGAGGTTTTCGTCAAACCGGGCGATGTCGTCAAAGTGGATGACGCCCTGGTCACCCTGGAATCGGACAAAGCAACGATGGATGTGCCATCCTCAGCCGCTGGTACCGTCAAAGAAGTGCTTGTAAAACTGGGCGACAAGGTTGGCGAAGGCACCGTGATTGTGCGTCTGGAAGGTGGCGTTGTTGCGTCATCTACCCCAGCTGTTGCCAGCGCCCCGGCACCCACCGCTGCCGCACCGGCTCCTGCTACTACAGCAGCACCGGTAGCCGTTGCCCCTGCTGCAACAAACGTTGCCAGCCTGCCTGGCTTAGCTTTGGGCAGCGCCCTCCACGCCAGCCCGACCATCCGTGCCTACGCACGCGAACTCGGTGTGGATCTGACACAAGTCAAAGCAACCGGGCCGAAGAACCGCATTTTGCGAGAAGACATCACTGGCTTCGTTAAGGGTGCCATGAGTACCGGCATCGTTCCGGGCAAAACGCCCGCCGCTTCAGGAAGCAATGGTGGCGGTCTGGATCTACTGCCATGGCCTAAAGTCGATTTCGCCAAATTCGGCCCAATCGAAGTCCAGCCTCTGTCACGCATCAAGAAAATCTCCGGCCAGAATCTGTCTCGCAACTGGGCCATGATCCCGGCAGTGACCTACCACGAAGATGCCGACATCACCGATCTGGAAGCCTTCCGCGTTCAATTGAATAAGGAAAACGAAAAGAGTGGCGAAACCAAGCTCACCATGCTCGCTTTCCTGGTGAAAGCCTGTGTTAAAGCGCTGCAGAAATATCCGGAATTCAACGCCTCGCTTGATGGCGACAATCTGGTGATGAAGCAGTACTTCAACATTGCCTTTGCCGCAGACACCCCAAATGGCTTGGTCGTTCCGGTGATCAAGAATGCGGATAAGAAATCGGTCTTCGACATTGCCAAAGAGTCCGGTGATCTTGCCAAACAGGCTCGTGATGGCAAACTGAAGCCAGCTGATATGCAAGGCGCCTGCTTTACCATTTCATCACTGGGCGGTATCGGCGGCACTTATTTCGCGCCGATCGTGAATGCACCGGAAGTCGCGATTCTCGGCGTCAACAAGAGCGCCATGAAACCCGTATGGGATGGCAAGCAATTTGTGCCGCGCCTGACCCTACCGCTGTCGCTCACTGCTGACCACCGTGTGATTGATGGCGCACTGGCCACCCGATTCAATGTCTATCTGGCACAACTGCTGGCAGACTTCCGTCGCGTAGCCCTCTAAGGAGCACCGCATGAGCCAACTGATCGACATTAAAGTACCGGATATTGGTGATTTCACCGACGTTCCGGTGATTGAAGTATTTGTAAAACCGGGAGATGTCATCAAAATTGATGACGCTTTGGTGACTCTGGAATCTGACAAAGCCACGATGGACGTTCCGGCCTCTGCGGCAG
>JACCDV010119811.1_pt1 | contig 25238 bp, 26 predicted proteins | sample 7446131 | NCBI WGS metagenome assembly JACCDV01 (sample SAMN15323448, study PRJNA562643) | freshwater metagenome | isolation source: river surface water | place: USA:Blue River Watershed | collected 2017-08-17
TGGGGTGTCTTTTGTTATTTGTTGCGGGTCCCGGAATCGAACCGGGGTCTGGAGGTTATGAGCCTCCCGAGGTACCTCTCCTCTAACCCGCTATATGCTCGAAGTGAGGTGGGAAGACTATACAATATCCAGACCAATATTGCAATCTACTTATGCTTTTTGCGATATTAGTTAACTAGCTTATAATGACTTTGCTATGCAATGTGTAATTTTGGCGGCCGGAAAAGGTACGCGTCTACGTCCACTTACCGATACTATTCCTAAGCCTTTAGTGAAGGTTTTGGGTAAGTCACTACTTGATCACATTGTTGAATCTCTCCCAAGTTCAATTGATGAGTTGATTATCGTTACTGGTTATCTCGAAGATAAAATTAGAGAGCATTGTGGTGATACCTTCCATGGCCGTAAGGTGACCTATATTCACCAGGAAGAGCAGAAGGGGACAGCGCATGCACTCTGGCTATGTAAAGACCATCTAAAGGGTCGCTTTCTATTTATGTTTGCGGACGATTTGCATGGCCCGGTAGATATCGCCAGAGCCGCTTCTTATTCACGCTCAATGCTAACCTTCACTACCAATACTCCAGAGAAGTTTGGTATTGTAGTGCGCCATCCAGACGGAACTCTGGCTGAGATAATCGAAAAGCCAGAACATGCCCCGTCCAACCTTGCTTCCACTGGCGTGATGGTACTTGATGATAATATCTTTAAGTATGACCCGTATGCGGTAGAAACAAAAGGAGAGTACTATCTCACTGATGTTTTGCGTGAATATGCTAGAGACTACCCAATGGCGGTAGTGGAGCAGAACCTTTGGATACCAATTGGTTACCCGGAAGATATCGAAAAAGCCGAAAAAATCTTGTCGGAGCTAGGAAAATAGCTATTGCCTATAAGGCAAAAATATAGTATCTTTTTGCCACTGTCGATGTAAGCATAGCTTGCAGCGACTGCACTCGGAAATCGTGTAAGCAAGCTTCCACTTTTCCTCGTTTGTCGATGTAGCTCAGTTGGTTAGAGCGTAGCACTCATAAAGCTAAGGTCGGAGGATCGTTCCCTCCCATCGACACCAAGCAAGATATTGCTCTTTTATCCAAAAGTGTATATACTCTTGCCACTGCGGGCGTAGCTCAGCTGGTTAGAGCGCTTCCCTGTCACGGAAGAGGCCGAGGGTTCGAATCCCTTCGCTCGCGCAGAAAGGTACAAAACAAAGCACAGCCTACCGGCTGTGCTTTGTTTTGTAGGAAGCAAACTGCTTTGCTTCCGTGCCTTACTGCGGGTCGGAGACATGTCGTTTTGCGACAGTCGAGACGGGGTCGAGAACACTTAATATATTTGGAGCGGAGCGAACAAATATACTTAGTGATTCGTGACCAGGGAAAGTCGGCTAAAATATAGCCACGAGAGTGACCGAATCCCTTCGTATTTGATTCGTGACCAGGAAAAAGTGACCTAATCTCTGAATCTGCTATAGTATCAATCATGAAACAGCCACTAATTATCTACTGGTCACGCCGTGATTTACGCCTCTCTGATAACCCCGCCCTTGGGGCGGCTGTTGCAGCTACTAATGAAACCAAAGCACAGTTTGTACCACTTTTTGTGCTTGAAGACTACATGCTCGAGGGAAGTAGCGAGTTTCAGTTTGGCTACCCGCAGAGATATTTTTTGGCAGAGGCCTTGCCCCTGTTTGCTAAGCAGTTTGAACGTTTTTTGTTGGTGAAGGGTAAGGCGGTGGAGTATCTGAAAAAGCTAAGTGTTGATTTTGATATCTTGGTGTATGTAAACGATGATGTGTATGTAGATTTTTATACGCAGGTAGAAAAAATAAAAGCAGCCGGTATTAAGATTGAGGTTTGTGAAGATGCGCTTTCTATACCTAAGGACACTCGTTCGGGGGAGGGTAAACTTTATAGTGTTTTCACTCCGTTTAAGAAAAATGTTTGGACAAAATTTGTTTCAACCACTCCTTTAGCAAAAGTGGATTTAGCAAAGGTGGAATATTTGGATGCTGGTAAGTTGGCGCTTTTGCCTAATCAGGTAGAGATTCAGACTGATGTAATTAAAAAACTTTTTAGTACTAAGCGTATCCTTAAGGTGGGGGAGGTGGAGATAGATTTAGCTCAACATCTGCCGCTGCCTGATTTATCTGGCTGGTACTTTAGTGAAGCTTCTGCCACTTTGCGATTTAAAGATTACTTAAAATCGGGAGGGGTAGATGCTTATGCTGATAAGCGTGATTCGCTTGAGCTTGATACGGTGGTGCTCGGCGCCACTTCCAAGATGAGCTTGGCTTTGGCCTGGGGACTCGTTTCGGCTCGTACTCTAATGTCTCTTATTAAAAAGCATTATGATGAAGAATTTGATAATCCTTTCTCTTCAAGGGTTAGTGCCGGGGCTCTCACTTTTATATCAGAACTCATATGGAGAGAGTTTTATCGTTATCAACTATTCCACCATCCGGAACTAATGAATACTGAGTTTCAAACTCGTTTTAGAGGCACGATTGCCTGGGTAAAAAATGATTTAGCTCTGGAGCGTTTTATGGCTTGGATAAAAGGAGAGACTGGATATCCGGTGGTAGACGCGGCCATGAAGCAGATAGCGGCTACTGGTTGGATGCATAATCGGTCCAGGATGATCGTGGCTAGTATTCTAACCAAAAACTTAGGAGTGGACTGGCAGTGGGGACAGGAATATTTTAGGGCAGCGCTTATCGATCTGGACGAAGCTTCTAATAACGGCGGCTGGCAGTGGGGAGCTTCGGTGGGAGCTGACCCTAAACCAATTCGTATTTTTAACCCAGAACTGCAGGCTAAAAATTATGATGCTAGTGGTGCTTACCAAAAGCGTTGGTTGAATAATGGAGAATTTTCATTAAGTAGCCCAAGGATGCCGATAGTAGAGCATAAAGAAGCCAGGGGTGAGGCTCTGAAGCGCTACGGGTTAGACAAGGAAGAGCTAAGAGATTATTAAAATAGAAAGGGTGGTAACGACAAAGTCGGTACCACCCAGTGATCCTGCTAGGTTTTGTTTGACGTAAAATTAACACTTCGCGTACCTCCGGCAGGCCTCTCGACCCACCTTCACTGGCTTAGCGAACGCTCGTCAACCGTCCCAGAATCATTTACAGCTTAAAACAATCTATCGGATTTGTCTAAAGTAAAAGCTCCCCATAGGGGAGCTTTTTTATGAGCCGATGTCCGGAATCGAACCGGAGACCTACGCCTTACCATGGCGTTGCTCTACCAGCTGAGCTACATCGGCATTTCTGGTTTGAATTTATGCAATTCAATGCCCGACAGAATACCAGATATTGAAACAAAAATAAACCCTATATTTTGTATACCTTTATCCCAAAATAATACAGGCATCCGGAGATGCCTGTGTAGGGAGGGTCTTCCATAGACCGTCATCCTTTCTTGCGTTTAACCTTTTGGGTCCCAAGCGCTGGTGCGCCAGGGGTGATCAGGTGAACGTCGCCATCGCTGCCGTTTAGGGCCTGCATCATCGCAGAGAGGATGCTGGCCCTACGCATACGCTGTCCGGTCTGGGGGCAGTAGTACCAACCGCCGCTTCTGGGGGCGAAAGTGTGGCTTTTGAGGGCCTGGTTCGACTTGTCCTTGGACATGGTTACTCCTTCCTAGTAGCGAGGTTGCTACTAAGTTAATTTATACACCCATTTTGAAAGAGCGTAAAGAATAAGGTTTAAATTGAGGTACGTTATATTTGGTAATTAGATGACCAATCTTGGTCTCTGGTGTGCGCTCTGCACATTTTTGCTCTTTAAAATTTGAGACACTTTGTGCCAAAAGTTAAACAAACTAACGACACAATCGGAGCGATTGCTCCAAACGGCCCCGGACACCATTCCGGGGCGAACTTATTATTTGATTACCATTTTTGTTATACTGTCCATCTATGGATAATGTTGCACGCATTGCTGAAATTGAAGCCGCCATGCTCCGGGCGGATTTTTGGAATAATCCGCAAGCGGCTCAGGCGATGATAAAAGAACTACAGGCTCTTAAGGATACTGCTGATGGTAAGGGTGAATATGATCGTAGTCCGGCGGTTATTACCATTGTGGCCGGAGCTGGCGGAGATGACGCTGAAGACTTTGCTCGAATGCTGGTAGAGATGTATCAGAAGTATGGTGAAGGGAAGGGATACGAGGCAGTGATACTAGATAGTAACGCTAATGATCATAATGGCTACCGCAACATCACCTTTGCTCTAAGAGGAAAAGAGGCTTATGGTACTCTGAAGCATGAGTCGGGCGTACATCGTCTAGTGCGTATCTCTCCCTTTAATAGTAACGGCAAGAGACAAACTTCTTTTGTTTTGGTGGAAGTGTCACCTGAGGTGGAAGATGTGGCTGCTGTAGATTTGAAAGAAGATGATATCGAAGTGAGCTTTGCTCGCTCCGGTGGGGCTGGTGGTCAAAACGTAAACAAAAGAGAAACGGCAGTTCGTATTGTTCATAAGCCAACCAATATTTCAGTTAGTGTTTCAACCGAGCGTTCTCAACAACAAAATCGTGACCGAGCTCTAGCGCTTTTGGTTGGTAAGGTATTTGCCTTTCATGAAGCACAAAGAGAAAGAGAACTACAAGGCTTATCGGTAGAGAAAACCTTAAAAATAGAGTGGGGAAGTCAGATTCGGTCTTATGTACTACACCCGTATCAGTTGGTAAAAGACCATAGAAATAATCTTGAGGTCAGAGACGTATATAAAGTATTAGAGGGTGGAATTGAGCCGTTTATAGCTACCCACCAAGAGGTAAACTAACATGGTATACTAAAGAGTATGATTTATTTTGATAACGTTTCTAAACTGTATAGTGATGGCAGGCAAGCTGCATTACAGGAAGTTACTTTCCAGGTTGCACCTAAAGAATTCGTTTCAATTGTTGGACATTCCGGAGCTGGGAAGACCACTCTTTTAAAGATGATTATTGCTGAAGATAAGCCTAGTCATGGCCAGGTGTTTTTTGAGTCTCTAGATATTCACCAGATACCACGCACTAAACTCCCGCACTACCGTCGCAAGATCGGTACTGTATTCCAAGATTTCAAACTCCTACCTAATAAAACCGCCTACGAAAATATTGCTTTTGCCATGGAGGCCAATGGCCGAAGTGACGAAGAGATTATGGAAAATGTACCCCAGGCCCTAGCTCTGGTAGACCTAGATGATAAAGCTTGGAATTTCCCCAATGAACTTTCTGGTGGTGAGAAGCAAAGAGTAGCTATTGCTCGCGCTATTGTTAATCAGCCAGATATTAGTGTGGCTGACGAGCCAACTGGTAACCTTGATCCTATTGCGACTTATGAAGTAGTAAACATTCTTCGTAAGATTAACGACCTTGGTACCACTGTGATTATGACCACTCATAACAAAGGAGTGATTGATGAGCTTGGTCGCCGGGTGATTACCATGGACGAGGGGCGCATCGTGCGTGATGACCAAAGTGGGAAGTATGTTTTGTAAGCGTTAGTTTCAATTGTTTGTATGATGACTGGAGTTAAAAGAATCGTTAGAGCTGGCTTTGTTGGCTTTTGGAGAAGTGCCTATGTGTCACTGGCTTCTGTCTTTGTGATAGCGGTGGCTTTGTTTGTAATCGGCTCAACTATGTTTATTGAGCAGCTTCTCACTACTTCTTTGCAGTCACTTCAAAGTAAGGTTGATATAAATGTTTATTTTGTACCTGAGGCCCCACAAGAAGAAATTGATGCTATCCGCAACGCGGTAGCGGCCTTGCCTGATGTGGCGGGGGTGGTGTATACCTCAAGAGAAGAGGCTTTGGCTGAATACCGCGCTCGCAACCAAAACGACGAGATTGCCATGCAGGCCCTCTCAGAGCTTGATGAAAATCCTCTCGGAGCCAATATGGCTATTCAGGCCCGGGAAACTTCACAGTACGAAAGTATCGCTCGTTTCCTCGAGGAGAAGCGCGAGCAAGCAGTGACTAGTCCGGTTATTGATGAGGTAAACTATGCTCGCAACAAAGAATCAATTGATACTTTGACCAATATCATCGGCGCGGTAGAGCAGGCTGGCTTTGTGATTATGATCTCACTGGTGATTGTTTCGGTTCTTATTACCTTCAACACCATCCGCTTGGCTATTTATACAGCTCGAGAAGAAATTTCAATTATGCGTTTGGTGGGAGCTAGTAACATGTTTATTCGTGGGCCGTTTATGCTCCAGGGGGTGATGTATGGTTTTGTGGCGGGAGTTCTCTCTCTGCTTACTTTTTATCCGCTACTTATGTGGATTGGACCGAAGACCGAAGCTTTCTTTGAATTTAACCTCTTCACCTATTTTGTTACCAACTTCGGTTATATCTTCTTGGTACTAGTAGGTATCGGAGTAGCACTTGGGCTGGTGTCTAGTATGCTGGCGGTGGCTCGTTATCTCCGTGTATAATACAAAAAGCAAAATGCGGTCTTAAGAGACGGCATTTTCTTTTATTTTTTATGACTACTTATCTTTTTGGTACTACCGTATTTCTGAGTTCATTTTTACTATTCCTCATTCAGCCACTGATTAGTAAGCATATACTCTCTTGGTATGGTGGCAGCGGAGCAGTGTGGCTCTTTGCGCTATTTTTCTTCATGGTGGTTTTGGCCTTGGGCTATATCTATGCACTAGTGCTTTCTAGGTTGTCTTTATGGTATCAGCTTACTATACATAGTTTTGCTACTGTGGTGGCTTGGATATACCTGGTAAGAAACGGCTTGCTGTGGCCTTCACCAATTACTCCTACTCGCGAGATGCTTGGTGTTTCGCTTGGTGATCCTGGTTTGTCTGTGTTTGTGACTTTGGCAATTTTGGTTGGTCCGATGTTTGCTTTGCTTTCGGCTACTAGCACTCTTTTACAATTGTGGTATGAGCGCGTTACCAAAGAAACACCCTTCTTCCTTTATGGTATTTCTAACGCCGGTTCACTCCTTGGTCTTTTAGTCTATCCGGTATTTTTTGAGCCATTTTTTAGTACCCCTGAACAGGGGGTGTGGTGGTCTGGTTTGTTTATGCTCACGGCCTTGCTGATGCTTGGTACGATTTTATTAACCTGGCGAAGGTCAGCTACTGAGGTGGAGGTGGTTGATTTGTCTCTAATAGATTGGCGGGGTACCCCATATATTAAATGGCTCTTTCTCGCTGGCTTGCCAGTGGCAATAATGTTAGCTGCCACCAACTATATGACCACCTCGGTAGCTCCGGTGCCGTTTTTGTGGGTAGGGCCGCTGGCTTTATATCTGCTTAGTTTTGTGATTACTTTCCGCGATGGAGCAAGACCACCGTTTGTTCTTAATGAGGTGGCGGTATTGGTTTTTAGTCTACTGACCATTTTGTTGGTACTCACCAGAGAGGTGAGTGTGGCGGTTTTGATTTTGTTATCACACTTATCTTTGTTTGCGATAATTCATTGGTGTCACGAACACCTCTATGCTCTAAGACCACCTTCACAACTACTACCACATTTTTATGTCGCCCTTTCACTTGGTGGAATACTAGCGAGTATTTTTATTAAAGTTCTTGCTTACGAAGTTTTGCCAGTGCCGGTAGAATTTTTGCTTATTTTGCTGGTAGCTTGTTTGGTTATCTTGTATCAGTGGTTAAGAGAAGACAATATACTTCTTGCGCGCTTTGGTAAAAAGCAAGCACACAATTTCATTGTTGCTTTAGCGGTTTTTCTGGTCTTAATTAGTTCTGTTGAAATCTATCAAAGCAACAAACCACTTTTGGCGGCGGAACGTAACTTCTTCGGTTTCAAGGCCGTGGTAGACGAAACTAATAAAGAGTTACCAATTATTTCTCTTCAACACGGCATAACCAATCACGGTTATCAGGTGTTAATAGACGGACGTAAACTAATCACCCCGGTTTCTTACTATGGCTATACTTCAGGTATTGGCTTGGCATTCACTCACTACGAAGATAGAGCAACTAGAAAAATCTTAGTAGCCGGACTGGGTACTGGTGTACTAGCATCGTATTGTAGGCCTGGTGATGAGTTTACTTTTATTGATATTGATGAAGAGGTTGTGGCTTTAGCGAAAGAGTATTTTACCTATCTTAAAAATTGCCCACAGGCTGAGATTATCGTTGATGATGCTAGAGCTGCCATGGCCAATCTTAAAGACACTGGTGTGAAATATGACATCATCGTTCTTGATGTGTATGCGGATGATTTGGTGCCAGCTCACTTGGTGACCTTCGAAGCGATGGCGTTGTACCGAAGTTTGTTAAACCAGGGTGGGGTAGTGGCTGTCCATACCTCTAGTCGCTATCTAGATCTTTTGCCGGTGATGCGTGGTCTCTCTGCAGCGGTGCAGATGGATGCGTATGAACTGTTTGATAGAAAGTCTGAAGATAAAGCAGCTACTGCCTCACAGTGGGTTGTTTTTGCTAAAGATGATGAGGTATTCACTGATGAGGCTTTTGCCAGGTTTGAACCAATATCAGAAGGTGAAGCACTATTATGGACGGACACCAAAAGTGCTTTGTTGCCAATTTTACGCTGGTTTTAAAACAGAATTAGGTAGCTGAAAAATCATAAAGAGTATGGTATGGTATACGGCACTGTGACAGCCTTTGGCGGTCACACCTACCTTGCCAGATCGTCTAATGGTAGGACTACAGGTTTTGGTCCTGTGTATCTAGGTTCGAGTCCTAGTCTGGCAGCTAGCACGTAAAAAGCAGGCTTTTGCCTGCTTTTTACGTGCTCAGAGCCCAGGCGAGGACGAGAAAGGCGCAGCGATGTGAGGAGCTTGCGACGAACCAGCGAGCCGGGGTCGAGAGTACTTAGTAGAATCAGAGCGGAGCGAATGATTATACTTAGTAACTCGTGACCGAGTCCTAGTCTGGCAGCAAATAAAAATGACCCCGGATTTGGGGTCGTTGAAGGTTGTTTTCATCACAAGCTTATTCAGCAAGTTTTCGGTTGCTGTACTGTGGGTTGTCGGTGACTTCAGTCACGTCCCACCCACTTGGAAGTGTGACTGGGTCATCAATGTGCTGGAGCTCGACCTCGAGCAGAACAAGGCCGGCATGCCTTCCCTTAAAGACATCAAGTTCAAGAAGCTTGTTGCCGGATGGGAAGGCATAACGGGTTTTCTCGACCGTGTGTAGGGCAGGGTCACGTTGCTTCATGAGAAGTTGGTATTCCGCTTCCATGATTGCTTGTTCTCTTTCGATACGAGTACCGCGTTGTTTGGTCGGTAGTTTTTCTGTACAAAAGAATCGCGCTTCACCATCGTGCACTCGCTTACGTAGCCGGCGTTCCCCAGGCTCATCGCACGTGAGGTAGTCCTGGACAATGTCGATACCGACTGCCCCAGAGGGGATGAGGTCTTCTGTGAAATTGAGAACGCGGAATTTGCGTTCGATCTCGGTAGGGTCAGGCATGTTGAGTGTCCTTGTGAGTGAACGGAGTGCACGAACCATTTTGGTTGCGAAATCCGTAGAGTTATCAACGATAATATGGTGTGGATGACCAAGCCAAGCGCGCTGGGTTTTTGTGTCGAGGGCGCGGGCTACTTCAGGCGACTCGCTTCGAGCCGTATTGTTGCTCAGAGTGTAAAACTCCTCTGCACCATCGGCTGCAGTGACTAGGTGAACCACAAGGTTGTAGCGACTCATGAGTTCGCTTTTGGTGTAACCAAGCTTCGTGATCATTTTCATGAATTCATCAGAATCCATATAGGCAGCGGAGTCGAGGACACCACGGTCGCAGAGCAATACTACCTGTCGCTCATTCATCTCACTAGCGATTCTAAGGTAGCGTGACTCACGGTCAAGCGAATACATAAACAATTGCTCCTGAAACGACTCGGGATTCATTACGCTCGGGGTGACCCCGGCGTTAATGAATTCTGTTGCTGTTTCTGAGACAATGATTGGGTAAATGCCGTGTTCTTCAAGCCATTCACGGACACGTACGAGGAAGGTTGATTTTCCTCCACATGGACCACCACTTATGACAATAACAGGAATGCTCATCGTGTACCTCCTAATTAAAAAGAGCTTTCAGTTACACGTTACATCTGCAAAAGAAGTAAGTCAAATTCATGCGAATATTTAATAAAAGTTCTTAAGTTGTTTCAAATAGTAAGCCGTGTCACTTCAGACAAGTTTAGGTGTTATTATATATTTGATAGGAGGTGTTTTACCTAAGCTTAAATAATTTTTATGTTTAAAAAGTATATAGAGTATCTAATGGATAATCCCGAACATTACTGGTTTAAGCGAAAGTTGTGGGGTTGGGGTTGGACACCGGCTACTTGGCAGGGTTGGCTTACTACCGGCGTTTACCTAGTGCTTATTATTGCCTTAGTTTCAATGCGAGAGGAGGCTATTCCAGGTAATCCAGATTCTGGAAGTAATTTCTTAGTATTTGGTCTGCCGATCATAGTATTTACTGCGCTCTTTATATTTATCGCCTACAAGAAAGGAGAAAAACCTAAGTGGCAGTGGGGGCTACCAAAAGATAAATAAATTAAGCTATACAAGCTAAATTGATAATTAAAAAATAACCACCCGGAGGTGGTTGTAAGTCCATGCTTGCTTAAGCTGACTTTGTCGGTAAGTTATGCATTCTCATCCACAAAGGATTCAGTTTATCGATTGCTCGATTTGAGACTGGATAAGACTCTGGTCTCGACATGAAAACGAACTTCGATGTCCCTTTCTTGTCTAGGTTCATAAGACACTCTACAGCTTGATAGAAAAACATCTTCCGTCTGGAATCTGGCCAATCGAGGTTCTCAAACATTCTTTCAAAATTATCCAAGATAACAACGGAGGCGCCACGGGTTGTTGATTCAAGAAGTTCGTTGAATGTTGGAAGTGCCAAGAAATCAGGTTTGATTCTGTGTGTTGTCCTGATCATCTCAGTCACCGCCATTTGAAAGTAGGTGAGAGGAGTAGTGTTGAGGCAAACCGGATTTTGCATATTGAATGCGTCTGCATAGACGAGTTCAAAGTTCATGTAAATCGGCTGTCTCAGTGAAGACACATCCTCATAGATTTTTGCAAGATCAAGGTAGAGGCTTTGTGCGAACACCGATTTGCCTTGACCAGCTTCGCCCTCAAGTAGCAAGCTTCTATGGTCAGAAAAAAGCAACCAGTCAGCTGCGTATTTAGCGATAGTTAATTCTTTGCCAACTACGGGGTTGAATTGTTTCCAGGCTTCAAAAATTTCATTTGGGCTCATTGCACTTCTCCAAATTAGTTGAAAGGTACACCGACTATTTTTATATAATAAATATTCACTTTTGTAAATACTACGGTTGGATTTGTTGTAATGTCGCTAGAGTTAGTGCTGATAGGGTAATTAGTCCAAAGAAGAGCTTGGCGTGTTCTATAATTAAAGAGTTATGTCAAAAACACCCGCTGATAATAAGAAGTTGTTAAAAAGTTTGCAGGCAGAAATAAAAGTTCTGCAGGCCAAGTTGGTGGAAGCTAATAAGCTCGAAGGAAAAGATTCTTATATTGATGTTAAGTTAAAAAAGAATCAGGGTCGGTTTGAAAGAATAAAACAAAAGGGTAAGGAAGATAAATCTGAAGGACGGTTTTATCTGGAGCTTGAAATTATTGCTAAGCAGTCTGATGTTTATATTCCATTATCAGTGGCTTCTGGCAAAAAGACCGCCGGCTTTATGTATCAGATTGAAGGAACGGGTGAGGGGTCTATTCTCGGAGCGGAGGTACGAGCAAGAGGAGAAGGAGTGTCTCAGGTGAAGATAGGAACACTACTTTATGCTAAGGTACCAGTTGCCAAAAAAGCCGCTTTTGAAATTAGAGCATCCATCAAAGGAAAAGCCGGCAAAACTTACAAATTGGTTTTTACCAGACTCAATTACAAACTAAATATTAATGAAGTGCGTTATCAGCAGTATCTTAAAGAAATACATTCTGATAAGGTGACCTTTTCTTAAATATATGACAACTAAAAACAACAAAAAGAAATTGAGTGCTAATGAAAAGAAAGAAATACTAGCTTTACTTAAAGAACGCTTTGAGGCTAATCTTAAAAGACACAAAGGCATAACTTGGGAGATGGTGGAGGTGAAGTTAAAAGCTAGTGAGGCTAAGTTGTGGTCACTAAGTGAAATGGAAAGAACGGGTGGTGAGCCGGATGTGGTAGCTATAGATAAAAAGACAGGGGAGATTATCTTCGTGGACTGTGCTTCTGAGTCCCCTGAGGGTAGACGTAGCCTTTGTTTTGATAAAGCAGCCTTACTATCTCGTAAGGCTAATGCACCTGAGGGTGATGCGGTAAGTATGGCACTAGCAATGGGTACTGAGCTCTTGGATGAAAAGATGTATATATCACTCCAGAAGCTGGGGGATTTTGATACCAAGACTTCCAGCTGGCTCGCTACGCCGGAGTCGGTAAGGGTGCTTGGTGGGGCTTTATTTGGTGACTGTCGTTATGATGCGGTCTTTGTTTATCATAATGGTGCGGATTCTTATTACTCCGCTAGGGGGTTTAGAGTGATGCTCCGGGTTTAGGTGAATGGTTTGTGGTAATATTTCTCTAATATGGTCTATTATCTTCAAACTTTTAACTTGGTGTATGCGCTTGGTGGGCTGGCTCTTCTCGGTGCGACTTTAGTATTAATCTACGATTATTATTTAAACGCCGGTTTTCTTTATCGTCGCTTTATTCAGTCTTATGTGTGGATGGTGTTGGCATTAGTCCTTGGTGGTGGAGTAGCTAGCACGCTGCTGTACTCAGAAGTATTTGGCTTTGTGCCATGCTCACTGTGTTGGCTGCAGCGAATTGCTTTGTACCCACAGCTACTTATGGTAGGTGGCGCCTTTAAGGTCAAGGATTATACTTTTTTCCCGCTTTATGGAATGGTCATTTCTGCCTTCGGTTTGGTGGTGGCTGTTTATCACTATATTTATCAAATGGTGCCAAAGGAGGTGCTTACCTCTGGGGCTTTGCCGTGTCTAGCTGACGGCTCAGCCGACTGTGCTGATAAGGTAATGAATGTCTTTGGCTTTGTGACTTTTCCGCTTCTCTCAGCCATCACTTTTGCTTTTCTTATAGTGGTCTTTATGCATATGCGCCGAGAAGTTAAAAGTATTTAAATTTGTACCACTAATGAATAAAAAAGTTTTGTTGGCTTTGGTGGCGGTGGTGCTTTTGGTTGTAGTTATACTTTCTATTACAAAAGAACAACCAAATGAGACTAATCTGCCGGTTGATATTAAATCATTAACCTACACCATAGATGGATATGATTTTGTGCTTGATAACGGATTAGCTACCAGATCTTTGGCGCCGGAGTCTTCTTTTTTGGAAACGGTGCGGGTTTTTGGTGAACCGGTTTATGCTGATTTGGATGGTGATGGAGATAAAGACGGAGCCATCTGGCTCGAGCATCAGCCAGGTGGCAGTGGTACATTTTATTATGCTGCCCTAGCCCTTAAGGAGGGAGATACCTATGTTTCCACTAATGTGATGCTTTTGGGTGATCGCATTGCTCCGCAGACATTAAATATTGAAGAGGGTCGGGCGGTTTATAACTTTGCCGAAAGACGGGCCGACGAACCTTTTACAACTAGACCATCATGGGGAAGAAGTGTGTATGTCCAGCTTGATAAAAATAGCGGCCAGATTGGTGAGTGGGTAAAAGACTTTGCAGGAGAAGGTAACTATACCGAAAGGTATAGTCGGCAGGTGGATAGGGTGTCTGTGGCATTTGAACACTACAATTACACCACCTATAGGTTGATTACTGGTGATCGAATCCAAAATGGCGAGCTAAATACTGAGCGTGGTTATAAAGATGATATTGACGCCACTGTCTTTGTGCTTAATTGGCAGGACGAAGAGTCAGCTCAGCTGCGCTATGTAAAACTAAGTAAAGAGTCTGACCGAATCTATTTACTTGATACCAATGGGGAGATGCTTAGAGGAAGCTACTTACTAATACAATAGTGGTCTAAAACTTAGTGTAGTACAATACAGAGATGCAGAATTCACAACCGAATCCTGAAGAAACCAAACGGCTAATCGAAAAGATTAAGCGGTTTGGTTTTTTGTTTATAGTCTTTATTATTTTTGGAGACACTATAGTTTCATTTCTATGGTCTCTTGTAAGTGGCGGAACATCTATGGAATTATTTTCAACTCTATTACTCATAGCCTTCATTGTGGTACTCATATCAATTCGTCAGATTAACCAATACGAACGTGGGGTAAAGTTTACTATCGGAAAATTCTCTAGCATCATGGAGCCGGGTTGGCGCTTGGTGGTACCGATTTTTCAGTCTTACCAAAAGGTGGACATGCGTGTGCGAGCGGTAGATGTGCCAGACCAGGAGGCTATTACCAAGGATAATATCTCAGTAAAGGTAAATGCCGTGATTTATTACAAAGTCACCGAGGCTGATAAAGCAATTATCGAGGTAGAAAATTTCTACTATGCTGTCTCACAGCTAGCCCAAACCACCATGCGTAATATTGTCGGAGAGGTAGATTTAGACGAGCTACTTTCTAATCGTGATGCAATTGCTGGCAAGATTCGTGATATTGTCGACCAGGCAACCGATGTGTGGGGAGTGAAGGTAAATTCAGTAGAGCTTAAAGACGTCACCTTACCAGAAGAAATGAAGCGAGTAATCGGAAAGCAGGCCGAAGCCGAGCGTGAAAGAAGGGCGGTGATTATCAAGGCAGAGGGAGAGGTGATAGCAGCTGAAAATATTGCTAAGGCCGCCACCACGCTTTCTGGCGCAGAAGGCTCAATGCATTTGCGTACCCTCCATTCTATTAATGACATTTCTTCTGATCAGTCCAATACGGTGGTATTTGCTGTTCCGCTTGAGGTCTTAAGAGCTTTTGAGGGATTTGCTAAGAAGTAAAAGAAAAACACCGCCCTTTAGAGGGCGGTGTTTTGTTACGTTTGGTTTTGTTTAACGTTATATAAGTTATAAATCAAAAATAATTATGCATACAAAAACTTTAGTAGTAGTGAGTGTGATGATGGTGTTGGCGGCGCTATCTATTTTGGCGATGTCGGCTCGTATTGAGAGTCGAGCAACTTTAAATGATGATAATTTGGCAACTACTACAAACCAGGAGGAGAGTGAAGAGGTTTTAAATATTAATGAAGATGAGTCTCCGGTAGTGGCGGCAGATAATAGCGACGAACGAAGGGTGATATCAAACGGTGTGGAGAGCGAGGTTCTCTCTGGTGAAGAAAAGTTCACAGGAGTACTTGAAGAGGTAAACGTTGGTTGTTTTGCCGACGGGGAGTGTTATGTAGTAGTCGGTGGCAAGCATATAACAGTAATGATGGGTTGGACTAACGCTACTGTGGGAAGTGTAAAAGGGGTAGAGGGCTTTGGTGATTTAGAATATTTTATTGGTGAAGAGGTGTCTGTCTACGCCGGAAAGAAAGTGGATGGTACTTACACTCTTTATCAAAACAAGGATTATTATGTAGCGCTAGAAAGTGCTAGTGGGGCGAGTGTGGCCTTAGGTAAAAGTGTGGTGATCGATGGTCTTAAAATTACTCCAAAAAAGATTATTGAGGATAATCGCTGTCCGCTCGGTATGATGTGTATTCAGGCTGGTACTTTGATACTGGAAACTGAGGTTGAATTGGCCGGTAAAAAGGAAATGGTAAAAACAGAATTGGGTGTTGAGGTAAAGGTTGGTGAAAAAATAGTGAAGCTACTCCGCGCTGAGCCACTGCCAGAGGTAGGGATGGAAGTAGAGAACATCTTTTACTTTGGAGTGTGGTAAAAAGTTCTGGTGCTAGTCAAAATCAAAAATGAAATCAGCCCAATAGAATTTCGTTCATTTCGTTGCCATAGGATACCTCAGAGACTCTGCGGCAGCGGTTCTTACAGAACCTTGAGAATGTTATCCTTGGTAATACTAAATAAGTCCTTTTAGTTTGAAAAAAGCACCCAGATCAATCCGGTCGGGTGCTTTCTTTTTGGGCTTGATAAAGTCATAATAAGTGTATGAAAAAAACTATTGTGTTAGCTTTGGGTGTTCTTATATTAATGTCTGGATTGTACTTGGTTAATGATCAGGGAGATGATGAGATGGCGATAAATGAAGAGCCGGTACTCGAAACCGGAAAGGTGGAGCGAGAAGACGATATAAAAGAGCCTAAGCCTGTGGTGCCAGCTAATCTGGCTACTAAGACTTTTGTCGGTAAGCTCGAAGAGGTTAATACCGGCTGTTTTGCGGACGGTGAGTGTTATGTGGTGGTGGATGGTCAGCATGTAACCACCTTGGTGGGGAGGCGTCAGGATATGGTGGGGGCGATTATTGGAGTTGATGGCTTTGGCGACTTAGAGGGATTTCTTGGTGAGGAGGTAGAGGTGTTCGCTGTGGTTGGTGAAGAGGGCGGTTATACTCTTTATGGGGATGAAAACTTATATGTAAAGCTAACCAAAAGTGGTGGTACTTCCACACAAATAAATGGTTTGGCCGAAATATTGGGCGTAAGTATTAATCCAAAGACCGTGCTTGAAGACAGTCGTTGTCCGATTGATGTTAATTGTATTCAAGCTGGTACAGTGCGAGTTGAAGCCTTGGTGGATTTTGGTAGTGGCGCTATACCACAACAGTTTACTTTAGGAGAAGCAATTACTACCGAAGCCGGTAGTGTTACATTAGTGCAAGTAGACCCAACAAAAGACACTAACACCACCTTGGCTCCCACTGATTACGTATTTTATTTTAAAGTGACTGTTAGATAATAAAAAAGTTCCCGAAGGTACTTTTTTATTTGCTAATTCCAGCGATATAGCCAGTGGTCCAGCAGAGTTGAAGGCTATAACCTCCAGAAGGACGATTGATATTAAGAAGGTCACCGACCACTTTTAGGTTTTGGTGTTTGGTGGTTTTCATAGTTTTGAAATCTACTTCATTTAAATCTAGGCCGCCGCTCGCAATTATGGCTTTGTCGGTGCCAAGCAAACGCTTCACTCTAAGTGGAAAGGCACGAATAATCAGAGTGAGAGTATGACGTTCGGCTCTGGTAATAGAGTTAGACTTTCTGTCTTTACTTATACCCACTACTTCTAGTACTGGCTCGACCAAACGCTCCGGCATCAGCATAGCTAGCGAGTTTTTAATTTGGCGATTAGGAGCTGATAGGGGTAAGTCCTTAAAAAAAGACTGCAAATCTTCTTCACTTAAAGTAGGTACTAAGTTGAGGCGCACTTCAACCGGGTCTTGGTTAAGGGCTTCGCCGATTAGTTGGCTTTGATTTAAAATTCCAGGTCCGCTTAAGCCTTGGTGGGTAAACAGCACCTTACCTTTAGATTTTGAAAACTGTACACCGTTTTGATAAAGACCAATGTTTGTCTCAGGTAGTGTTAGTCCGGATAATGAATCAATGAAATGGTCTTGTACCTCAATTGGTACCAATGATGGGGTTGGGGTGATGATATGGTAGCCGAGTTCGCGTAGATAGGTGTATCCATCTCCGGTGGAGCCGGTCTCTGGTCTGCTGGTCCCACCAGTAGCCAAAATGTATTGTGATCCCGAATAAATACCGCTTTCAGTGCGCACCCCCGTAATTTTGTTACCGTCGGTTAAAAACTTTTTGACCGCGACACCTGTCTCAACCTTCACATTATATTTGGCGATTTGTTTTATTAGAGCCTCGGCCACATCTTCAGCCCGTTCGGTGATAGGGAAGACGCGGTTCTCGGCCTCCACTTTAGTATCAAGACCGAGTTTGTGAAAATAATCTAGGGTGTCTTTGACCCCATACAGAGAAAAAGCACTATAGAGAAAAGGTTCGGCTTCACCATAGCGCTTAAGCAGAGTGTGTGTATCAAAAGTGGCATTGGTGATGTTACAACGACCACCCCCGGTAATCCGGAGTTTTTTGCCTAGGATATCGTTTTTTTCTAAAAGCAGTACTTTGTATCCGTTTTCTCCAGCAATGGCAGCAGCCATTAGTCCGGCAGCGCCACCACCTACTATGACGACATCATAATAATCCATACACTATGCATGGTAGCACATTAAGACTGGGTCTTTTCTAGCTTACTTGAGAATGCTTTGATGGCGGTTAGGACCGGTAAAGCGCTTTTACCTAAGGTGGTCAGTTCGTAGAAAACCGAAGTGGTATTGGTCTCGGGTAGACGTTTGATGAGTCCGGCAGTCTCAAGTTGGTTGAGCTTTTTGGTGAGTGTGGTCGGGTTCACGTTGCCAACAGCACGCTGTATCTCGCAGTAGCGCTGCTTCTCATTACTTAGTGATTCGACAATACGAAGTACCCAGAAGTCGGCGAGTAGCTTCAGGCTGTAGGTACAGGTGAGGGGATTTTTGGTATTCATAATATTGCTATAGAAAGTATAGTACTATATAATATATAGTATTAACTCTTTTATATATAGTAATACATTGAAATAAGTATGGCAAAGATAAAAATCATTACCGGATCAAATCGACCAGGACGCTTTAACCCACAACCAACTGCTTGGATAAAGAAAATTGCCGAGACTGTGCCAGGAGCTGAGGTGGAAGTGCTAGACCTAGCGGAAATTAACCTGCCGTTTTTGGACGAGACAATGCCGCCAATGATGGCACAGTACGAACATGAGCATACCAAGGCTTGGGCGGCAAAAATTGCCGAAGCAGATGGGTTTGTGTTTGTCACACCAGAGTACAATCACGCTTATCCAGCGGTGCTTAAGAACGCTATTGATTACCTCTTTAAGGAATGGAATTACAAGCCGGTAGCTTTTGTAAGCTATGGTGCCATCGCTGGTGGAGCTAGAGCAGTAGAGCAGCTACGTACCCTTGCATCAGTTCTCAATATGTTTGCTCTTAAGGAGCAGGTGGCTATTGCTAATTACTGGGGCGGACTAAACGAACAGGGGGAATACCAGTTTACCGAAGATCAGGATAAGGTGGCTAAGGAGATGCTTGGCAAACTTATTTTCTGGGCAGAAGAAATGAAGGCTTCAAGAGCTAAGCTTGGGTAGCAAAAAAGTGGGTCAATGACCCACTTTTTTGTGGTACAATTTAGGTATATGGAAGGTTTCAAAAATACTGAAAGTAAAGAGGCTTCAAATGCGAGATATTATCGCTATAAAAATGTCGATTTAGAAAAGTTTCGCACCGCACATCAGTTTAACGATATCTCTCAATTGGAGACTGAGCTAGCTTCAGCTGAGGCGCACCTAAAAGAAGTATTAAATGCACAGCCAGACCAGATGACTATGGGTGGTGAAATGGATGGAAATTACTTTGTAAATGATGAAGCAGATTCTTCTTTTGGTGAATATGCTGAGATGGAGCTAGAAATTGCTATGACCGATCAGGTAAAGAAGATTTTGAAAGAGCTGATTGCTGAAAAGGAAGAAATCAAAAAAGCGGCTTAGCCGCTTTTTTGTTTGGTATACTACTCTGGTATGACAATGAAAATTTCCGCAGACTACAAGAGTGCCTTTAAGCAGGTAGATATCAGGGGGGAGTATCCGAATGAAATCAGTGATGAAGTGGCTTATCTGGTGGCGCGGAGTTTTGTAGAAGAGTATGACCTTAAGAAGGTGTTGGTGGCTCGTGATATGCGCCTATCTTCACCAGCTCTGTTTGCAGCTTTTACTAAAGGAGCAACTGATGCTGGAGCGACAGTGATTGATTTAGGTCTTGTACATACGCCGGTGATGTACTATGCCTCAGGCAGTATGAAGCTAGCTGGAGTAATGATTACTGCTTCACATAGTCCGAAAAATCAGAATGGTCTTAAGTTGGTATTACCGGGAGCTATACCTCTCACTGAAGAGTTTGGTCTTAAGCAGATCCGAAAACGAATGGAGAAGGGTGTCTTTAAGGAGGTAAAGAAGGTGGGTAAGGTGGTAGCTAAGGATGTAAAAGCGGCATATCTTAAGTTTGTACTTAAGGGTATGAAGACTAAGGGGCTCGAAGACATGGAAGTAGTAGCTGATGCTGGTAATGGTATGGGGGCAGTTTTGATGGAATTGCTTGATGGTAAACTGCCGGTGAAGTTTACTACTCTTAATGCTGAGCTTGATGGTCGTTTTCCAAGTCGAGGTTCAGACCCAACTCTAAAGAAGAATCAGAAGCCAGTTACTACTGAGCTTAAGAAGGGTGGTTTTGATTTTGGAATTAGTTTTGATGGCGATGGAGATCGTATCGCTTTCTTTGATGAGGAGGGTAATTACATCAATAGTGCGGCTATAGGTGCCGTGATAGCTAGGCGTATGCTCTCTAAGCATAAGGGGGTCCGAATTGGGTACACTAATCTTAATAGTCGGATATATGAAGAGACTATTATTGCTGCTGGTGGTGTGCCAGTACCGGCTAAAGTGGGACATGCCTATATTAAGGCTACAATGCGTGAGAAGGACGTATTCTTTGCTTGTGAGCACTCTGGACATTTTTACTTTAAAGAATACTTCTATACCGATTCCGTTACTCTCACTCTTCTTTATGTGCTCGAGGCTTTTGTTGAAGCCAGGGCCAAAGGGCAGACTTTTGGTGAGATGATGGCGCCTTATCTGGTGTACCGTCAGACCGAAGACGTGATTGTAGAAGTTAGTGACAAGAAAAAAGCTCAGGCCTTAGTGGAGAAATATCTAAAAGATAAGAAACCACTTAAAGCCAGAAAGTTTGATGGTATCTGGGTTGATTATGGAGAGGTGTGGGGTTCGGTAAAAATCAGTGTGACTGAACATGCTCTTAAAATGATGTTTGAGGGTAAAGATAAGAAAAAAGCTCAGGCTTTACAAAATGAGGTAGCGGAGTTTGTGAGGAAGATTGGATAAGTTGCTCTTAAAGCCTGGCAAGCATAGCTTGTCGGGCTTTAAACCACCCCTCTGGCGTACTTTACAAAACGTGATAGTATGGCCGAGTGAAAACTATAGAGTACGAGTATATATTTGGTAAACATGCGGTGTCTGAAGCTTTGCGCGAAAGACCGGATGTGGTTAGGCAGGTTTATTTAGACCAGAATTTTTCTGACGCTAAAATTTTAAAGCAGATCGAAGCTAGTAAGCTAACTATTCGTCCCCTTAATCTAAAAAATCCGCCACGCGGAGTGTCAGCCAACGCCGCCCATCAGGGGATTGTAGCTGGAATTGTAGCCGAGAAGCTGATGGTGGATTACCGTGAATTTATTGAAACGATAGAAGCTGCTCCTGGTTCAGCTTTGCTTATCTTGGGTGAGGTACAAGACCCTCATAACGTTGGGGCCGTAATTCGTTCAGCCGCAGCTTTTGGTCTTAAGGGTGTGCTTATTCCTCCGCATAATCAAGCACCAGTAAATGGTACTGTCATTAAGGTGTCAGCTGGTATGGCTTTCCGTATTCCTTTGGTGGCTATTAGTAATGTAAACGCCGTTATCCGTGATTTACAGAAGCGAGGCTTTTGGGTTTATGGTCTAGAAGGTAAGGGTACAGTCAGCACCACTGGCGAGAAGTTCACCAAACCTACTGCCTTTGTGCTTGGTAATGAAGGCTCTGGATTGCGTGAAAAGACCAAAGAAGTCTGTGATGATCTTATTTCTATTCCGATTCACCCTCGCTGTGAGTCTCTAAACGCTGCTGCGGCTACGGCGGTGGTTTTAGCCGCCTGGAGCGCTGGTCATCCCGAGTCACTTGCTTAATACTGGTGTTTTTGTGGTAAGATACTTCGAACACTCTCTTATGAGGAGGTAAGTATTTAATTGGTTTTTAATATATTGTATGGACGAAAATAAGAAAGACGAGACAACAACTGGTGCTAATGATGTATCTAACCAGACTTCGGCAGAAACAGTAACTACAGCGGTTGCTGAGACGGCTACAGAAGCGGTAGAAGCAGCTACAGTGGTATCAGAGACCGCAACTGTTAGTGCTGAAACAGCTGCTAATCAAGTAACCGAAGCTATTAAGTCACCAACTGCTTTTAATTACAAAGTTTATGTAGGAGCAGTATTGGTTATCTTGGCGATGGCGGCTGGTCTTATCTTTTTACTTGAAAAAGATGGTCGTATTTCAACTGGTCTTTTCTCTGGTGTAATCGGCAAGATGGAGGCTTCTGCCCCAGCTGCTAAGGTTAATGATGTGGTGATCACTAAAGGTGAGTTTAATGTCAGTTTGGCTCAACTTACACAAATGACAGCAGCTCAAGGAGCTGATGTATCAAGTGAGTCAGTAATATCAGAATTGCGAAAGCAAGCCATTGATACTTTGGTTAACGCTGAGCTACTCAGACAGACCGCTATTGATGCCGGAAAGACAACTACACCTGAGCAAATCGAAACTAGATTTAACGAGATTCGTGATGGACTAGGTGGAGCTGAAGCTCTTACTGCCAGAATGGCTGAGTTTGGCGTTACTGAGGAGAGTCTACGTCGTGATATCGAAAACGAGTTCCTCATCCAGGCCCTTTTTGATGAAAAGGTAAATGTAGATAATATCGAGGTTACCGAAGCAGATATTGCCGCTTTGTATACTCAAGCTGGCGGTCTAGAAGCTGGTTTGCCACCAATGGCCGAAATTAAAGAGCAGATTGAGGCACAGATTCGTTTCAACAAAGAACAAGAATTGATAAATGAGTACATCACTACTCTCAAGGCTTCGGCCAATGTAGAACTGATGATTGAGTAAACTTAATCACAAAATAAAAACAGGTGTGTCTTACACACCTGTTTTTATTTTGGGGTGAGAGGGCTGGTATACTGGTATCAATATGGACTCTTCCTTGGAGGAAAAATTCAAAATAATAGCTCGTCGACCGGCAGAGAGGCTGACTATTTTTAGAAGTCTTTCTTTGGCAGAGCAGAGTGCCGTGCTTGGAGAACTTTCTCCACATGTGCAGCAGTCTTTATTAAAAAATCTTCGAGTTGGGGAGATTAGTGATATCTTGGATCATCTTGATCCTAGATTGGCTGAAAAGATTTTGGCTAGAATTAAGGATCAAAAACGCCGTCTAAGAATAATCAAAAAATTAAAAGATGAAGTTCGTGAAAAAATCGAATATTTTTTACGTTTTCACCCTAAGGCCACTACTTCACTAATCAGTTTTAACTACGTCTTACTTTCTAGTAAGACCACGATTGCTGCTGCTGCCGACGCCTTGGATGAGCACTATGACGATACGGGAAAATTCCCGGAAGTGCTGGTTCATGAAAATGGGGAATTGCTAGGTGAAGTACCAATAGCTACATTGGTCCGTGAGCGCAATACTCTCACTCTAAAGCGCTTTGTGAAGCCGCTTGAAACTATCACTTACCAAGCTGAGGTAGCTGAAGTAGTAGACACATTTGCCTTATCACAACGAAAAAAAGTGGCAGTGCTTGATAACGATGAAAGTGTGCTAGGTATTATTTATGCCGATGATGCATTGGCGCTTTTTGGTAAGTTGCCAGCTGAAACGCTCTATGACATGAGTGGCATGGACGATTCTTCTCGTCCTTTTGATAGTGTTGGCAAAAAAGTAAAAAGTCGTTACAAGTGGCTGGTGTTAAATCTAGCTACTGCCTTTTTGGCTGGTTCGATGATCTTTATATTTAAAGATACTCTCGATAAGCTTGTTATCTTGGCGATGTACATCCCGATTGTGGCCGGTATGGGTGGCAATGCTGCTAGTCAGGTTTTTGCGGTGATGCTTAGGGGTCTAACACTGGGTACGATTTCACTAAAGACGGCCGGTCCGGCTATTTGGCGGGAAGTGCAGGCTGGCTTCGTAAATGGTGTCGGTATCGGAATAATCGTCGCCTTAATATCGGTGATATGGAACGATAGTGTCATGCTCGGTCTGGTGGTAGGTTTGGCTATGGTTTTTGTTCATATAGTAGCGGGCTTCTTTGGGGCCTTTTTGCCACTTCTAATAAAATACCTAGGTAAGGATCCGGCCTCTGTTTCTAATATCTTCATATCTACTGCTACTGATGTGTTTGGCTTACTGTCTTTGCTTGGCCTCGGTACGCTTATTTTGCTTTAGCCTTTTGGTGCTTATCAGTGCAAACACCCCTTAAGGTTACCTCGAGATTTTTTATTACAAAGCCAGGTAGGGCAAACTCCTTCATCAGTTCCTCGTCGTTGACGGTGAAGTGAATGACTTTTTGACATTCATCACATATCGCGTGATGGTGTGGTTCGTGCTGTATCTCAAAGCGAGCTTCGTCTCCGCCTAGGTTTAACTTGGTGACTGTACCAGCTTCTACAAAATTCTCTAGATTGCGGTAGATGGTGGCTAGATTGATGTGGGGAAGGACGGTGTGAATGTCGCTGGCCGAAAGAGCCTCTTCGCTCTCCTCGAGGAGGTCGATAATTTCTTGACGATGTTTGGTTATTCTCATATCGGCTACTATAGCTCAAATGCGAATTATTTGCAAAAATTTTGATACTTTGCTATCATGCAAATAATTCGCATTTAACAGATATTTTAATTGTATGACATTAGAAGTTTTTGGGGCGGCTGTCGTAGTGATGCTTACGTCACTTATCGGAGTCGTTTTTATTGGAAAAGGTACGGCTAAGTTTCTTGAAGACAAATTAAGTTTTTTAGTTTCATTTTCTGCCGGAGTCTTCTTAGTGACTTCGGGGGCTTTGGCTCTTGAGGTGTTTCATTTGGCCGATTCGGCTATTGAGGGAGTGTTGCTTATATTGGTGGGTTACACGTTAGCATTTTTGGTACACAAATTAATGCCAGAAACTCACCATCATCACGCTGAAGAGTGTCATAGTGCTCACGGACGAGCTGCCCGCAAACTGATAGTGGGGGATGCTATTCATAATGTCGCTGATGGAGTGGTATTGGTGGTGGCTTTTGCGGTTTCACCAGCAATTGGTTTAGCGGCATTGGTTTCTATCGTAATACATGAAGCTCTGCAAGAGATTTCTGAATTTTTTGTATTAAGACGAGCAGGTTACTCTATAAAGAAAGCTTTGGCTATAAATTTCGCTGTCTCATCTACAATTTTGATTGGAGTAGTGCTTGGACATTTTGCTCTAGTGTCTCACGAATTGGAGGTGGCGCTCTTAGCGCTTGCGGCGGGATTCTTCCTTCAGGTAGTGTTTCACGATTTGCTACCTAAGCATGATGAATACGAAAATACCGAGACGTTTTTTAGGCACTTTTTGGTGGTGTTTATCGGAGCCGCGATTATGGGTCTTGTGGCGCAATTGGCTATGGAAGGACACGAACATGGTGAGGAGTCTGAAACTCATCAAGAGGAAGAACATTTGCCTTTGTAGATAACGACTTATATAACAAAGCCGGGCAA
>JACCDV010018961.1_pt1 | contig 25234 bp, 25 predicted proteins | sample 7446131 | NCBI WGS metagenome assembly JACCDV01 (sample SAMN15323448, study PRJNA562643) | freshwater metagenome | isolation source: river surface water | place: USA:Blue River Watershed | collected 2017-08-17
CTAATAGACAACTCATTAGATAAATCACAATCAGATCGACCTAAAAAAACCACGGGGGTTTTTAAATCTTTCAAACAAACTTGAAGAGCACGGCCCACTTGGCCATCACAACCAAACACCAGAATGGGCTTGCTATGATCTAAAAGTTCGAATGAAGAATATGACATATGGCCTTGTACTAATACTTATCTTAAGTTACCTTAGGTTAACCCAGATTAATTAAAGTTAACTGTAAAAACTAATTCAATTTTCAAAATAAACTTAAATCAGTTAAATCATCTAAATAGCTTTAGCTGTATTGGTTGTATTAGCCATATCAACGTTTTACTTATAATGCTTCTTGAGCCAATCACGGTAAGAGCCACTTAAAACACCATCCGTCCACTCTTGATTATCCAAGTACCACTGTACTGTTTTACGTATACCAGTATCAAAAGTTTCTGCAGGCTTCCAACCTAACTCACGCTCTAATTTAGTGGCATCAATCGCATAACGACGATCATGGCCTGGACGATCTTTGACATAAGTTATTTGTGATGCATGAGAACTGCCATCTGATTTAGGACGCAATTCGTCTAAGATACTACAAATAGTGTTCACCACCTCGAGATTGGATTTTTCATTCCAACCACCAACGTTATAGGTTTCACCTAATTTACCGGCTTCTAGTACACGACAAATGGCTGAGCAATGATCTTTGACGTACAACCAATCTCTAATTTGTTGACCATCACCATAGATTGGTAAAGGCTTACCAGCTAGAGCATTCAGAATCACCAAAGGTATCAACTTCTCTGGGAAGTGATAAGGGCCATAGTTATTAGAGCAATTGGTTGTTAGTACTGGCAAACCATAAGTGTGATGCCAAGCTCTCACCAAATGATCTGATGCCGCCTTAGATGCCGAATAAGGACTGTTCGGCTCATAAGTATTAGCCTCAGTAAAAGCGGGATCTGTTGAAGACAAAGATCCATATACTTCATCAGTAGATACGTGCAAAAAGCGGAATTCGGCTTTGGCTGAATCAGATAGCCCTGACCAATAAGCGCGAACAGCCTCAAGCAAATTAAAAGTACCCACCACATTAGTCTGAATAAAGTCGCCAGGGCCATGAATGGATCTATCGACGTGAGACTCTGCGGCAAAGTTCACAACAGCGCTTATAGCATGTTTTTTTAGCAGCGAGAGAACTAAACCGTAGTCGCCGATATCGCCCCGAACGAATTCATGACGAGCATCAGTAGATAAAGACTTAAGAGTAGCCAAATTACCGGCATAGGTTAACTTATCTAAATTAACCACACCCTCAGCACTTGGATTGGCTAACCAATCTAAAACAAAATTACCGCCAATAAAGCCAGCACCACCAGTGACTAGAATCATGATTTTATGCGATCATATTAAATAGCCAGATTTTCTCATAAGGTGAAGATAATCTAGGGATTTTCAGGGCTTCTTAAATAGCATTAACGGGCCATTATTCTGACTAGATGGCATTAACAGGGTAAATGAAAAAATTACTAGGGAAGCTGGATTAGATGAATCTAAAATTAAGAGCATCAGCGACCACTCAATATCAGTAGAAGCGGCTTGGGATTTGGTCAATTGGTCAGCATTTATTTCTAATGTAAGCCGCCTCGGAACATTTGATCAGAGACCTAACGGCAATGAGGTATTTGGAGCATGAGGAGGTAGGGAGAAATTTAGCTCATTACGACTACTCACCCCAAAGTGATCCAATACCTTTTTATGAATATCTTTTATTGGAAACTGTTGAACTGTATTTTTAGGTTGAGTGCAATTTGTGTCAATAAAATATCCTAACTGATCATGGTGACCATTCTTAATGGCAACAAAAACAACTTCTTTGTCAAAATTACTCATTCGAATATTTTTTAAAGGGGAGAGGATTTCAAAGCCATCTTTAATTTCGTTAGCATAGGTTAAAGTCACGAATAGACTGGAGCCACGATTTTCAATAATCCCAAACACTTTATCGCCATCTAGCGAATTAATTGAATTTAATACTTTTTCTGCCGATTCTGCTAATCCTGAATTTTCAAATTCAATTAAAAAATCCCTAGTCATTCTAGGTTGAACACGAATAAACTGAACGCCCAGTTTTTTTAGAAATTTCTCATGATTTCTTAAGCGCCAATAAAAAGTAGGCCTTTCATAGGGAACCTGCCTCATACCAGTTGAAATCATCAGCCGAATATTGTCAATTTTTAACAAATCGCACAAAATAGAGTCATAGACTTCTAAAATATCAAGCAACGGATCGCAATCTACTTGTAAATACCACCCTGGATTTTGAACACTACCCTCATAAACTGCTGAGCTACACATGTAGTGATGCTGAATATGCGCACCCGAGTTCAAAAAGAGTGTTGAAAAATCAGGCTCATGACGCCTCCATAGATTTAAATAAACATCAGCCATCAACCTATCAAATATTGCAGCTTTGGACCAATGCCTTTTTTTAAAAGCGCCGACTAAACTCTTCCAATAAATGGGAACACTAGAAAAAGAGGCTCTTGTCAAGAATGCCTCAACCAATGCCATTAAAGATATAAGACTAATTTTTTCTTGCGCATTATCATTAACGGACTGTTTTATCGCGGCTGAAATTCGACGGCAAAATCCTCCTCCACTTATCCTTGTATCCACCCATGGATCAGGAATCCAAAATGGGGAGTTTCTCGTTCTATTTTCAGCATTTATTGGAGAAATTGCTGCAACGCTATATCCATTTTTTTCTAATAACTCCCAGTGCTGGTCAGCAGTAAGATTGCAAATATCCCCAAGCCTGAAAATTTTGTGTTCCCCATAATCAAGGCCAGTTCGAATTGTTGGCCACTGAATCCAAGGCTCAATCTCCTCATATATAGACTCAGATTTAGTTTCTTGAATTCCAAAAGAATCTATCAAATATGAAAATGTTGGCAAAAACCCTCTATTGATATATCGCCTTATGAAATCAAAGTTAATTTCATTCAGCTCAAGAAAAATGATTTTTTGATTCATGCTATTTTTTATCGGCTTTTGACTGATTAACATGAAATTTTCCTCGACTAATTTTTAGTTTCGACGAAACAAAATTTCTCACCCCGTTATCAATATTTGCAAGCAACCGCTTAAACTTCTCCTCTGGACGGCCGGTGAATGATGTCACATGATAATAATCTGTGGAATCCGGAGAAATCTTCGAGAAGTAATAATTAGACACGCAACATCTTGGCATATCCACCAATACTTTACTGACCGAATGCCAGCTTTCCTTATTCGTCTCCATGATTACAAATCGATTAAAGGCGTAAGGAATTGTTTTATTTTGTAACTTATCCTCATCCCACAGCTCAAGATTGCCGCCATTCTCAATTTTCCAGTCAGGTGTAACATAATACAAAGCATTTAAACGCCTATACCTCTCTCTACTTGCATCATGACTGTTATCAATATGCGGATTCAAAAAATCATTCTTAAACATCATGGAGAGACCACCAGCATACAAGAGCGGATCGGGCTCAATGCATTCAAAATTAATCATTAAAGAAATAAGATCCACAACTCTTTTATCCTGTATTGCATAAGTAATATCAGACAAAATTGCACTGTATTCATTTAAATGTGCTGCAACTTTTTTCTTCTCCCTGAAGCTTTCCCTAGAATAGAAGCCGTCTGCCGCCCTAGGGAATGAATTATAAATTTCAGTACACTTAGATGCTGGCAGCAAGTTATCTATATAAAAGTGTTTTGTTTTAGTACCAATTGGATTTTTCCATTGATTTACCAAAAAATCCTCTTCACTTTTTAATTTTTCTAAAATAATTTGTGTAAATTCTTCTTGTTGATTCATTTCGCATTCCAAGTTCAATAAAATTCCTAATACAAACTATTCAAACAATATTCTAATTATGCTTCTTAAGTGCCACTTAAAAAATTTCAATTTTTTCCAACTCGTACGTTGAGCATCATGGACAACAGTAATATCTGGATAAAGGTATAAGCTCCATCCACTTTTATTCAGTCGCCTGCAAATATCAGCATCCTCGTAATACATAAAATAGCGCTCATCAAATCCCCCAACTGATTCAAAAGCCTCTCGTTTAAAAAAAATAAACATACCAGCTAACCAATCAACCTTCACTGGAATATCAGAAATTTGATAATCTGAATGATTTTTAAATCCAAATAACGCTCTAATGACCCGCCTGGTCAATAGCATTAATGTTGGAAAAAGTCGGGCGTTATCCTGAGCGCTTCCATCACTCGAAATGATCTTTGGAGCGCAAGCTCCGATAACTTTATTATCATTTATAAAATCGTAAACTTTTTCATAACTAAATTCAGTCAAACGAATATCAGGATTAACTATAGCAAACAAGTGACCACGAGCAATTTTGAATGCAGCATTGTGATTTTCTCCAAAACCCTTAATTAATTTATTTCTAATTATTATTACAGGTAATTTAGGATATTTCCTTAAGAAACTTTCATCCTCCTCAATATTAAGAGTGATAATTAATTCGCACGAATTTAAATCATTCTTGAGAAAATCGCTTAAAAAATTTTCAATTAAACATCCTTGTCCATGACTAACAATTGAAAATGAAATTTTTATATCACTCATGATTTAATTCAAAACAACCTTTAATAATGTATATTTATGAAATAATATGATATTGAATTAATTCTTAAAAAAAACAAAATATAATACATTAATATTTAGTAAAAAAATAATTATTAAACCAGTTATTTTAAATCAACCGCCTTGATTATTCTAGCTGGAATGCCAGCTGCAACAGAAAATCTTGGAATATCAGATATTACAACGGAGCCGGCTGCTATGATACTTGATTCCCCAATAGTAACCCCTTTTAAGATAACAACGTTTTCACCTATCCATACATTCTTTTCAATTATGACTGGAAGAGCTATAGTTGGTCTTTCTATTGGTGGCAGAGACATACTTGCATAATTGGCTTGACCATGATCATGATCAATTATCAATACATTACTAGCAATCAAAACATTATCAAAAATTTTAATATTAAATGTTGCTCCAATATGGCATTTATCATTTAATTGAACTTGATTACCAATAGTCAAGGTAGGTTGCCCATCATCCCTGTTTCCTGCCTCAATTCTACAGAACTGTCCAGTTGTAAAACCTCTTCCAAGCCTAATATTTTTATAACCCCTAATTCGTGTAGGCTGCCGTATGAGCCTTGCTTTTGAAAAGAAGATCCTCGTTAAAACTAGGGACCAAATAAGTCTGAATAAATCTGGTAATGAGTATTTACTATTTAACGGCTTTGTAAAAATAATTTTTTGATTCATTTTTTATAATTACTCTTTAAAATTTAGTTTTAAATAATAATGATCTATTAATATTAGTAGTATAACAACAACTAAAAAATAAGGACTTACTAAAGAATGTGTTGTGAAGATTAAAATTGTTATAAATGTAATTTGATTTTTTCCAGCTGCCATGTATATAAGGATAATTGGGGCTATAGCGATAATGCCAAAAATAACTACAGAGTAGGAAAGAGAGTTAAACCACATGCTTTTCGCCATATCAGGATCTGCAAGATTCATCAGAATCGAAAAGTTTGGAAATAAAATATCGCCATCTCGGAATACATTTAGTAGTGGATCTGTAATTCTTATTGGAAAACTTCCACCGCCAGCTAAAGTTTCAAGTAATCTATTGGGTAAAAAAGAATTACTCATTAAGTTGAATAAATAAATAAAAAAAATAGCAACAAACAAATAGAGTACATGTTTTAACTTAAAAATTCTTAAAATAGAAATACCAATAAAAATATATCCGAGTGATGAGGTTGATAAAATTGTAGAGAGTGCGAATAAACACCACAAATACCATCTCCTGAATAATGCTGAATAATAAAGTCCAGGCGCAATAAAAATTGCAAAATAACTTGGCTCCCTGAAAATCCCCCCGCTTCTAAAGCCCTGAGTTTCGATGTCAAGCATTAATATTGAATTAACTTCAATATCCAATGGAGTATTAATATATATTATTTTGTACCCGATAAAATAATAAAATGAAATTTGAATTATTAGTAATAATGAAAAAATAGTTGATATTAATATATAAAATTTTACTAAACTTAATTTGTAGTTTGATTTTTGAAGAAAATTTAGGACAATAAAAAATGAAAAAATGTAAAAACTTAGTCTTGCAATTTGAAAAATTCCATTTTGATAAGATGTTAAATAATAGGCGATCGCTAGGAAAGATACAATTAACATCAATAATATCCCTAAGAGACAAATTATATTTATTTTTCTTGTAAATAGTAAACAAAAAGAAAATATTGTAATTATTGCCAAATCTCCTAAAGTCAATTTACCCAGTATGCCTATATTTGAAAAAACAGGTGACATTAAAAAAATTATAGCAAATAATAATTTATTGGCTCTATTCATATTTTGAAAAAATAAATTATTTTTCATTTTAAGTTTTAAAATTCTTATTATGTTATACCCACTTTTTTATAGTATTTTTAAATTTAGGAGAAATTTTAGATGCGCATTTAAATATAGTTTTATTGCTAAATAAGATTGATACGAACTTTACGATTAAATATCTTATTCCATTCGCCTTTGAAGTTATTTTATTTATCACTTCTTTGGCTTTTAGTTGATTGCCTTTTTGCACTTGCCTAAATAGCTCGCCTAGTAAATAACGATAAGCACCAATATCACAAGCTCTCTTTAATTTTAAATCTTTTGGGTAGCGTTTTTCGATTATTGAAAGTGTCTGCAATGACTCATCGAGCAACTCATAAGTTCTATCACTCGCTCCATTCCCATGCTTTCTATATCGAGCATACAAACCATCAAGTTTTTTGATTTTTCCACGTAATGCTACCTCTATACAGAAGATCCAATCAGAGACCTCAGGAAGACTGCTGTCAAATCCATGATTAGGACAAGCAGACTTTCTTACCATTACTGAGGACGCCCCAGGTATCCCACCTTTTGCGACGATATCATATACATTGTTGAAGTCCTGTCTTTTTGTATTATTGGTTTTATATAAAACCTCTCCTGTTTGATGCTGAAAAATCTCGACTGAGTGATAGGAAAGAACCACATTTGGATCAGAAAATAACGAAGCTTGGGCCTTTAATTTTCCTGGCAAAAATAAGTCGTCCCCACCTAACATTGCAATTAAATCTCCAGTACATGCTGATAATGCAACATTTGAATTACCAGTAATTCCCAGATTTTTCTTGTTATATATTGGAAATATTTTATCTGGATAAATATTTTTATATTCTCGAATAATATCTGCAGTAGAATCAGTCGATGCATCGTCAGATATTATTATCTCAATATTTTTATAATCTTGTGAAATTACGCTTTCTATTGTTTCAGAAATAAAATTTTCCTGATTATATGAAATTATCATTATTGAAATTTTAAATTTTTCACACATTATATTATCTTTAAATATTAAACTACTGACTACTTAATCTCTTATAGACGCAATAAAATAATGCGATAAAATAAAAGATATTATTAACTGTATAGGTTATAGATAGCCCAATTAACCCAAACTCCTCTATGCTCCTTTGGGCAAAAATTATATAAACAAGGCTAAAAAAAACTTCAATTGCGATAAAACTTTTTGTCATAGCTTTTGCGATTAAGTAAAAAGATAATGGCCATGAAATAATTCTAAAAAAATCGCCCACTAACTGTATCTTAAAAAGCTCTTGTATCGGAAGAAAATCTTTACTAAATATCAGGACAATAAGTTCATTACGAAAAAAATATAATAATACTGTTCCAGCCAAAATTATCGGTGTAAATAATTTATAAATGTCAATTATTTCCCTTTTTAATAATTTTTTATCAATTAATTCTGAAATTCTTGGGAGATAATAAACTGATATTGCTGTTGAAACAGCCAGGATCATTACCGTACCTAATCTAGTTATTGCCTCCCAGTATCCAGCTGAATCCAAGCCTAATACTTCAATAACATCGTTTCTAACAATAATCTGAATCAATGGGCCTAGAATTAAAGTTGTAGCGGCCATTACTGTATATTTAGCCAAGTTTTTAGCAACTTTCCAATCAAAATAAACAAAAGAGATTCTTTTAATAATTCTTTGATTTCTGGTAAAAAAAATTACTCCAAAAAAACTGAATGCCTGACCCAAAACAAGTGCAATTAGCGCCCCATTTAGTCCACCAAATTGCGAAACTCCTATATACACAAAAATGAATGATAAAAAACTATTTAGAACCCCTCCTCCTACATAACTTTTTACCATTTTCTTTCCATTGAAAATAGCTAATAGAATTGTATTAAATGTTAAAAATGGTAGAAATATACAGGTTGTAATAATGATCCATGAGTAAGATTGGTCTCTTATCAAGTAGTAAGATATTTCATAGCTATAAAAACTGATAATCATGACTAGACTTAGCGAACTTGCACCAGTGCAAATTGCTGCAGTAGTCCAGACAGAATTTAATTCTTTATCCTGATTAAAATATTGTGCGGTATATTTAGTTATTCCCACACTTAAACCTAAACTGCCCACTGATATAAGCATGGATAGTATGTTCTGAAATTGTCCTAGTACTGCATATCCTTCAGGCCCGACATAAACTGCTAATATCTTATTTATGCCAAGCAGCGCAGCAATTTTCACTGCAAATCCAAATAAGCTTAATAGGCTAGTACCAACAAGTTTCATTAATTTGGTCAGAAATTTATAGTTATCGCTCTAATCTTAGAATTTTTTTAGAGCCGATACTATTTTCTCAACTTCTGATTCACACAAGTGTGGCCCAATTGGTAAGCTCAACACTTCTTTTGCCATACTCTCCGCTATTGGAAAGCCTATATTCCTACCCGCTAAATCTACATATGCGCCTTGTAAATGAGGTGGCGTAGGGTAGTGTATTCCCGTAGTAATATCCAATTCAGTTAAGTATTTTTGTAGCTCAGTCCGTCGCTGCGTCCTAATAACAAAAAGATGCCAAACAGGATTAGCCCAATATGGTACAAATGGCAAAGATAAATCTAAACTCTTTAATTCTCTGAGATAGCTTAACGCAATTTTTTCTCTTCTTAGGTTCCACTCTTCCAATTTCGCAAGTTTAACTCGAAGAATTGCAGCTTGAATCGAATCTAGTCGGCTATTATAGCCTATAACATCATGAATATATTTTTTACTTGATCCATAATTTCTCAATTCTTTTAACTTTTCATACAGCCGCTCATCATCTGTTGTGATTGCACCTCCATCACCAATACACCCTAAATTTTTCCCTGGATAGAAGCTCCACGCCACCGGATTTCCATTTTCCCCAATTTTCTTCCCCATAAATTTTGCGCCGTGTGCCTGAGCTCCATCTTCCAATATCTGCAAATTATGCGCTTTAGCAATAGATTTAATTGCGGCAAGATCTGCTGGCTGACCATATAGGTGAACAGGAATAATGGCTCTTGTTTTAGAAGTTATATGCTGGAGAATTTTTAATGGATCAATATTGTATGTTTTCTCATCAGGCTCAACAGCAACGGGCTTTGCGCCACAGTAGCTAATTGCAAGCCATGTTGCTATGTATGTATTCGAGGGAACAATAACCTCATCTCCAGGCCCAATATTCCAAGCTCTCAGAACAAGATGGAGAGCATCCAATCCATTGGCGACTCCAACACAATACTTAGCTCCACAATATTGAGCATATTCAGCCTCAAAAGCCTCGACCTCATTTCCGAGAATATATTGGCCACTATCCATTACGCGCTTGATTGCTAAATCAATCTCAGCTCTAAGCTCAACCACAGCAGCTTTTAAATCAAGAAAAGGTATGCTCATTTTGTGGCCTTCAAAAATTCTTCATAATTTCTATAATAATCACCCTCATCGTAAATTTGTGATGCTAGAACCATGCATACAGATCCAGAGGAAAAGTTATCTAACTCTCTCCAAATCATGGGGCAGATATATAACCCTGAATGGGATCTGTTTAGATGGATACGTTTTTTTGTATAGCCATCATCTATGACCACATCAAAGCTACCGGAGATTGCAATAATTAATTGCTCAAGGCACTTATGCGCATGCCCACCTCTCTCAGCCCCACCTGGTACATCGTAAAGATAGTAAACACGCTCTATATCAAATGGAACATGGGTCCCACCTTCAATAAATGTAAGGTTTCCACGGGGGTCACTTATTTTTGGTAAATCGAATAGATTACATTTTTCAATATTCATAGGGTGACGCCCCCTCTATTTTCTCATTTTTTTTTGCCTGATATTGTGTAGAGGCTCATCACTAATGATGACCTTTGTTGGAATTTTATAGTTTGCAATTTCCCCTAAACATTTTTGTCGAATTCTTTTTTTAATGCTGTGCGCATCTTCTGCAATATTGAGATTAACTTTGGCTACTACAATTTGCCCTAATAAATTATGGGGCTCTCCAAACACGGCAACATCAGAAATATTATCCAACTCCAGAAGAATACTCTCGATTTCTGCTGGGTAAACTTTCTGCCCTCCTACATTGATAATATCTGTTGTTCTTCCTAAAATCCTAAAATAATCCCCGTCGACCTCAACTTGATCTTGGGTATTAAACCAACCTTCGCTATCAAAGCTACTCGGGGCATTCAAATAACCAACCATTGCAAATTTTGATCTAATCCACAAGATACCATCTATCACTTTAGTTTCAAACCCTTCACCACCGACCTTTACCCATAAGGAACCATCATCTCTTGATTTTGAATTTAGCACCCCAACCTCAGATAAACCATATGTTTGCTGAAATACTGCATGAGGAAGAATTTTCTTTATTCGATCTAAAGTAGATTGAGGCATGACCTCTGTCCCATATGTAACTTTAGTAAGCGAATTCAAATTAAAGTTTTTATGTGCTCCGGAAGCTAGAAGAAGAGTTAAAAATGATGGGGTTGTAGGTAAAAGTTCCACAGAATAGCGTTCAATTGCTCTGCAGATATTTGTTGCAGCTCTATCCTTGACTGTTACAAGCGTACCAAGACTAGAAGTTATTGCAAGCACCGTATTAATACCTCCAAAGTGATCGATCATCAAAAATGGAATTGCTATAACAGCGCTTCTTTTCTGTTTGAACTTTTCGGCCACTTGCTTAAAGTTATGAAGCATGGCCTTGGGCTTACCGGTTGAACCAGACGAAAATACGATCAATCCTGGGGAATTGGTGATTTTGAAATCATCCAACATTTTCGATTTAACCATGATCTTATGTTTGCTTATAACAAAATTAATATCAGACTTATCGAACTCAACTAGCCAATCACATCCCGATATACCTAATGCTTCGGCTTGCTCCACAACCGATTCCCTTGACAATGGAACAATAATATTTTTATTCATTGCCAAAGCAAAAATGAGACAAAATACATCTGGCGAATAATCACCTAAAATTGCAACTATTTCACCTTCATTTATTCCTGAATTTTTAATTTCAGATAACTGTTTAGTTATAGTATTTACCACTTTTTCGTAGCTTACAACTCTATCCTCATGGATAAATGCGGGTTTACTTTTGGCAGACTCAAAAACCTCTAATAACCATTTCATCTTCAATCCTTAAACTTAAGATTTTTTATCTAGAAAATTTAATAAAGAATGGTTTTCTTTGCATATTACTGAGCCCTTGGAATGTTCACCATGTCCCGGATAAATAATTCGACTTGTGTCTAGCTCATCCCAAACCACATTGATGCTGTTTCTAAGATCTTCAGTGCTAGAACCTGGAATTGAAGATAGACCAATTCCACGACTATATATTGTGTCGCCAGTAAACCAAATATCGCCTAAATCTATGATGCAGGAACCAGGTGTGTGGCCAGGAACATGAACAAAAGTTAGTATTTCATTTCCTAAGCGGTAGGTAAATTGATTATCTATATAAGTAAAACGTGGGAGCGTTATTCTCTGATCAATTTTGCATGCCATGAGAAGAAAATTTGAAGATTTAGCAATTTTTTCTTCTTTTAGGTGGATAAATACTTCGCACCCATACTTGTCTTGAAATAAATTGGCACTACCTATATGATCAAAATGACCATGAGTACAAAAAATTTGGTGAGGGACAAGCCCTTTTTCCTGTAACGCAGCATCTATCAATAAACCATCAAGGCAAGTGTCTATCAAGATACATCCGCCCGGAACCGCAGCCTCTACTATGAAAGAATTTGATGGAAGGGCGCCGCCATTAACTTTCCATATCTTTCCACCGCGCCACTCTCCAACTATTTCAACCATATTTAATTGACCCCACCAAGATATATTGTTTGTGCGGTAATGTAAGAACTTCTCTCTGATACCAAGAAATCAATCACATTAAAAATATCATCTTCAGTAGTTAGCCGAGGAATGATTAGACCCTCAATAACTTTCTTAAGCACCTCTGGATCCAACGATTTCATCATATCTGTGGGATAACCACTTAGCGCCAAGGTATTACATGTAATGTTAAATGTGGATAGTTCTTTTGCCATTACATTAGACATGGAAATTAGGGCAGCTTTAGATGCTGCATAGATTGACCCCCCCACTGGTTCTATGCTTGACATGATCGACCCCATATTAATAATTCTTCCCCATTTATTTTTGCGCATTAATTTTGAAGCCTCTTGCGATACGAGGAATGCACCCAATATATTCACATTTAGCATTTGCTGTACACATCTTGAAGGCATGACCATTGCATATTGAGAAGTAGCAACTCCGGCATTATTAATAACTATATCCAAAGACGGTGTAAATCCTCTGATTTTTTTGAATCCCTCCTTTACTGAATGAGGGTCTCCAATATCAACCTTTACATGTCGATAATTAAGATGACTAATAGAGGACTCCCCCCTGGAGAAACCTATCACCAGCGCACCCTTTGATGTCATATACTCTGCAAGAAGGCGCCCCACTCCTCTACTGGTCCCCGTGATTAATATAGTCTTATCGGAATATTGAGAGTTAAGCTGCATCACCAGACTCAGAGAGTAGCAGGAGAATGTAATCAGTCAGCGCATTGACACTTTTGAAGGGAGAAATCTCCTCACTCATGGCTCGATCATCAGTCAAGCTGATCTCAGTTTTAGATAGAGCTGCAATTTCAGCCTCTATATCTACCACTATAGATACCAGGGACAGTGAATCAAGCACGGAATCACCTCCAAATAACTCCGTTTCAGCGCTAATATTTATCTGCTCATCGGCTGCGCGCTCTTCGTTTAAATTATCAAGCGCACTAAAAATCACTTTTTCTACTAATTCTCTGCTGACCATACCTTTTCCTTTAACTTATTAAATTTGTGCGCGCCAAAGTTATCAGTGAATTTGCTCTTGGCAAAGTTACTTTTTGAAAATCCTCAACCAATAACCCAATAAGAATTCCATCGCGAAAAATATCACCCTGCTTGAGATGATTACGTAGTTGACCCTCCACTTTCATCCCCATATATTTGTGCCATTTAATCATTAGCAAATTATTAGCTGCAATAATTCCATAGAGTCTTACAAGCTCAAGCTCATAAAATGCAAATTCATAAATTAACTTAACTGCTTCTACTGCTGCTGGAATTCCCCGCACCAAATCTTCCTCACCAATCAGGAAGCGTCCTGGCTCTGCATGTAGATTTTCTTTGTCAATATTCGTCAATGAAATCATTCCTATGGCAGCACTGTCCCGCCTTAATTCAATAATGAAATTAAATTCAGAACTTGGTCGCTCAGCAATCCATTGTCGTTGCTGATCAAGCGTAGGAGCCCCGCTATTTAAAAATTTTGCCCTTTGAGATTTTCGCCACTTAAAAGTAACTTCTGCATCATTAGTATTTAATGCTCTCAAATTTACAAACTCACCCGATAAAAAAATTTCAGCCACCTGATTCTTTCATAAAAAAATTGCATAAGTCACATTGATAATCCGCCACACACTGGTAAAGTTATTCCAGTAATATGCCTTGCAGATGAGCTAGTTAAAAATGCAATTGCATCTGCGATATCTTCAGACTCAGCCAACTTTCTTAAAGGGGCATTCATTTTTGCAAGCATTTTTACCTTGTCGGGTATGTTTGCGATCATCTCAGTCTGAGTCATGCCAGGGGCAACCGTATTTACTCGCACTCCTTTAGGCCCAAACTCGACCGCAAGCGTTCTAGCAAATGCTGCTAGAGCTGCTTTCGCTGAAATATACGAACTTTGTTGAGTTGGCGGCACTCCCTCTCCATAAATGGATCCCACAAATACAAAGCTACCCATCCCTCTTTGAATCATCAACGGAAGAGCCCGCTTAGCACAATTAAAGGCACCTTTTAGCTGGACCTCTATATGAGATTGTTGATTTTCCCAATCTTCATCGAGGAAAGAGCGAGGAACGGGCAATGGCGCTGCACAATGAACAACCCCCTCAATAAATCCAAATTGAGCTTCCGCTCGGGAAAAAATGCGTGCGACATCCTGCTCACTAGAAACATCGCCCTGAATGGAAATTGCTCGACCCCCATCTCCGATAATTTGACTAACTATATCGCTAGCCTCTTTTTCTGAATTTTTAAAATTTACAATGACGGGGTGACCCATTGCGGCAATCTTCTTTGCAGTAGCGGCCCCAATTCCTCTGCTACCCCCTGTTACTAAAATCACATTTTTCTCGCTCATCTTGTCTTCTTTCTTTTTTGAAGGCAACTGCAACATGCGTACAGTGGATTCACCTTTAATCAAGGAAATACCATTTTGGTTTTGTATCTCAATATCTAATCCAAGTATTCGCGTTGAAGGCGACTTACTTTTAACCTTAGCGCGAACTTTAATTGCATCCCCGACGAAGCCTGGATTCATAAATTGAATAGTTTGCGTAAGCCACAGAGCTCCAGGCCCAGGAATCATCATTCCAATCACCGTGGATATATATGAAGCCGTAAGCATTCCATGAACAATAGGCTTTCCAAATTGAGTCTGCACTGCAAATTCACGATCCAAATGCACCGGGTTGTAGTCACCAGTCAAATCTGCAAAAGTCTGCACATCAAATTGTGTAATGGTATGTTCTAAAAAATATTCGGCACCAACTTTTATTTCATTAAAATCCAGAAATTCAAAGGGTAAATTAGTTACGGGATTTAGAACCATTTCAGCACCGAAGAGCCAAATATAAATCCAGCACCAACCCCAGAAATAACCACTAAATCGTCACGCTTTAATTTGGCTCCATTTACCGCATCGCACAATGCAATAGCTATGGAAGCATCTGCAGTATTTCCATACTCCATCATATTTACTATTGTCTTTGTCATCGGCTGACGCATCTTTGCCATGAGATATTCAATTAAACGTAAATTAGCTTGATGCAAAATAAAAAAATCTACATCGCTAGTAGTTTTATTAATTTTCTCTAATGATTTTGCAATAACCTTAGGTTGAAATTGAATTACCTGCTTCCAAACCTCAATGCCATTTAATTCATAAAACTGTAGCCCCTGATCAATATTCTCTTTTCTTAGGGGAAAACTAGATCCACCTCCACGCATTCTCACTGCCTCAAAAGCTTTCCCGTTGGCAGTAACCTCATGAGCAAGAAAACCATATCCGGCAGGTACTCTTTTCAAAACAGCCGCTCCAGCACCATCTCCAAAATATATTGCCGAACTTGGGTCCGACCAATTAATAAATCGACTTTGAAGTGCAACCCCTATAACTAAGACATACTCGATGGCCGGATCAAACATCATGCGATCTGAAGCAACGTTTAGCCCTACTTGAAATCCAGTGCAATTTGCCATTACATCAAATGCACCAGCATTTTTTGCACCCAATAACTCTTGAATTTTGCATGAGACTGCTGGATATACATAATCCCCAGTAAAAGAGCAGGTAATAATCAGGCCCAAATCCTCAGGAGCAATTCCAGCCATCGATATTGCATCGCGGGCCGCCTTTGTAGCCATCTCAGATGCAACCTCATTCTGACCAGCCTTTCTCCTATTCCTAATCCCAGTTTTTTCTTCTATAAATCCCGCATCTAAATTAGTCCACTTTTCAACTTGAGAGTTTGAAATAACTTCATCCGGAAGATACTTCCCAACGCCCGCAATCCCTACTCCAAACGGGTGTTGCTGGATTAACCTCCTATCAATAGAATTTGAATTCATCAAATGTATCTCAATTTAAACTTAGGAATTTCTTCTAAAATTAAAAAATCACGCCATGATCGCTTAATACAGCCTTAATCAGTGGGTAACTCATAATTTCCACTGATTCTTCTTCAGTAAATGTAATGTTGAATGCCTCCTCAAGCGCTAAAACTAAATTTAAGTGTTTGAGGGAGTCCCACTTTTCTACCGTATCAACTGATGTTTCATCGTCAATCAAAGAAACATCAATTTGAAAAATATTTTTAAAAACCTCTTTTAATTTCAATTCGTTACTCATTTACTCTCCGTTTTTAAACATAATTTAATCCACTCAGGGGCAAGGGGCACGGATTTTTCCTCAAAACTCCATTCCCAACGATATAACTCTCCATTGGTCTCAATTTTTTTAAAACCCATCTTTCCATAGAAGTCTGCGACCTGCGTATTTTTCTTTGTGGGTATGTAGTCACCCACAACTTTTTTAAACCCTTTTAACTTGGCCTGCCCCAGGATATAAGCTATAAAAGCGTCTTCCACCCCTCTACCAAGAGCTCTACAAGATAATGCAAAGGTATCTATATTACATACCTCGTCATCAGTTTTTGTAATCGCCACCCCAATTAAACCCAAATCTGTAAATCTATCCCGCAGCTTTAAGTAATAAACGCCACAGCTGGGATCAGAGAGCATTCTAGAAATATCCCCCTCAGAATAGCGAAATGTTGTCAAATTAAATTGATTTGTTTTTTGAGTTAGCTGCGAAAACCTAGGAATGGTCGTATCTGAAGGAACACCAATTTCAGCGCAAAGCTTAAGATTTCGTAAGTACTCATCATAAGAACCTGAGTTATTTTTAAGCTCCTCACTCTTGATGGCACTTATATACATTTCCGAGCGTTTTTTATCCTCTTCAGTAAAGCTAAGGGTATCAAAAAAACCATTGTCAGTTATTTGACGCTTAAAGGAGCTGGGGTCTCCTTTTAAATGCACAACTGCAACTTGCGGTAACTGACTCTCCACCCACTCACACTCAAAAGCATTGTCATCAACAAATACAAAGCTATCAATCCCGATATTAAGCTTCTCAGCAAGGCGTGACAAATTAGATGCTTTATCATTCCAATTAATCTGCCAAGCAGCAATATGATCTCTCCTTAAAATCATATCGGGATGTTTATCTAGGACCTCTAGAACATCTTCTTCATTATTCTTGCTGCATAGAGCCAATAAAACACCTCGATTATATAAATTCACTATTTCTGTCTGAAAGGCACTAAATCCACTTCCTGGATGAGATGTGCCCAGCTTAATCCCGTCTAAACCATCCTCTCCAATAACTCCACCCCAAAGGGTATTATCGCAATCTAAAACCAGACACTTTTTACCCTTACCCTTTAATGCGCGAACATATTTCACATATTCAAGCCCAAGAGCAAGCAACATTTCACGCTTAAGGGGTGCTCGAGCAATGTGCCAATACCTTTCATCGTACCCTTGATTTGTTCCAACCTTAGCAAAGGCACTAAAGTAATCGACTATAAAAACATCGGGGATCATTTTTAGTCTACTCAATAACTCTTTATTAAGCTTTAGTATCGCAGCGGTATGACCACTCTCTAATTGGGCATTTAAGATTCCAAGTGTTGGCTGATCTATCAATGGAAAATTATTAATTAAAACCGGGGCATTTGAGTTAGCCCTAAAAACCGAAATAAACCCTTCTATTTCATTAACTACTCTATTTATTTCCCGATCAATATCCTCAACAGAGGAAGATAAATACTCCGTTGTGAGAACTTTAGAGGCCCCCTCTAACCAATTAGCAATAAATAATACTTGTGGGTTATGGCTATATAGACCGCTATTCTTATTCAATATTTCTGAAGCAACAACATCAAAATCGCCTAAGTAAATATCAGCCAAAAATCCACAACGAGCAAATTCACCTTTTAGGATTGGGATGAGCGGCTCAACAGTAAAGTTACGAGCTATGCTAACTCTGATACGCTCTAAACTAGCGTCAGTAAGATTATCCAATAACGCCTCTAGAGCAGAATAGTTTGCAATACTTCTTTCTTTACCTACTCGGTTAATGGCTTCTTGAATTTTTACATCCTCAGTCATATCGCACCTTCTAGTGACTCAAAATTGCGCCGTAGTTAATCGTTACGAGCTCTTTTTCCCAGTCCTTCTCAGGAATATTTTCAGCCGCATATGCAACTTCTTTAACTATTTTTAAACCCGACTCAGAGATCATTTTACGAATTTCGTCTACATTGTGAAAATGTAATACATGATCTAATGCCGGACTATTGGCCGCAGTGGTTAGGAATACTGTTCCATTGGGGCTAAGTAGATCCTTGGTTTTCTTCATAAAGTCCAAGCCGTTATTCACATGCTCTAGAACCTCACCCATGATGACAAAATCAAACTTGCGCTCTTGGCTTGGTAACTCTAAGAAGTCACCATGAATAAAGGTAAGTTCATCAGACTTAATGTCAAATGCATTTAAAACATCTTTGGCAGTATTGATTGATGTTTGACTGATATCAATAATTGTTGTCTCAATCCCCGGGAAAAAATTTTGCATATTTGAAGTAAAAAGACCGTGCCCAACACCGACCTCTAAATAAGATTGAATTTTTGCTTTAGGTAAATTTTTCAGAAAGAATTGAAATAGCTTGTAATGATTTGGCCAAAACATGTAGGACAACAATAGCCCTATCATGTAATACTTCATTACGCTCACTTCATCATAAACATTCTTTTGAGCTTCCTTGGCATCAGTCACAGGATATTTTCCCGTCTTTTTAAACTGAATCTGCGCTGAGAGAAAATCTTGACACATTTTGTTGTAAGAGAAAGCGGCTTCGACCCTATCGGCCTCAGTCCTCATCAACTTATGATTCAAAATATTACTTAAATTTTCAGAAAACTCAAAATACTCGCCAGACTGCTCCTCTACAAAAGAACGAATTCTCTTTTTTTGCAATTGATTTTGCTGTGAAACTAAATTAATAATCTTAGCTAATTCTTTGTATTCGTTTTGAGAATTCATTTTAAATATTTTTTCTAAATTTACTTACTTAATATCAATGGTTTGTTAAAGATCCTAACCAAGCGACTGTTTTAGTGATGACTCTAACGCATACTTCGCACTCATGATAAGCTCCGTATTATCAGGCAACAACCAGTTAATTTCTACACCTTAGTTATTCCGCGCCAGGGAAACTTCACTTTTTTGATGGCAATAATGAGTGGACTTATACAAAATATCTGCAGTAAGTGGCAGCATTAAAAACCCATTCGCCTACTCACTTACCTAAATCACCGAATTTTTTCTCACATTTAACGCTTCACCAAAAAACATTGCCTTGCAAAATACTTACTAATTTCCCATGAGGATGCTCAGCTCGAATATGCATGCCGCGCAAAGTCCATGGCTTCAAGAATAATTGATTGTCTTGCGCAATTAAAATCAGATCCAATAATATTCGATAAATTACGAGCATTAAAAGACTCCACAAACCAACTAGATGTATCGCCCAATACTTTTGGCTCGATAACAAATTAAATTCCCATTTGAGTTGGTGTAATTGTGAACTTTTCTAAAGAACTCAAATGGGTTGTTAATTTCTTCTGATTTAGCAACTCAAGTCAGCTAATGACCGATACTGGGCATTCATGCAACAACCGCCACCAATTTAATCATGTTTCAACACTTTCCTTAACTACAACTCTAGATATCTCTGTTGATAAATTTTCTATCTATAAAATTTCTCGACTCAAAGCCTCAATCTCTTCCTTTAATTGCTGATACCCCTGCATTTTACGTTTCAAAAACGCTCCGGTGAGAGCTGTTTTTTCTACCAAACTCTGGGGAGTTAGTAAGTAAGCAAAAACCCACTTATTCTTATTATTTTTGAAATTTTCAATTTTTACAGCTCCCTTAGCTATCAGAGTATTTTGGCAATGGTTCACCCCGCCCAAACTAACTCCCAAATATTTGGAAAGCTCTCTTTGGCTTATGCAAGGATTCGACTCTAAAAGTCTTAGTACTCGAAATTGAAGTTCTAATGACACAGGAGGGTAAGCAATAGATTATCTAAAAAAAGATTTTTGGGAACGCTACCGCTGAACTAAACAAATCAGCATCTTTCATATTACTCAATAATTTCAATTGTTTATAAGATTTTTAATTGCTAAAACTGTATCTACAGTAATTGAATAGCTTCGGCTTTGGTGTTCAGTTATGAACATTATAACTAAATTGTTGTAACTATTATCTTTTTTGAGTTGTAAAAACTATAATTTATGGCTATGGAATTATTAATTCTCGCATTTTTTGTCAGTCTTGTCACAACACTTGTTTTGATCAGATATCAGCACCTTCATGAGAAGTTGAGTAGTGATCATGATTTATCAGGTCCTCAAAAGTTTCATACTCATGCGGTTCCCAGAATTGGTGGCGTAGGTATATTTCTTGCCTTAGTAATCAGCGCTGGAGTAGCGCACAACGCCCTTTCACTTGAAAGGGGTTTATTGCTGCTTCAAATCTGTTTATGCGCACTACCTGCTTTTGCAATTGGCTTGATTGAGGATCTAACAAAAAAAATGGGAGTTAAAACTCGTCTGTTCGCTACAGCAGTTTCTGCTTATATGGGTGTTTATCTTTTAAATGTTCTAATCACTAAAATACAGATACCTAGTGTTGATTGGATTTTAAGTATTGGTGCCATAGCAACCATCTTTACCATAATTGCTGTCACGGGACTGGCCAATGCCTACAACATCATCGACGGCTTCAATGGTTTAGCCAGCATGGTGGCCATCATCAGTTTGTTGGCCATTGGTTACGTAGCATTTAAAGCAAATGACCCGGTCTTAGCCTCAATCTGCTTGATCGTGATTGGGGCCATTGGTGGTTTCTTTGTCTGGAATTACCCAAGGGGCTTAATATTTTTAGGTGATGGTGGTGCATACCTGATTGGATACTTGATTGCTACTTTGTCTATTTTGTTGGTGATTAGAAATTCAAGTGTGTCCCCGTGGTTTGCACTGCTAGTGAATGCCTACCCTATATTTGAAACACTCTTTACCATTTGGCGTCGCAAGGTTCATCAAGGTAAAAATCCTGGTTTACCTGATGGGGCTCACTTTCATTCACTGATTTACCGTCGCCTTATTCGATGGGCGGAAGTGCATGAATCCAAAGAGACTGCATCATATGCCAAAAATGCGAAAACCTCTCCTTACTTATGGCTCTTATCTAGCTTGGCAGTATTTCCAGCAATTATATGGTGGCAAACAACCTGGATTTTGCAATGTTTTGCATTACTATTTTGTTTTTCGTATGTGATGATCTATAACGCGGTGGTGAAGTTCAAAACCCCGGGCATTTTTAAGTTACTGAAGTAATTCAAGAGCTGTTAAGCAATTAGAAAGTTGGTTACTTTTGTAATTGATGGAGTGGCTACAAAGATAACTGCTTCAAATCATTAAGTGCTAAATAAAAAAATAAGATATTAAAATGAATGCAATAACAATTAATACGGCAGTAGCCAAAAAATCAAATGCTGAATTTTCTTGATTGCGGCAATTTAATCTGCAGCTTTTGTACTGAGCCCAATACCTCAACCAACAGCATGGCTCTTGATAAGCCATTAAGTAAGGTTTGAAGTTTTTCAAAAAATCCATTGAATCCTTTGAATGGGCCTTGAGTAATCTCAATAATTTCACCAGGCTTGAACAGCTCATACAAAGGTTCTTCTTTGGTACAACGTAGATTTAAACAATCAATAATTGTTTCAGGTATTTCTATTGGGTCTGATGAAACACCAAACCTCAGAAGCTGAGAGACGCCCCTTGTTGATCTGATTGGAAAGCAATTGCTGGTGACATCAGTTAAATATATGAATAAATATCTTGGGAAAAGTAGTTCCGTTACCAGCTGAATTTTGCCCTGTTATTTTTTCTGAATTTGACAGGTTGACAAGAAGACTTCAAAACCCTGGGCTTGAAGATTTTCTAGAGCTTTGACTTCTTCTCAGACCTTGGTATGAATCACATGCCACTTCATAGATATAAGCTTTGCTTACTTTTAATTCTTTTTGTGGATGAACCAAGCTTTACTGTTAGCTGGATGCGTTATATGCACCGTAGAAACGTTTAACCATCATCAGTAGTAAGCTAATGAATAAACCAGCCACTAATCCTCCAACAAGAATCATGGTTCGTTTTGGCGACACTTTTTGTTGAGGAGCATAGATTGGAGTGGTTAAAAATGCTTCTTTAGTTTGAGGCTCGACTAGTGTAATTTCTAAATCGTTGATTGCAGTTCTCAAATCTTTAATTTCATTTTCTTTGCTCAAAGTTGTCGCAAGCAATAGTGTTGAAGCAGAAAACTTTGAATCAGAAAAATCGAAACCAGCATTATTTTTGGGTAATGTTTTTACAATCTTTTCAGCTGATTCAAGCTTAAGCTTCAAGTTAAGCAACTGATTAGTCTTACTTTCAAAAATCGGTTTAGCTAAAAGACTCTGATTAGAGCGAACGTCATCCAGTACACTTTCTAGACATTTTTGAGCGACTTCTCGGCTTTCTTCTTGATATGAAATAGTAATGTAGGGGCCAGCTTTTGCCAAAGTTGGCTTGAGTGTTTTTGCAATCACTTCACCCGGCTCAAGTTTATCCATGACATTACAAGCCACATATGTTTTTTGTGAGTAATACATGGGCATTTTGAGTTTTTCTATCAAGAAAGCTGGCGCTTCCACATCTGTGCCCGCGACTTTGGCCACCTCAATATTGGCAGTAGCTTGAAATTTAGCAGGCACTATCAAGCCATATGCTAAAGCCAGGAATCCGCCAGCCACACCACCCAGCAAAATTTTTTTCCAAGATTCAGCCAAGAAATCAATGATTTCTTTAAGAGAGATTTCATCTTCAGAAATGGTATTGAAAGATTGTTCTGACATAAGTAATGGACTAATCTATATTTTGAATGCTTAGATTAATGCTTTTTATGTTTTTGCGTCAACTCTTTGTTACTTTTTTTAGTACTACTATATTTCCCTCTCTCATGATTATTCAAGGCTACTTCGATAGTTACTTACCAAGTACTGCTTATTTAGGGGGGGTAATTTCTGAATGATTAGCCTCTAAAGCGTTATTTTTATATTCATTAGAAGTGATTTTTAAGTATTTTTGTTTATTGGAATTTCAGCCAGTACCAAAGACTACCCAGAAGTTCATGCCAAATCCAGCGGGTTCTCTGAAAACCCTCATTACTGGGGTAGAAATCCAAGGGGGTGTATTGTTCTTTTTGATAAAAACCCATGGGGGCTTCAATGACTGTAAGCCCCTGTTTTTCAAATTGAGCCTTGGCTCTGGGTATGTGCCAAAAGTGTGTGACGAGGTAAATGGTTGTAATACCTTTTTGGTGGAGTATTTTGGCTGATTGAATGGCGTTTTCTTGAGTGGTATTGGATTGCTCCTCCAACCACCTTGCTTCAATGCCCAGCTCTTTTTTGAGTACCATGCTCATAACCTTGGCCTCGGATAGATCTCTAGCATCTGTTCTATCTGGAGCCCCTCCAGTGAGCAAGATTGGCAGATTACTATCTTTTGCCAATCTAGCACCAGCTCTCAGGCGCTCCATTGATTGAGGACTGAGATTTTGATATTGATACTCGGGTAGGTCCAGAGTACCCTTTTCTCGGCCGCCACCTAAAATTACAATGGCATGAGTAGATGCTTCATTTGAAACCCCCTTTGATCTTAGATTTTGGGTGTATGAGGGGGCATCTAAATACTTAGATTTGATTTGGTGAACATCAGTTGGAGATGATACTTTTGGATGATTTTCCTTGAGATCTTTAATTTTCCCTTTTTCTAACTTAAGAGGCTGTGGCCATTCAAGAAAGTAACCAGCCATTTGCGTGAACTGATTTGCAAAGTAGTTCGTGCTGGTGAGCCAAATCATAGTGAGACTGAAAACTATTAGTGATTTTTTAATGAGCTCATGCTTTTTGAATAAAAAAAGTATGAGCAGTACCCACAACACCCCAATACCTGGTGGCATGATCAGTTCGGCAATGAGATTGCGAACCGCCCAAGAGTAGCTCCATGTTTCCATGGTGACTATTTTAAACATTCATTTGTTCAGCTTGATGCTTTAAGCGTTTTAATATTTATCTAATTTTTAAATGACTAACTAGGTTTTTTAAATAATTTTCTCATTATTTTTTAAGTATGACTCTCTTATGTAGGGCTCTTCCTACAACAAAATCAGAACTATTCTCTACACAAACCTGACTATTCTCTTTATTGGATGTTTTTCTACTTAACTTTCAGAAAGAGGAGTATTAATGGGTATTCGTATGAAATATTTTCCACATGAATCAGGTACTAATAGTGAACAAGCAGCTGCCATGAATGCCGCCCTTGTGACTGAGTTAGAAATGGATGCAAAGCCAGCATCTATGATCACCACCAAGAATCGCACCTGTGAATTTTTCATCGAAAAGGCCAAACTCAAAAACCTTAATCCCATCACATGCATGGGTAGTCTTGGTCTTAATTCAAGCAAGTCAATTCAGTTCTTTAATGGAGATCACAAGCATGTTGAGTTCTTGCGCTTACTTCATGCCATCACCATGATTGGGTATGACGTGAAGATTTCTTTAACACCTTCCGATTTTCCATTTGGCATTATCAAAGTTGATCCTTGCTGACCCAATGAAAATGGCCAAGGAATTTTCCTTGGCTATCTCTGTCTATCATTTTTCTTCCGTCTTGTTTCTTTTCTTATCTTTTTATTCTTCTTTTATTTTTACTTGCTATCTGTTTTTTTAACTTCTTTTTTCATTTCAATTACTTTTCTTTTAGTTCTATCTTTAGTCTTCGCTTTTAATTCCCCGCCACAATTGACATCACGGCCATGCGCACTGCAATACCGAATGTCACTTGCTTGAGGATTACTGACTGAGGGCCATCAGCCACATCACTGGCAATCTCTACTTCACGATTCATTGGGCCTGGGTGC
>JACCDV010283234.1_pt1 | contig 25209 bp, 26 predicted proteins | sample 7446131 | NCBI WGS metagenome assembly JACCDV01 (sample SAMN15323448, study PRJNA562643) | freshwater metagenome | isolation source: river surface water | place: USA:Blue River Watershed | collected 2017-08-17
ATCTTGAAGTACAGGTAACTAAATTAAGTGGTGACTCTGTTTTTGCTCGAATCATCACCATGATTGAAAAGGCGCAAGCTTCACGAGCAGATACCGACACCTTTATCGAAACATTTGCTCGGTACTACACACCAGCCATTGTGGTCATCTCACTAGGCGTAGCGATTGTGCCTACTGTGGTCTTCGGACTGCCGTTTACCGAATGGCTGTACCGAGCGATTACGCTTCTTGTGATTGCGTGTCCATGTGCGCTAGTTATTTCCACGCCAGTTGCTATCGCTTCAGCCATTGGTGGAGCGTCTCGAAATGGCATTCTCATCAAGGGCGGTTCCTATCTTGAAAAACTTGCCTCAGTTAAAGCGATTGCGTTTGATAAAACTCGTACTCTCACGTACGGCAAACACACCGTTACGGATGTCTTAGCGTTTGGATCACACAGTGAAGAGGAAGTAATTGCTGATGCGGCCGGTATTGAAGCATTCTCCTCACACCCTCTTGCAGAAGCTGTACTTGAGTACGCAAAAACAAGAGGGATTACTCCTCATGCAATGGATTCATTTGAAAACGTAGCAGGTAAAGGAGGGCATGCTCATTGTTTAGTGTGTAGCGCTAGGCACTATATCGGCAATCATAAACTGATGGCTGACACAGGAATTACTGACACAGTATTTTCTGAGACGGTGACCAGACTAGAAAAAGAGGGCAAGACCGTTGTGCTGATTTCTTCTGAAACAGAACTTATTGGAGCAATTGCGATTGCAGACGAGATACGCTCAGAAGCAAAATTTGTTGTGGAAGATTTGAAAAAGCTTGGTATCGCCTCTGTCATGCTAACGGGTGACAACCAGTTTAGTGCCGAGTATGTGGCTCGCAGTGTTGGTATTAAAAATGCCTATGCCAGTCTCTCTCCAGAAGAAAAGGTATCTCACGTTGTGGACCTGCAAAAGGAGTACAAAATGGTGGCAATGGTGGGTGATGGTATAAATGATGCCCCCTCACTCGCAACTTCTGATGTTGGATTCGCCATCGGTGCAGGTGGCACAGATGTAGCAATTGAGACGGCAGATATCGCACTCCTCTCAGGTAAGCTCACAACTATCCCAAGATCCATCCGATTGGCAAGGCGGACTATGCGTACGATAAAGTTAAACATCACTTTGGCACTCCTTGCGAAACTCATCTTCTTGGTATTGGTAGTCACTGGTCATGCGAATCTTGTTATGGCGATTGCCGCCGATTCAGGAGTGGCTATACTAGTCATTCTCCTTAGCCTCAGACTCTTTGCTCGCTAAAAATAAATACGTTGACGAAAAAGCACTCCTGCTCGAGAGTGCTTTTTATTTAAGCAATAACGGTGGATATCGCCTTGCAAAGAGGGTGGCGAGGGTGTACTGTTCGTATATGCGAACAAAAGTTGGTGGTCATTCCAAAATAACAGCGACCAAAGAAGACTATGTTCGCGCTATCTACATTTTGGATACGTCGCAAGACAGTACAGGAGTGACTGATATTGCCAATAAGTTGGCTCTTAGTAAATCAACTGTTTCTGAGCGCGTAAAGGAATTGGTGAATGAGGGATTGGTAGTGTCTGAGCCATACGGCAAGGTGACCTTAACCAAACGAGGAAGCGAGGTGGGCAAGAAATTGACGTACAAGCACCGCATTATTGAAGTGTTTTTGCACAATACCTTGCACATCCCGAAAGACAAGATTCATGCTGAGGCAGAGCGCCTAGAGCACGCATTTAGCGATGACGTTATCAAACGTCTTGCCACTTTCTTGGGTAATCCTGTAAGCGACCCCCATGGAGCAACGATTCCTACAATCACCGACTGGAACAGCAAGAAGTGACGTAACTTACATTAAAAAATAATAACAACATGACTCATACAAATTTATTTAAAGCCCTTGGCTGGAAGGGCGCTTCACACGATGCGGGTGAAGACGAAAAAACACCTAGTCTACCCGAAGTACACCGCTCTATCGCTATCCCATCAGAACTATCATTTTTCAAAAAAATGATGTTATTCGCTGGACCAGGCTTCCTTGTCGCCGTGGGATATATGGACCCAGGTAACTGGGCAACCAGTTTGGCAGGCGGATCAAAGTTCGGATACACACTTTTAACAGTCGTTTTGATGTCGAGTATTTTCGCGATGATTTTGCAACACCTCGCTTTAAAGCTTGGTGTGGTCACGGGACGAGACTTGGCACAGATGTGTCGAGACCGCTACCCTAAGCCTGTCGCTATTCTGCTTTGGCTCATGGCTGAAGTGATGATTATCGCTACTGACTTGGCCGAGGTTATCGGTTCCGCTATTGCACTTTATCTCCTCTTTGATATACCAATTCTCATTGGTGTGATGATTACTGCGGTGGACGTCCTTATTATTCTGTACTTGCAGAATAAAGGCTTCCGTTACCTTGAGGCGTTGATTGTAGTCTTGATGGCAACAATTGTGGCTATCTTCGGCTTCCAGCTCATCGTGTCAGCCCCAGCGATTGCACCTTTGTTAGCAGGATTCATTCCAACTACACAAATCGTGTTCAACGCTGACATGCTCTACCTTGCCATCGGTATCATTGGTGCAACCGTAATGCCACACAACCTCTATCTTCACTCAGCAATTGTGCAGACACGTCGCTATGCAGAAACACGGGAAGGGAAAAAAGAAGCAATCAAGTTTGCCACTATCGACTCTACGGCTGCACTTTCAATTGCGCTCTTTGTGAACGCTTCAATTCTTATTCTGGCTGCTGCTGTATTCTTCACAAATGGTATTGGTGAAGTGGCTGCAATTGAGGACGCATACAAACTACTTTCACCTCTGGTTGGAGTCAGTATCGCTAGTACGCTCTTTGCGATTGCACTTTTGGCAGCAGGACAAAACGCCACTATCACAGGTACTTTGGCTGGGCAGATTATTATGGAAGGATTCATCAACCTACGTATAAAGCCGTGGGTGCGACGAATCATCACTCGTCTACTCGCAATTGTCCCTGCGATTGTGGTTATTGGTGTCTACGGTGACGGTGCTGCCACCGATCTTCTTATTCTCAGTCAGGTAGTCCTCAGTCTCCAGTTGTCGTTTGCTGTCTTTCCACTGCTTATGTTCACTGGTAGCAAGAAGATTATGGGTGAATTTGCCAATTCAACGCACCTCAACATCATCGCTTGGATTATTGGTATCATCATCGCCTCACTAAACCTGTGGCTCCTCAAAGGACTATTCTTTGGGTAATGTTACAGATCGTGCTTAGCAACGAAAAATAGCCCTTAAGGGCTATTTTTGTTGCTAAGTTGGATACATCGTATTTGACGCATCTCGTGCTAGCACGTCTTGGCGGAGACGAGAGGATTCGAACCTCCGAGAGCTTTTAGACCCTACCTCGTTAGCAGTGAGGCGCTTTCGGCCACTCAGCCACGTCTCCATTTACCACTATTAACGATAAAGTAGTGTTGCTACGATAGCATTTTTTTGCGAAGGACAAAAGTGATTCGATATTACTTTGTATATAAGACTTTTATGCTACAATCACCGACACAGAAGAAAGGTGGTAGATCATAAAACTGAGTAGACCAAGTCGTAATGAAATGGAGGATTGGGTGAGTGGCTTAAACCAGCGGTTTACTAAACCGCCGGGCCCTAACAGGCCCCGTGAGTTCGAATCTCACATCCTCCGCGAGCACCAAAAGCAACCCGAGCAGGGTTGCTTTTGTTTGTGCGGAGGATGAAGAAAGTAAAACGAATTGATATGATGTAAAGATATGAAATTAGAAGAGGTAGCCAGTGATAATAATCCAGCTGGGCAAATTGAGATTCCTAAAGCTGTGTTTGACACAAATCTTGCTCCGGAGTCAGAAGTTGACTTAGATGAGCTAGCCAAACTATATAGAGTAGATACTGTGCCAGTAGTTGATAACCCACTTTCCTCTGAGGTTCCGGTGTCGGTCGATCCTAGTCAGGAGGCTTTGGTCAAAGCAGAAACTAACTTAGATACCTTACCAGTTGTGTCAGCCGTAGTAGAAGGTGACAATTTACCCGGAACATCTATTGATAGTTTGCCAGATCAAGCTGTTGCTGAAGTAGAGTCGAGCATGACGGCTCAAGAACTTAGAAATCGTTATGATGGGGCATATAGACGCAATGTTGCTGAAACAGCTTGGGAGAAACGGAGCCAACAAATGGGGATAAGATCTGAGAAAAGAGAAAAGTACAGTGTCGAAGCGGAAATTGCAGAAATAGAGCAAGCGAAAGCCGGTGTAAACTCACTTAAAAGTTATAGCCGAGAAAGATTTGATCAACAATTGGTAGATATGAAGAGACAGGCAGAAGAAAGTCTTGATACCTTGGATATTCAAATTAGAGGTAAACAAGCAGAAATAGCTAGACGTAACCCACTAGAAAAAATAATCGCACTAGGTCAAAAGTATGTTTCCTTTTTAGGGTCTGATGAGACAAAGTCAAAGCTTGAGACCTTAGAAACTAACAAACAAGAACTGTTAATGGAAGGAGCACAGAAAAATGCTGATATACAAGCACAAATCGAGCGGATAAAACTTGAAATACAAGATCAACAAGAAATAGAGGCGAGACGTATTCAGGCTAGATATTCTGAGGGAAGAGAAAATAGTGAAGCAGAATTTGTTTTGGGACGAAAAAGTCTTTTGGAACGAATTCGTGCACAAAATCAAGGTTCTAGATTGGCTTCAGAGAAAACGGCTGAATTATTGGCTGAGGGCAAGCTTAGTGTAGCAGAACTGGCTAAGACTACGAATAGTCTGGTTGTCCATACCTTACCGCTTGAGGGCTGGAGTATGAATAATACATCCATGAACAATACCGAGATTATAGCTGACAAAGTTTCAGTCGAAGAAAAGATTAAAATAGTGACTGAAAAACAACCTGACCTTTCTGTTTCGATTGTGGCCATTGATAACCCAGAGGTAAAACACGGAACGATGTATCCATTTGGTCTTATTGTCGATGGTTCAGTGATAGCTTCTTACGATGGAGATTCATCAACTATCGCAAAAGGGGATAAGCGGTATAAAAAATATACGTTTGGTGAAGATGGTGGTACTTTACAAGCTGATCCCATTGCTGAATTTGAGAAAAACTCTCGCACAATACCAAATGATCCGTACGGTTATAATGAGGCAGTAGTAAATAAACCTAATATTAAAGGAATTTTTATAGATGGAGAACGTTTGAAGCCAGTTACAAATACTGAAACTGGAGAATCGTATGATTATTTTAGTGACGAAGTGACTGAATTATTTGATGGTGCTGAGGAGACAGCCATTTTACAAAAGTACGGCGAGAGACTAGATGGAGGAACGATTCATACAATTGGCCGTTTCATTCCTAAGACTGGTGCAAGTGCCGGGAGACCTATCATTAAGATTGTCAGGAAACGCTCGGGCGAACAAAAAGCAGTTGAATTTGCTCAGAGTAACTACCCTGATTTACCTATTTATATCAGACGGACAGATGGTGTCTATAATATGAATGGGAAGTTAGTTTCGGCGGAAGATATATACACCAAATGATTACTTTAAACAACGGTATCTGTACTTAAAATCTTCTACTTACAGCTATCGAACTTTGGTATACTTTGGATTATGTTTAATCATGAACCCGAGAATTATAATTGTCCATTTTGCAGTTTTATAGCCGGAAACGAGACTGAATATAATGCAAAACAAGACATTGTGTATGAAGATGATGAAACTTTAGCTTTTATTTCACCGAAGTGGTGGGTTAATAATCCGGGCAATGTTATTGTGATTCCCAAAAAACACGTCGAACACATCTATGACATTGATGAGGAAATTCTGGCAAAAGTACAAATTGTCGGAAAGAAAATAGCCATTGCCGTTAAAGAAACGTATGGCTGTGACGGTGTTTCATTTAGACAACATAATGAGTCGGCTGGTAATCAGGATGTATGGCACTACCATTTGCACATTTCCCCCAGATGGGAAAATGATGACTTGTACTTGCACTTGAGCTACAAAAATAAAAGCTTCATACCTCTAGAAAAGCGACTTGATTACGCTAAAAAATTGACTAGCCATTTCGCTAGTCAGCAGTAATTACAAAAGCTCTAACTTTCTCCCATACGGCCCGTATTTTTATCTGCGTAACGGTAGGGACGCATAGTAAAGAGTCTCTAGGTTGTCAGAGAAGATTAGTGTTAATATATGTTTATTAATTAATTGAGTAATAAATCTATAAACATGAAAACAGACTCAGCCAGAGCATTATCTGACCTAGAAGAAGAAAAGGATAAACTGGCACGAGAACTTGACAGGAAGAAAACAGAACACGAAAGAAAAATTCAAGAAGCGGCTCGTAAAGAAAATGAGTATAGGCGAAAACAGGCCGATGCTGATAAGCTTAAGCAAGACTATGAAAGAAAACAGGTCGATGCTGATAAGCTTAAACAGGAATATGAAAAATTGGAGACTGAGGCAAAGACTCTCCAGAGTGATGAAATACAGCCACTTGAACAAAGGATAACTAGTATCGAAAATGAATTTAGGACAATGAAACAAGAAGTGGATAGGCTGTTAAAGCAGAAACAATAGTACTTCTTATAAATCCAATGATGCGATCAAACCGGACAGCTTGCTAGCGAAAGCGAAAGCAACCCGATGAGGGTTGTTCTTGTTTGTGAAGAGGGGCCTTCAGATGGCTTAAACTTAAAGTGTTACTACAATAAAGTATTGGCTAGTGAGCAAAGGCTAATGATATAAATTCACAATCATCAGGGAGGTGAGGTTTGAGGCAGGCATAGGCTAGACTCAAGGTGGCTCCGGTGGTGATGACATCGTCGACCAGAATCAGTCTAGCGTTAGGTTTGATAATAATCGGTGTTTTGACGACAAAGGCTCCCGCTAAGTTTTTTAATCGTTCGGTCCGTTTCAGGCTGGTCTGGGGCGGAGTGTCTTTAATTCGTTCTAGTATCGGTAACAGTATAATATTATCCTTCTCCAAGTCAGTCAGTACGCGAGTAACCTGGTTGTAGCCTCGCTTTTTTTGTCTGACCTTACCTAAAGGTATCGGGACTAGATAAGTGGTCTTACTTGGTTGGTCATTTAACCACTCTTCAATCAAGCTAGAGAGTAAATGGCTAGCCGGTCTGTAGTTATAAAATTTATTTGCAGTAATCGCTGACTTTACTCTTTGATTCTGATATGAGGCTAAGGCGACCGTAGTTGAATGTTTCTCGGGTTTTAAAACCTGCCTGAAACTGTCTTTAGTTTCCTGTCTGAGGAGTAAGACTTCCTCAGGAGGCGGAGCAAGGAGATCGAGTAGTCGTGAAATTATATTCAACATCAGTCTAGTATACGTTACTGACATGTTACTATATTGGATATAAAAACCGTATGAAATTTGCCAACCTCCTTTCAGCTATTTTAGGAAACAATCAGGACTCTAGTCGAGTGGTGGGGGTAGATGTGGGTTCGTCTTCCATAAAGGTAGTAGAGGTGCAGAACAGAAACGATACATTGACCCTGACGACTTACGGTGAGATTCAAGTGGGCCCTTACGCTAACCGAGCGATTGGTGAAGCCTTGGCTCTCGATGTAAAGCAAGAGCAACAAGCTTTGATCGACATAATCAGAGAGTCAGCTGTAAAGGCTAGTAGCGCTGTCTTTGCTATGCCGTTAGCTTCTAGTTTTGTTACTACCATAAAACTTAAAGCTGAAAAGCAAGAAGAATTAGGACCACGGGTTCGAGTCGAAGCCAGAAAATATATTCCAGTGCCAATAAACGAGGTGACACTTGATTGGGCTGAAATCGGAGGAACTGCAGATTCTAAGACAGGGGATAGGGATGTGCTGGTTGCGGCTATACAGAATGATGCCCTAAGTCGCTTTAAGATTCTGATGCAGTTTGTAAACTTAAAACAACCGCCAACTGAGATCGAATGTTTTAGCTCGATTCGAGCGGCCTTCAATCCAGACGAGCGTCGGATCGCACTTATAGATGTCGGGGCTGTGTCAACTAAACTTTATATTGCTGAAGGTGGTCTACTTCAGAGAATGCATAGAGTCAGGGCGGGAGGTACGCTAGCCACAAAGCGTATCGCCGATAAACTTGAAATTAGTTTTGCTGAAGCTGAAGAGCTAAAAAGGAATATAACTAAAACCGATGACAAATATCGTGAAATAGAACAGGCGCATAATACTGTTTATGAGAGACCACTGATTGAATTTAAACAAGTTCTAAAAGAGTACGAAGAAGAAGTTGGTGCCCCTGTCGATTCTGTGTATCTGGCTGGAAGTGGATCCTTGTTCCCCTCATATAGACAGTTAGTCGCGGATACTTTGCAAACCAATGTATCATTTGTGAATCCATTTGCAAAAGTAGCCTATCCGGCTTTTATGGAAGATATGGTTGGAGAGATTGGTCCGGTGTTTCATGTTGCTCTCGGAGCAGCACTGCGCGGGTTCGAGTAAAAATCATTTTAGTCCACAGCGTGTGATAGTTTTTGGACCTCAAAGCGCGTATAATTTTGACATGCCTGGTTCATCTAGTACTTCGTTCATTCCAAAGCGTTCTCCCGAGAAAGTCGAGAGACGCAAATCCCCTAAACCCGTTTACTTCGGTACGATATTAGTGAGAGTTATATTCTTCCTGGTTCTAGTGATAGCTGGTGGTGTATTTGTATATGAGTACAATCTAAAAAAAGACCTAGCTAAAGGAGTAGTCGAATTCGAAGTTGAGACAAATAAATTTACAGCTGATCAAAGCAAGCTAGATGCAGTAATCGCGATGAATCAGCGATTGAGTCAAGCCAATTATTTTCTTGACACTAGTGTATCTTTGACGACTCTCTTAGAGTCTTTAGAAAGTTCAACCATCACGACAATAAAGTTCGATTCACTCAACATCGAGCAAGAAAATGATATGGAAGTAAAGGTGACGGCCAATATAAAAACTGATTCATTTGACTCGACTATCTTCCAGCGAAGTATTTTGACTGATAACAACATTCTGAATAACGCTAGTTTCGATGATATCTCGGTTGAGACCAGTAGATCGTTAGACGAGAAAACAGGTCAGGTCAATGAACCAATCTCATTTGCTATAAATATCGTCCTAGACGCTAAGCTGATTCCGGTTAAGTTGGGTAGTATGAGTATGATTGTACCGGCGCTTGACCCTGTCGTCCCTAATGTAAGTGATAATCCAAACCGTGCTAGTGCGACCGAAGACCTAGAGGTTAATGTGGGGTTCACGGATCAAGATAACATATGATAAATAATTCTATTCTCACACAAGTCGTGATACTCGGTCTAGCTATTGGTATAGTTGTCACATATATTCAACCAAAATGGGAGACGATTCAGGAGCTTAAGGCGAGTATTCTCCAGACAGCAGAGGAGCTGAATAATGTGAAAGCCGTAAATGAGGATTTGAATCGACTTTATGTCGATGTAAATACTATAAATCTGACTGATAAGGAAGCTTTATCCACTTATGTACCAGAATACATAGATGAAGTTAAGGTTCTGAAGGATATCTATACTATTTTGCAGTTGGCTGATGTGTCTATCACTACTTTGAAGTATGATGGCGAAAGTCAAGAGAAAGCCAAGCTTAGTGAGTCACTAGATCCAAAACCTGCTATTCACAGCTTTAATTTTGAATTCATTAGTTCCTATGAAGAAATGAAGTTAGCTCTGTCATTATTTGAAAGTAATGCCTATCCGTTAAAGATCAGAACATTGGGGTCCTCCATTACAGAAGAAGGACTGCTTAATGTCAGCATTCAAGTCGAAACTTATTCACGTAAAAGTAAAGAATAGATATGTCTAGTTCTCTTAAAAATATCACTATCGTTTTGGTTATCCTGACTTGCGCAGTGGTCGGCTATTATATCTACGTGCAACGAGATAGCTTCACTTTAGAGACGGCCGATGTCTCAATGGAGCAAGATATGTTTGCTACTGTTCAAGAATATACAGCGAGAAGAGAACTCTTGAGTAAAGTGGACCTAAAGACTGATATCTTTAAAGATGAACGGCTTAAGCTACTTGTGACATATAGTGAACCAGTGGTACCAGTACCTGTCGGGAGAAGTAATCCATTCGACCCAATCACCCAAGTAAATACCGGAAGTAACAATTAAGATTCTTCATGAATCCACTTGATACATTAATCAATCAAGGTCAAATAGATGAGCAGACGGCTGAAAAGATTAAGGCAGATGTCAGTAATGGTTTGACCACTACTGAGGAGGCCTTGCTCGAGGCAGGCGTAGCTGAAGATTTGGTCCGAGACGTATTTGCTGAGTACTATCAAGTACCGGCCTTTAAGTTGACTGAAGGTTTCTCAGTTCCTGAAGAAATCTTGGAATACATCCAAGAAGAGTCAGCGGTCCATTATAGAATTGTACCGCTTAAAATGGAGGACGGACTACTACTGGTCGGCTCGCATGATCCAGAAGATCTGCAAGTACGCGAAGTGTTGAACTTTGTAAGTAGTAAATACGACATTGGCTACAAGCTCGTCTTCATGTTGGATAAGGAGCTTACCAAAGCGCATGCTTTCTATGAAAACCTTAAAGGTGAAGTAACTGACGCTCTGGTCTCGCTCAAGTCTGAACTTGACGCTGAAATAGCGGCCGGCTCAGAAAGTGGAGAGACGAAAAAGGATGAGCTTGAACATATCGAAGAAGATGCTCCGGTGACAAAGATCGTCGCTACCACCCTGCGTTATGCGGTCGATGGCGGAGCTTCTGATATTCATATCGAACCAACGGACACTAAGATTGTAGTAAGATTTCGTGTTGATGGTGAACTGGCAACTTCTCTTGAGTTACCCCTTAATGTGCATAGTGCGATGGTCGCTCGGGTGAAGATCTTGTCTTCGATGCGATTAGATGAGAGAAGGAAACCTCAAGATGGGCGTTTCTCGGTTACGTTTGATGGGAGAAAAATCGATTTTCGTGTCTCGATCTTGCCCACTAGTCATGGTGAGAAGGTGGTAATGCGTATTCTTGATACTGAACAGGGTATTAGGTCTCTAGAGGATACTGGAGTCTCGCCGTACATCATGGATTTGATTAGGCAGGCCATAAAAGAACCATACGGTATAATCCTTATTTCTGGTCCGACTGGTTCTGGTAAGTCGACAACTTTATATGCGATGCTAGCTGAAGTCGACAGACTAACAAAAAATGTTTTGTCCCTAGAAGACCCCGTAGAGTACAACATTGAAGGGGTAAGTCAGTCACAGGTTAGACCAGAGATTGGTTATTCATTTGCGGACGGACTGCGGGCCGCCTTACGACAAGACCCTGATATCATCATGGTGGGAGAAATCCGAGATAAGGAGACAGCTCAGTTGGCTATCCAGGCAGCGCTGACCGGACACTTGGTCCTCTCTACTATCCACACCAACAACTCTATTGGTGTGATACCTAGACTGATAGATATGGGAGTGGATCCTTATCTTATCGCCCCTACTCTAAAATTGGCAGTGGCCCAACGATTGGCTAGACGAATTAATGAAGGTACAGGGATTGAAGAAGAAGTGAGTAAAAGTACTCAGATAATGATAGACGAGGCCTTCAAGACTTTACCAACTCGTTACCGAGAAAGATTGCCAAAGAGTAAGACGATGCTTCGTCCTGAACCCACCCCTGGTTGTGCTACTGGACTCAAGGGCCGAGTGGCTGTTATGGAGGCTCTACAGATAAATGAAGATATACAAGAACTCATTCTACATAGTGCATCAGAAGATGATATTTACCAATCAGCCAGACGTAATGGTTTTATGTCTATGAAAGAAGACGCTATCATGAAAGCACTCAATCACCAAATCTCTTTTGAAGAAATGAATGCCTTTGGTACCAAGGTAGGAACATCGGAACCTCTAACCGAATTAAACGTTTCTGTCGATAACCCGTTTTCTGAAACCAAAGAAGCGCTATAATGAAAAGTAATGAAGATCTTACTTGTTGATGACGATGCTTTTCTTCGAGACATGTATGCCTCAAAGTTTATTAGTTGTGGTCATGAGGTCGAGGTCGCAGACGGTAGTGGTGCTACAATTTCCAAACTACAAAATGGTGAGCTCTATGATTTGTTGATTTTAGATATGGTCATGCCTGGAACGACTGGTGTCGAACTCTTGAAGATAATCAATGATAAGTTTGATGGTCAGGTAAAATATTGCATCTTCTTATCAAATCAAGGCCAGGAGGAAGATATTTTAGAAGCAACCGAAGCCGGAGCTATCGGTTATATCGTAAAAGCCCAGTCGATACCAAGTGAGGTAGTACAGAAGGTTGAAGATATCATTTCTAGGCAGGGTAATAAAACAAAAGCTTAATATTATGGCAGTTGACTACAAACACGAACTAAATGTACTCATTGAAGTTCTGTTGGCAGAAAAGGCTTCAGACCTACACCTTTCGGTCGGGATACACCCTTTGGTGCGGGTGACAGGACAACTAATGCCTTTGACCAAAAAACCTATTCTGACCAATACTGACGTAACGGCATTTGCAAAAATCATGATGCGCCATGACCAGTTCGAACGTATGGACAACCATGAAGAGATTGACTTCTCCTATGAGACTGCCGATCGCGTCAGGTTTCGAGGCAACGCATACTACCAGAGAGGAGAAAAATCCATCGCCCTGCGTCTTATTCCTAACGTGATTAAAACCTTCGAGGAATTAAACCTACCACCAGTTTTGGAAAGCTTCACCCAAAAACCCCAAGGTTTCTTTCTCTGTGTTGGTCCGGTAGGTCAGGGTAAGTCTACTACCTTAGCTTCAATGGTTAACAAGATTAACGAGACTCGGTCTGAGCATATCGTTACGATTGAAGACCCTATAGAATACGTTTATACTGAGAAAAAATCTCTGATTGATCAACGCGAGGTCGGTCTCGATACCCCTAGTTTTCAGTCTGCTTTGAACGCGGCTTTCCGACAAGATGTAGACGTTATCTTGGTTGGTGAAATGCGAAATATTGAAACTATCGCTACTGCGGTGACAGCGGCTGAGACCGGTCATTTGGTTTATTCGACTTTACACACCAATGACGCAGCCCAGACTATAAGTCGTATAATAGATTCTTTCCCGGGTGATCAACAGTCGCAGATTCGGGTCCAGTTATCTACCTCTTTGATTGCTATTTTTTCACAACGGCTGATACCTAGCATTGCCGGTGGTCTGATACCAGCGTATGAGCTATTGATCAATAATACTGCGGTCAGTAACCTAATTCGCGAGAATCGTATCCATGAGATTCCTGCCGTCATCGAGACCGGATTAGAGCATGGCATGATTGACCTTAACCGATCATTGGCTCGCCTAGTCCAAGGTGGGGATATTACTGTCGAGAATGCTTTTGCTTTTTCGATTAACCCTAAAGGACTGGAAAGACTAATCTAGATATTGTTTTATGTTATTCAAATACTTGGCTATCGACAAGACCAACGAACAAAAAGAGGGAACAGTGGAAGCTGTGACCATTGACTCTGCGATTTCGGCAGTGCAAAAGCGAGGGTACACTATCATGTCGATTGACCCGGTCGAGAGTAGCGGTGGCCTTAAGGATTTGTTGAATATCGAATTCGCCTTTTTCAAATCAGTATCCAACAAAGATATCGTCATTATGTCTAGGCAGATATCGACTTTATTTCAAGCACATGTGCCACCGCTTCGTATCTTTCGTCTCTTATCTGGAGAGATTGGTAACGATCAGCTACGAAAGGCGATGGACGCTATCTGTGAAGATCTGCAGGCTGGAAGTTCTATTTCTCGAGCTTTGGCTAATCATCCGGATATTTTTTCTTCATTCTATGTCAACTTAGTGCGGTCAGGGGAGGAATCAGGCTCGATGGAGAAGTCATTCGCCTACCTGGCTGACTATTTGGACCGCTCCTATGAAATTGTCTCAAAAACCAAGAATGCCTTGGTCTATCCCGCTTTTGTGATCACTATCTTCATTGGGGTAATGGCTTTGATGCTCACGATGGTGATTCCGAAGATAGCAGCCATCTTGATAGACTCAGGGCAGGAGTTGCCTATATATACCAAGATAGTGATCGGTCTGTCAGATTTCCTTGTTGCTTATGCCGGCATTATCCTGATTGGCCTGGCGCTTGGAGGGTATGGCATTTGGCGCTTCATTAGAACCGACGTCGGTCGTCGCGCTTATGATGAATTTATGATTACTTTACCCTATATTGGTGATCTGCAACGAAAGCTACTCCTGACTCGCATCTGTGACAACCTGGCGACTATGCTTAGTAGTGGTGTCTCCATGGTACAAGCGCTTGAGGTTACGGCTGATGTGGTCGATAACGAGGTTTTTAAGGAAATTATCACCTACACTTTAATCGAGGTGCGAGGCGGACGCTCCTTCGCTGACGCAATTTCTGAATATCCAGAAATACCAGGCGTGTTAACCCAGATGGCTAAAGTAGGCGAAGAAACGGGTAGTTTAGCCGAGATCCTCAGTACCTTATCGGACTTCTATCGCCGTGAAGTCAATAATGCCGTCGATACCCTGATCGGCCTGATTGAACCAGCGATGATTGTCTGTCTTGGTCTCGGGGTTGGGGTGCTTCTGGCCTCGGTCTTGATGCCTATCTACAACATGACGAGCGCCTTTTAATGACTGGGAGATTAGATTTCCCGAAGTCAGAGTAGGTCTGTTTTCCACAGGATGTCTCACGGGTAGACCAAATCCACGTATAATAAGGCTAGGCCCACACAACGTAGGCGAATTAGTTCCCGTTTCAGATACACAGCTGATAGCTGAAATAAGAGCTATAAAAAGATATTAATAAAAATTTATTTATTCTATGAATACAAAATCATTACTCACACGAGGTTTTACCCTAATCGAACTCCTCGTCGTCATCGCTATCATCGGTATCTTGGCCGCGGTGGTGATCGGTTCACTCAATGATGCAAGAAGTGGGGGACAAGATGCGTCAGTTAAGCAGTCAATCTCAAACATTCGATCTCAAGCAGAGTTATTCTATAACAGTAATAACTATACTTATTACACAGATGCAACGACAAACGTCTGTACTACAGGTCAAATTGTTTCGCTTCTTAACGCTGCAATAAAAGTTGTGAACGGAACGGCTTATGTGGCTGGAACTCATGGTGTTCCAACTTACGTAGCCGTAAACACTTTGACTGGAGCCCCGGCAAACCGAACAGTATCATGTCATGCTGATCAAACAAGATATGTTGCTGTTGCACCTTTAGCTACTTCAAACGGTTTCTGGTGTGTTGATAATACTGGTAAATCAGTAGCAATAACAAATGCTCAATCTCCAGCATCCGGTAGTTATGCTTGTCCGTAAAAAATCTTAAAGACAACAAAAACCGCTCAACTGGGGCGGTTTTTGTTTGTGTGTAAGTGTAGTAAGATATTAGTACCGTGTTCAATTCACCATCTATACAAAGCGCGTTCACCATTGTTGAGCTTTTGATTGTGATTGCCATCATTGGTATCTTAGCAGCTACCGTGCTTGGTTCACTCAACTCGGCACGAGAAGACGGAGTTTCAGCGAAAATCAAAAGTGAGTTGGTCACTCTTGGGAAAAGGGCTAGTATAGAGGAGACTAGCACTTTTTCTTTTGATGCGGTATGTGGTTCTAACGGGGTGACGCAGTCAGACAAAATAGCCTTTATCGTGTCTACAATCGAGAGTTACTCACCAGAGTCATTGGTATGTAACAGTGATGGTGACAAGTATGCCGTCTCAGCAGCGATTGCTAGTAGTACTTACTGGTGTATTGATAGTACTGGCCACTCAGATATAGTACCGAGTATGTTATCGACATCACCCCAAGAGTATGTTTGTCCATAGTAAGTCAAAATAACTTTAAGGCTAGTGTTATACTTAATGCATGGAAATATTGCAGTCGTTGCCTTTGTTTTGGCAAATTCTGATTAGCGGTGGCTTGGGGGTCATTATCGGTAGTTTTTTAAACGTAGTCATCTATCGTTTCCATACGGGAAAGTCTCTTTCCGGTAACTCACACTGTCTCTCATGCGGTCGGACTTTACGTTTTTATGAGCTTATCCCTTTATTTTCCTACATAGGACTACGGGGGCGTTGTAGTGGTTGTTGTTCTTATATCCCGGTGCGTTATTTCGTGGTAGAACTGCTGACGGCAGTTTTATTCGTGGCTGTTTTTTTGACTTTTGAGTCTTGGTTTTCACTTTTTCTTGGTTTAGTCTTCGTCTCTATCTTGGTGGTGATCGGGGTGTACGATTATCGACACTTTATTATCCCTGATGAACTGATGTTTTTGTTACTAATTTTGGCTTTAGGGGCCAACACTTATCAGTTGTTGCTAGATAGTGATGGTTCAGCTTTTCTCCTTAAAATTGGGGTGGCATTCTTGGGTTCATTATTTTTCTATTTGGTTTGGTATTTTTCACGCGGTCGGGGTATCGGTTTTGGGGACGTCAAGTTGGCTTTACCACTTGGTCTCTTGGTGGCACCAGGCGGGGTCTTTTCGATGATAGTCTTGTCTTTTTGGGCGGGTGCTATCGTCGGTATCTTGATCCTGCTTCTGCAGTGGCTCTTGAGAAGGGGACAAAGACGCTTACTTTTCTTGGGTAGAGGACTTACAATGAAGAGTGCTGTACCGTTCGCACCATTCTTGATTATCGGATTTATCCTGGTTTGGTTATACGGTATTGATGTTGTTTCGCTCCTTACTTATGATTTTTAAAGATTTGTTTTTTAAAGAAAAGAAGTTACACCTGACTCAAGGCTTTGGCTTGATTGAGCTTATGGTCAGTGTTGGGATCATGATTTTGGTGACTAGTATAATTATGTCGAGACAGGACTCCTTTAATGGAGCGACCTTGCTCCGAAGTCAAGCCTACGAATTAGCCTTATCAATTCGGGAAATTCAGCTCCTAGCTGTAAGTGCTTCGAATCGGATTGACGCTAACTTTCGTAATGTCTATGGGCTATATTTTAATAAGTCAGCTAGCGATTCTTCGTATCAAATATTCAGAGATGACGAAAGTAACAAGAATTATTTTTATGATAACTTGGAGGCTTTTGGTCAGCAGGGTAGCCTAGATAAGCGGTTTCAGATAGATGGGATATATCAGATTGAAAGTGGTCTAAGGACATCGATTGGTGAGGTAGCCATAACCTTTGAAAGACCAAATTTTGACGCCAGGTTTTATACTAGCGGAGGGGTGGCTGTACCGTCTGGGGTGTCAGCCATAGAGATTGATATAAAGGTTAGAGGTAAAACTGAGATACGCACAGTAGAGATTACCAGAACCGGTCAGATCTCGGTGAAGAATATATAATATAACTATGGAATTTCACCAAGCAAAAACTAAGGGGTTCACATTGATCGAGATGATTGTCTCTTTGGCCATTTTTTCTATTATCGTCACTATGTCAGTCGGGTCTCTATTAGCTTTGATAGCGGCTAATCAAAAGCTACAAAGTGAACAATCCGTGATGACTAACCTGACTTTTGCATTAGATAGTATGACAAGAGAGGTAAGGACAGGGACTGCCTATGTCTGCGCCGGAGTGAATAGTCATAATGCCGACGTCCCAGGACTGGGAAAGATTTTTGATACTGGGACAGCGCACAATGATATGGACAAGACTAAGGTCAAGGACTGCAAACCTAATACTTATGATACCCCTGGTAATATTCCTAAATACCAAGGTGTTTCATTCATGGAAGCCGGTGACAGTATCACTGGAGCGACCTCTGATCGTATCATGTACTATTTCGATAGAGAGGCCGAGACGATCATGCGTAAGGTGGGTAATGAGACACCTCAGTCAGTGGTGTCTTCTGGTTTAAAAATACTTGATGCTAAATTTATCGTGACTGGAGCAGACAGCCCTAGTACTAGTGGTAGTCTTGACAGTGTCCAGCCCACAGTAACAGTCTTTATTTCGGCTCAAGAGATTGGCTCAGATAAGACTTATCGTTTAGAGACTACGGTAACCCAAAGAATTTTAGATTTATGATTAACTTATATCAAAAAACAAACCGAGGATTTTCACTGATAGAAATGCTGGTGGCTGTATCCATTCTACTGTTGGTTATCGTAGGTCCCATGACAATAACCTCACGAGCTTCGAAAAGTGCTTCCTTTGCTACTGAGCAGGTACAGGCCACCTTCTTGGCGCAAGAAGGATTCGAGATGGTGCAAAAGATACGAGATGATCTGTTATTGGCTTATCTAAACTCCGGTGCAGGATCACCTTGGGGTACTTTCGCAAGTACAAGCGGTGCTTATCAAAATTGTTTCACTTCCGGTTGTGGCTTGGAATGGAATACTCTGGGTGAATTCCTAACTAGTCCTATTTCTTGTAATTCTGGTGCTTGTCTTCTTTATTACAATGGGAATGCTTCTCGGTCTAAGTACACCCACTCCGCAGCCGGTCTCGGTGTATCCACTACTCCCTACACGAGGACCATAAAACTATCACTAGTAGGAGGTGGGGAGGCAGTCAAAGTCCTATCTACGGTATCTTGGCGGACTGGTTCATTAGTGGCTTCGCAAAAAGTAGAAGTAGAAAACTATCTATATAATATCTATGGTACACCTTAAAACCCAAGAATCAGGCTTCGCATTGCTCCTATCACTAGTAGTGGTCGGGGTAGTAGTATCAGTGGCACTGACTCTGCTCGACTTGACGATTAAACAAGTACGTCTAGCAGAAGGGGCCAAAAACTCGGAAAGTGCTTTTCACTCAGCAAATGCCGGAGCCGAATGTGCCCGTTACTGGCGACATTCATATTCAACTAATTTTGAAAATGGTACTGGCGACAGTGTACCAGTCAGTTGTTTTGGGGTGTCTGGTTCGGTAGTTGTAAATAAAGCAAACATAAGTACGGGTATTGATAAATACAGTTTTGATTTAGCCTGGCAAACTGGTACCCATCGTTGTTCTAAAGTGACGATGATTACTATGTCCTCAGATCCAGATTCGGCTGGTTTAACCTTGAACAATGTACCCAGTCATATACCTAGCTATCCAACAAACGATAAGACCTGCTTCCCAGGCGGTAAGTGCACCATTATGTCAGTCAAGGGCTACAATCGCGCTTGTGCGGCCAATTTTCCTTTAGGTACTATTGAGCGTGAAGTTTTGTTAGAATTGTAGTCATGACATCAGCCAATAAGGAAGCAAAGAAGCGCCTAAAGCAACTGCGTGAGCTAGTGACTTATCATCGTACCAAATACCATACCGAGGACAAACCAGAGATATCAGACGAAGCTTATGACGCTTTAGTCAAAGAGTTAACTCAACTAGAACTTGAGCTGGAAGAATCCCTTAGTCAAGTGGTTGAGATGGTCGGTGGTGCACCAGGTGAAGCCTTTGCTAAAGTGCGTCACCAGGTACCACAATGGTCTTTTGATAATGTTTTTTCAGCTGAAGAATTAGAAGATTGGGAAAATCGACTTTTGCGAGTGCTACAAAAATCAGGTATCGAAGAACCCAAGCTGACCTACGTCACTGAGCATAAGATAGATGGTTTAAAACTCGTCTTGGAGTATCGAGGAGGTTTACTAGTTAAAGCGGCCACGAGAGGAGATGGAGAAGTCGGCGAAGATGTGACGCACACGGCTCTTACGATTGCTTCACTACCGCATAAACTTAAAGAAGCGATTGATTTGATTTGTGTCGGCGAAGTCTGGCTGGGCCAAAAGGAATTTGAAGCTCTAAATCAAAAACAATTTGCTAATGGGGAGAGCTTGTTCGCCAACCCCCGCAACGCTGCGGCGGGTAGTCTACGTCAACTTGATCCAGCTATCGCTCGGGGAAGAAAGTTATCGCTCTATGTCTACGATATAGATTATCTAGATGGTAAAAAAACTAAAGTAGAAAGACCCATGACACAGTGGGAGGAACTTAAGTTATTAAAAAAACTAGGTTTTCCAGTAAACGCAGAAGCCAAGCTCTGTCAGTCTTTAACTGATATAGATGTCTACTACCAAAAATGGCGAGACCAGCACCACGATTTGCCATATGGTGTCGATGTCGTAGTGATTAAACTGAATGATGTAGAGCTCCAGGTAATAGCTGGCTATACCGCCAAATCTCCTCGTTTTGGAGTGGCTTATAAGTTCCCAGCAGTGGAGACGACTACCGTAGTCGAAGCTATAGAGTTGCAGGTCGGACGGACCGGGGTTGTGACTCCGGTGGCCCATCTGAAACCGGTCGCAATCGACGGATCGACCGTCGCTCGCGCGACTTTACATAATGAAGACCAGATAAATAGACTGGATGTGAGAGTTGGTGACACGATTATTTTGCGAAAGGCCGGCGACGTGATTCCCGAAGTAGTGGCTGTGATTAAGGAACTACGTCCAGAGAAAAGTAGGGCTTTTCGTTTTCCTAGGCTGGTCGAAGGTTGTGGAGGTGCTGGAGAGATCATGCGGGTGGCTGGGACTTCAGCTTACCGCTGTGTTTCCCTTGATTCTGATTTTCTGCATCGTCAAAGACTATATTATTTTGTGTCCAAAAATGCTCTCAACATAGATGGGGTCGGTCCTAAGATCATTGATGCTCTACTGACAGCAAACTTAATTAAAGATGAAGCTGATCTATTTGAATTAACGATTGACGATTTTCTACAGTTACCTGGATTTAAGCTGAAGTCAGCCACAAATGCTGTCGAAGCTATCAGATTAGCTAAGCAGACCACTTGGTCACGTCTTTTGGTAGGTCTGTCGATTGAAAATGTGGGTGAAGAGACAGCGCGCTTATTGGTGAAGCATTTTCCAACACCGAAAGACCTGCAAGAAGCTAAGCTAAGGGAGGTAGAAAATATCTACGGTATCGGGGAAGTCATCGCTAGTACAATAGTCGACTGGCAAAAAAACCAAGAAGCTCAGAGTCTGTTTAGAAAACTGCTGACGCACATTGCATTTGCACCAGAGATAACTGCGACCGCTGGTGGGAAGCTAGAAGGGCAATCAGTAATCTTCACTGGCACCTTAGATGGACTAACTCGCAGTGAAGCCGAGACGATCGCCAAGCAAGCTGGAGCCACTATTGTGGGCGCTGTTTCAAAGAAGACTAGCTTTGTAGTGGCTGGGGCAGATCCTGGTAGTAAGGTTGCTAAAGCGCAAAAACTTGGAGTGCCAATACTGACCAAGGAGCAATTTCTAAAGCGCGTGGCGGGATAAAGCTTAAGGTGTTATTATGCTTTTCTATGACTAGGGAAGAAATCATTCATCTGGGTAAGTTGGCTAGAATCGAGTTGTCTGAGACTGAGATAGATAAATTTACTACAGAATTGTCGGCTGTTTTAGCTTATGTCGGTGCGGTACAGTCACTAGTGGCTGATGAAGAGGCGAGTGGGCCGGAGATGGGTGCTCAACATAATATCTTTCGTCCAGACACAGTTATTAATGAGCCAGATTATTATACGGATGCTATTCTCATAGAAATGCCGGCTCGGGAAGGGAGATATATGAAGGTAAAGAAAATCTTGGAAATTGAATAATTTGATATGACAAATACCACCATCACCTCACTGATTGCTAAGTATAAGAGTGGAGAGACTACACCCAAGGATGTCATCGTCGCTTCGTTATCAGCCATCCATGATAAGAACAAAGAGATCAATGCATTTTTGCATATTTACGATGATGCTATAGCAGAAGCGGAAGCGATGACAGCTCGTATCGCAGAGATTGATTTTGAAAAACAGCCACTTTTCGGAGTACCTTTGGCGATAAAGAATAATATCTTAATCAAAGGTAGAAAAGCGACAGGTGCGTCCAAGATCCTGGAGAACTATACTGCCGTCTATGACGCCACTATTATCAAACGTCTACGGGAAGCAGGGGCAATATTTATCGGTGCTACCAATATGGATGAATTCGCTATGGGTGGTTCGACCGAGAATTCAGCCTTCGGTGTAACCAGGAACCCGCTTGATACCAATCGGGTCCCTGGAGGGTCTTCGGGTGGCTCGGCGGCAGCTGTGGCTATGGGAGTTGTCCCGGGCGCTATCGGTACTGATACCGGTGGCTCTATACGTCAGCCGGCCAGTTTTTGTGGCTTGGTCGGTTTTAAGCCGACTTATGGTGCGGTTTCTCGATATGGACTGATGGCTATGGGTTCTTCACTTGATCAAGCCGGACCACTGACCAACTCTGTTGCCGACGCGGAACTTCTTCATCAGGTAATGTCTGGCATTGACTCATACGATGCTACGACGATAAAGGAAGGTACCTACCCTAGCCCAGAGGCCAAAGAACATTATACTTTCGGTGTACCCAAAGGTTTTCTCTCAAGCGGTGTAGATGAAGACGTTTTGGCTAGTTTTAATGCACATCTTACAATGCTTAAGGAAGCGGGTCATCAGGTGGTGGAGGTGGACTTGCCTTTATTTGAGCAGGGTCTACCAGCTTACTACATTGTGGTCCAGGCTGAGATTTCATCCAACTTAGCTCGTTATGATGGTATTCGTTATGGCTTATCAGAGCCTGGCGCTAATCTGTTAGCTGTCTACGAAAAGACTCGAGCCCAAGGTTTTGGAGCAGAAGTAAAGAGAAGGATTCTCTTAGGCACTTACGTTTTGTCGGCTGGCTATTATGATGCCTACTACGGTAAGGCTCAAAAACTAAGGAGCATGATGCGTAACGAACTAAGTGATGCCTTCAAGCGGATTGATTTTATCATCACTCCGACCGCACCGACACCAGCTTTCAAATTAGGCGAACAAGCGGATCCTTTAGCTATGTATAAACAAGATATCTTTACCGTACCGGTAAATCTGACTGGAGTTCCGGCGCTGACCTTCCCCATGGGACAGGTACAAAGAGACGGTATATCGCTTCCAGTTGGGGTACAATATATAGCACCACATGGTGGTGACGCCCAGTTGTTTGCAATAGGTAAAACTATCTACGATCAGCGTCTCTAACGCTTAGTCATGAAACCAACCCTAATCCCAGCTACTTCCACAGACCCGAACGCAATTTTAATTCCTGCAACTGGCTTAGAAGTGGATTCCTTTCTCGGCCTCTTTCTTGAAACCACTAACCTCAATTCTATAATCAGTGCTGATAGTATTTTTAGTTTTTTTGGTACGATATGGTCAGTCTATGCAATTTTTGCTTACATTTTTTCTATTTTTCTTTTGGTTCTCTATGTATACGCGTCTACCCGTTATAAACAACTGACAGAATTAAGAATGGAGATGACACACGAGAAGGAAAAGATTTATGAAGAAAGGTTTAAGAACAGGACCAAAAATAATCGTCTGGTGAGTGTGATAGAGCATATTCAATCGGAACAACCGAATGATTGGAAGTTGGCTATCATCGAAGCCGACATCATTCTAGATGAGACACTTAAGAGTGCAGGGTATGGAGGAGCTTCACTCGGAGAGCGGTTGCGGAGTATCTCACCAAATCAACTACGGACGATTGACGAAGCCTGGCAAGCTCACAAGGTACGCAACCAAGTGGCTCATGCCGGAGCAGACTTTGTCCTGACAAAAAGATTAGCTGAGGACACTATCAAACAATACCGTAGGGTATTTGCAGAACTCGGGGTTAGTTAACGCTCACCGGAATGAGTCACGAATCACTAAGTATATTTGTTCACTACCAGAGTACTAATTGTTTTCTAATTCGCTAGCTCATAAGAAAACAATGTCGCGCTCCGACCCCAAATCTACTAAGTGTTCTTGACCTCACCGCGTTCGCCTTAGGCATCACTGCGGTTGTTCGATTCCGGCGATAGCCAAGCAGTTGGCTATCTTTCCCGCAACAACATAAAGAAAGACGCCCTGTATGGGCGCCTCTCTTTATTTTGTTGCGGGGCCCGGAATCGAACCGGGGTCTGGAGGTTATGCGTACCACTATAGCTTTCGCTACTCAGCACCGAAGTGCATGATTTGGGGTCTGGACTATACCTTCATCTTTTTAGTTTTCTAAAGTCAGATGCTTACCATCTAGTCTCTACACCTTCCGAAGTAATTAAACTTTGGCTTGGCTCGGTATTGCCATGCTCATATTTGCAACGAGCGAAGGTTTCACCGAATTTGGCAAGAATTCCATAAGGTATTTCTACCCCATGAGCCCTCTTGAGCCTCCCGAGGTACCTCTCCTCTACCCCGCTATAAGAAGCAACAAAAAGTATACACTAATAAACCATTATGTCCACGGCAAGACATTATTTTTTAGTTAGTCTTTCGCAATAGCTATTTCCTAATATCACAACAGCTGGTATATTTTACCTATTATGCAATGTGTTATTTTAGCTGCTGGAAAGGGAACTAGACTTCGACCTTTGACTGATACTATACCCAAACCTTTAGTTGAAGTGGCTGGTAAGCCTCTTTTAGATCATATAGTTTCCGCTCTACCGAGTGCGATTGATGAGTTGATAATAGTGATTGGCTACCTAGAAGAAAAAATTAAAGAGTATTGTGGTACAGAATTTCATGGAAAAAAAGTTACTTACGTCACTCAGGTTGAGCAAAAGGGAACAGCTCACGCGCTATGGTTATGTAAGGATCACTTGCGAGGACGATTCCTGTTTATGTTTGCTGACGATTTACATGGTGCTGGTGATATTGCTAGAGCCACCTCCTATAGTCGCTCAATGCTGACCTTTAACACCAATACCCCAGAAAAGTTCGGTATTGTCGTCCGTAATCCAGATGGTACTTTGGCAGAGATGATTGAAAAACCAGAGCACGCTCCTTCAAATCTAGCCTCAACTGGAGTCATGGTCTTGGATGATAATATTTTTAAATACGATCCTTATGCGGTAGAGACTAAAGGTGAGTACTATCTTACAGATGTAATTCAACAGTACGCAAAGGAATATCCGATGGCAGTAGTGGAGCAGAATATGTGGATACCGATTGGATATCCCGAAGATATAGAAAAAGCCGAAGCAATCCTAGCAAAACTTAATTGATTTAAGGTGCAAAATGTAGTATCTTTTTGCCACTGTCGGCGTAAGCGTAGCTTTCGTCGACGGCATTCGCAACTTATAGCCGAAAGTTAACTTTCTCTATAGTTACTCATTTGTCGACGTAGCTCAGTTGGTTAGAGCGTAGCACTCATAAAGCTAAGGTCGGAGGATCGTTCCCTCCCGTCGACACAAAAATACCGAAGGTTTTTTGTGGTGACGGAGCAAGCAAACTGCTTTGCTTGCTTGAGGGGACGATC
>JACCDV010746032.1_pt1 | contig 25140 bp, 32 predicted proteins | sample 7446131 | NCBI WGS metagenome assembly JACCDV01 (sample SAMN15323448, study PRJNA562643) | freshwater metagenome | isolation source: river surface water | place: USA:Blue River Watershed | collected 2017-08-17
CATAATTTTTTTTTAAATTCATGAAAATTATCAATAAGAAATCTCTATTATGAATTATCTACAAAAAGCTCATGCATATCTTGATGAAAAACGAGAAAAAAACAAGCAAGAAATTATGATTGAGCATATAAAATCTCAATTCAAAGATTTTGGTATGAAATCTATTAAAATTGGCTCAGAGTCAATTGAATTAGAAGAAACAAAATCATCATTAACATTGTCTCAAGAAGAGCAAGATTGGACAGATGAATTAAATAAAGGAGCATCTTTATTTGTGATAAGTGTTCATTCAGATAACGTTGGATATCTTGGTAAAGAAGATGTTCAATTTAATAATCAAAAATTATCTGATTTGATAGATGAAAATTTAGTTCAACAGCTTGCGCCATCAGCAAAAATTTATGCGCCTAGAGATAACGCTCCTTGGAAAGATATTATCGAAGTCAGTTCATTCAAAGTATTTATTAAAAATAAATCAGAATTTGAAAATTTGTGGAGCCATTTAGGGGATTGGGTAAAAACAGATTGGCATGATAATGTGACACACACAAAATATCAACATAAAGCAGAAAATATTTTTCAAATAAGTGTTTATTATGATATACAACCTGATTTGAGTTGGAGAAACGCACAATATAAAAGAGCAGAAAAAAATTTAGAGAAAATGACTGAATTAGGTCATTGGGATGCTGCTGCTCAAACAGAATTAAAACAAACATTAGCATCTTTATTACGTATTGAGAATCATCCTTTGATTGGCTCACAGATGACTCCTATTATCAATAATTTGACGACATTACTTGCTAAAAGCATGGAAGGAAAAGATTTTGTACAAGAAGAAAAAAATAAGGTAGATAAGTTACAAAAAATCCTTTATAAAGGATTTAAGTTGTTGAATATATCTTGGAAAGATAGGTATCAAATATTACTTATTCAAGAAAAAACAAAAAAATTAAAAAAATAGATTCCAATAATTAACTGGAAGAAGATTTTTTTCTATTAAAAACAAAAAATTGATAAAGAATTGATATGAACTTTTTAAGTGTAACAGATAAACAATATTTAATCACTCTTTGTTAATATTTTGAATTATAAAAAAGCATTCACATTAGCAAGTAAGTAATCATTTGAATATTTCACAAGACGTTATTGTCTCAAATGATAGCAACGATGATTTAAAGGACTTTCCTCTTTTTAAAGAAAAAATAAATAGATATAAAATCGCTTCACATAAGGTAATTTTTTATATTTTAAACTATCTTAGTTGACTTTTTAAACTAAGTATGTTTAAATGATTGCATAAGGAAAAAATATCATGATTAAATTAGAAAAAAGATATGAAAAACAAAATCTATTTGATATAGATAAAAATCAATTTTTGTTATTAGATGGTGATTTTTTTAAGCAAAAATACAAGGTTTATCATAACACGAACTTATCCATTCATGTGACTGATAAATGCAATGCTGATTGTGCATTTTGTATTGCTCATTTGAGATATCTCAATGATGGAAATGTTTATATCAAGCCAGAAATAGAAAATGATGATATTTATTTTAAAAGGCTAGATGACGTATTAAAGAATATAAAATCAATTAACCCAAGTGTATCGATAACTGGTGGTGAGCCTACAGTGAATCGAAAATTACCAAGAATTCTAGATGTTTTGATGTCACATAATGTCAGAAAAAGAACAATCACAACCAATGGAAGTGGTTTACATTATAAAATTGAAAATAGTCATAAAACAGTATTGGATAAATTGGGAGAGTATCAATTAGAGCATTTAAATATCAGTAGAGCACACTATGATAATCAAAAAAACGCTCATTTAATGACTATGAATGAAAAATTGATGACCAATGAAATGCTTAAGGAAAGAGTCATAGAAGCAAAACACTATGGAATGAAAATACGTTTTTCTTGTGCATTATTGAAAGATGGAATAAAAACGTATGATGACATGATGAGATATATTGATTGGTCTTATGAACTTGGTGCAGATAATATTATTTTCAGACAATTGATGAAATTCAATGAAGAAAGTGTCAAGCCAGGAAGAATTCCTATTTTCTGTCAAGAGCAAGCAGTTGATCTGATTCCTATTTGGGAAAATTTTGATAAGGATAAGCAGTTTGATTTTTATCATCAGGTTTTAGGTTATTATTATTATGTAGAGGTCAGAAAATTAGAAAGTTGGAATGGTAAACCTCTGAATAGAAAAGTTAATGTTGTATCGGAAATGGCTGATTTACGAATGATCAATCCTCAGTTGGATAAATATTCTCAAATATTGGGAGAAAGAGCTGTTTTTGAAATGGTTTTTCATCCAAATGGAAATTTATGTGCTGGTTGGAATGAAAATGAACAAGTGATGTCTTCAATGGAGTAGTATCATGATAACAACTCATATGGTGATAAATTTGATTGATTCTTTAGAAGAATATATTGAAAAAAAGTCTTTATTGAAAGATGATTATGTTTATAGAGTTTCTATGATTCAAGATTATGAAAGAGTCAAAAAATTTGGTTCAAGCCGAATAGGTATCAGTGAAAAACTTTGGAATAGAAATCAACAACTATTAGAAGATTATTCTGATATTCATGATGAAATAAAAAAATACAAAGGTTTTCCTCTAAAGCATGAGGATGTCATCATTGGATCATTTTGGAACGACTTAAGAGAAGATGCTTATCTTGATAACTCTACACTCAAACATAAAATGATGATTTATCAAGAGCCATTTATCACGATATATCAAAAAGCAAAGCTTTTGTATTTATTTCCTGAAACAGGTATGGAGCAAAATAATCAAGGTAAAAATTTTCTTTTTAAAGACACTGCTATTAATTGCTTAGTCGATATTGTGTTCTTCAATCAACTTATTTTAAAGGATCGTCATGAATAAAACACAAAAAGATGATAAAATTCTACAACCTTATTGTGATAAAGATGTCACAAGATTTTATTTTGCTTTGACCAATTTTTGTAACAGGGCTTGTGAATTATGTAGTTGTCACTCTGACCCAGGAAAAAATACTTTTTTAACATTTGAAGCTTATTTGAAAATCATTGATGATGGTATGGCACAAGCTATTCAAGAAGGTAAGTCTGGTCGTTATGAAACTCAGCTAGAAGGTGGAGAGCCAACAATTCATCCGGATTTTTACAAAATTCTAGATTATTCTATGAAACACAAGCAGTGTTCAAGAGTGATTGTGTGTACCAATGCAGTAAAAATACCATTTGATCATGATAAGGATACTGCAATTAAAAAAATCAAAGATTGGATAAGATTATTCAAAGAAAAGCCCTTTATATTAAAACCAAGTATCAATTCTCATTTAATTACTCATAGCTCTATTCATATGGAGAAGATGGTGCTTATTATGATTGCTTGGCAAGAAATGATGGAAGATAATGAATTATTGGACGGCTCACACTTATATTTTAATGTTAGAAGAATTCCTGCTCCTATGAAAGAAAACTCTGAGCGTTGGATAACTGAAATGACTAAAGAGCTTGGACTTTTTAAATACTGTAATGATTTTGAATATCAAAAATATGGAAAAGCTAAAAATGAAGAATTTTTAAAAGAGCCTTATATTGTTGCTAATCCAGTGAAATTTCACTTGATTGCTCCTGATGGAAAAAACTTTGGATCTGATTTAATATCAAGAGCTGATCACATGGAGAATATGAAATAGATGCCTCTTTTTAAAATATATAAAGTACCACAAAATTTTCATTGATGAACATAGATAAAAAAAATATATAATAATTTTTATGAATATAATCGATAATTTTAATTTTTTTTGATAAAATCTTGAGTTATCATCATAATATGAGATGCTGGTACTATCATTATAGAATAAAAATTATTTTTACATTTGGTTAAAAAAAGATAGAAAAAACCTCTGATTTTGATTTTAAACTTGACATTTTTTTAAAAATTTAATATTTTAATTTGATTAAAAAAGGCTTAAAAAATGATACAAATAAAAAGAAATATCAGTAAAATAAATGATTCATTAATTGAAGAAAGTCAATCGTTATTAAACAAAGGATTGTCTTTCTATAAAAATCATCAAAATGTTCATCAGCTCATGACTGATATGAATACTTTATCTATTGAAGAAATAAAAGAGAATTTAACAATAGAAAAAATATCTGAAGAAATTCAACATTTTTTATCTATTAAAGAAGAGTTAACAAATGAAAAAGATGCTTATATTATTTTAATTGATAATGTAAAAAATCAATTGAGTCAATTTACGCTAAAAAAAGTATCTGATAAATTTTTAAAAGCAAGACAAGAAGAAATCAAAAATTATGAAGAGTTATGTCAAGAATTAGATGAGCAAATTGAAAAAGAAAAATTTACAGCCTCAAATGATATTTATGTCATTGAAAAATTATTGAAAATAATCAAAATATGGATACAAAAAACAACTTTAGATATTTTGTATTTAGATATGCAATCTGATGACGTTATCGTGCATTTAGAAAGAATTAAGTCTTATCAAAGTGATTATAAGCATTATTATCAAGTGATGAAATATATTCAACATACTTTGAATGAATCTATTGAGTTAAAACAAGAGAAAGAAAGTGTTTCTATCTATGAAAAAGAGAAGGATTTAGAGGAGGTTTCTTCTGAATTGATACAAGAAGAGGGTCTATTAACAATAGACACTCAATCTATACAGGTAGATGTTGTTGACCAAATGGAGTATCCAGTTGAAGCTTCTCCTGAAGCCATTGAAAATGAAAAAATAAGATTGGATGAAAAAGCTCAGACTCTCAGTCAAATCAATCAAGATGTTGAGATGATCTTAAAAGAAGGATTGGAAGAGCAATTGAAATTAGATACCATGATTTCAGAAATAAATCTAGAAATAGTCAATCAGGAAGAAGAGTCTTTTAATTTCTTGCCAGAAACTCCTACTGAACCATATGTGCATAAACCTCCTAAAGATATGAATGTACCTGTGCTAGATGAAAAATTAAAATCAATATCTTTTATTCCTACTTTAGAGTTGGAAATAGATTCATCTGAAGAAATTGATATTTTAATTCCAATGCATGATTTTTCAGAATACGAAATATCTTATCAATCATTTGATAAAAAAGCGTTTCCTGATTTGATCCAAGATTATCCTCATCTTATTAATGAGTTTGAGCGTATGACATTATCTCAGATATTTACATTCTTGGTGAATTCAAAAATGAATCATGAAAACTCAGATGAGCAACATTTATCTTTATTGCTTAATACCTTAGATATAAAATATAAAGAATAAATACATAATAAAAAAGCTCAACAATTTGTTGAGCTTTTTTATTATATTAATCTTGCTTGTAAATCACTGATTTCTTGTTGAATATTCGTAATTTCTTCAGTATATTCACTCATAATTTCATTGTATTTATTGTTATATCTTGCTGTGCCAGGAGCATAAATAATCGCAGCAGTTTTAGCGTCTCTTTCAGCTATTTTATTATTTAATTCTTGAGTCTTAGAATTAATTTCATTTTGAATTTCTTGATTGCCTGAATCTTCAACTTCATTTTCTGGCACACAATCATCTGTACTACTTCCACCATAAAAGCAATCATCCTCAACTTCTATCTCGTTTTCATCCTCTATCTCGTTTTCATCTTCTAGCTCTACTTCATTTTCAAGTTCATCTTCAATTTCGTTTTCATCCTCTAATTCAATTTCAATTTCATTTCCAGTTGATTCACCTGATATGCCTCCAGTGCCTCCGCTACCTGAAGCACCACCAGTCCCAGAGCCAGAAGCTCCTTCTGAACCTGAGACACCACTTCCTTGGCAAAAGACAGGAACATACTTCTTAATGACTTTCACACCATCGTATGAACAGGTCCAAATAATTGAATCATGAGCGGTTGCAGAAGGTGTCAGAGTAATAAATCCATTATGGATTTTTGAATTAGAATTATTTCCATAAGTCATTTTAATAACACCATTCGATTCAATACTGGAATTTTTAACATATCCTCCTATATTTTGATTTGCAGAAATATCAACTAATGAGTTGGGAAATGTGCCATGCATAGAATAATATTCTGCAATAGCTGTTTTATAATTACTACTTAATTCATAACCTTCAGAAACTTGTGCTCTGATGGTATATTCATCATATGCAGGATATGCAACGGCTGTTAATGCTGCAACGATTGTCATTGCTATAGAGACTTCAATAAATGTAAAACCATTTTTATTTTTCATATTTTTTCCTTTTTTTAAAAAATCATATAATTTTTTTAGAAAAAATCATGGAAATTCTTTTTTTATACCTTTTGTATTAATCATAAAATAATTTTTAAGATAAAGATAATAATTGACTTTTTAAAAAATATTCATAAATTAACAAAAAGATAAAAAAAAATGAAAAATATCATAATATTATTATTATGTGCATTCAGCTTATTTGCACATGCTCAAAATACAACAGAAAATGAATCAGGTAAGACTCAAGAAAAAGAATTTACATTGAGACAAAAAATATTTTTTGCTGAAAGTGTTTATATATTTAAAATAGATAAAAAAATGCATTCCAATGAGAATATATTAAGAGGAGAAGTCTTAAAAACATTTAAAGATAGTATGTCAAATGGAGCCATATTAGATTTAAAAATGCAAGATAACTTTTTTTTGATGCAAAATAGTAAATTAGATTATTTGAATTCACCATTATTAAAAAAAGAAATGAATAATAAAAAGATGAGTGTCAATCAAATAGAAAAAGATATTGTCAAAAATGATGTTTTTTTAATGATTGAAAATTTAAAGTATCCTATTGAAAATACTAAACCATCTAATGCGTATTTATATATAGGAAATTCATTATCTTTAGACGAAATTAATAAGAAAATTATTAAAATGAAAGAACAAGACATATTACCTCATCAGCAGTCTTGTAATACACATGCACAATGCACACGAATTGTTTATGGGTGTGGTGGAGAAACATCAGTTAATCATGCTCTTGCTCCATTCATTAAAGAGCGTTTATATGAAAAATATGGAGATCCTAAGGCGTTAAATTGTATGGTGGCAAAATACAATAATGATGAAAGAAATGTATGGATGGGAAGTTCATGTGTAAAAAATAATTGTGGAATTTACTTTTTAAATCGTTTTGATAGATAAAAAAAGAGACACTCGAAAGTGCCTCTTTTTTTTGTGATTCTTGTCATAACAACAATAAACTAATAACAAACAACAAAATATTTTTTCCCAACTATCACAAGCTCACTCACATGTCATGAAAGCAATGGTCAATCCATGAAGATATGCAAGAATATTGTAAAGATATACATATTTTAGTCAGTAATGACTGAGTTGACAAGAATCACAATCAAACTCATGATATTTCATGAGTTTGAAAAAAATTAAGTAATCAATTTTACAACTGAATCATCAACGATAAATTGAGCTTTGGTAGCGTTTTTATCAGAGATTTCATCATTAATTTCAAAAACTTCTTTTTGAAGATTTTTTATTTGTTCGTCAATCACATCTCTCGAAGCTTTGTTCAATGTTGAAACAGAAAGAGAAAAGTAATCTTTTTTATTTTCTTTAAGGCTGGAAATATGTGTTTCATATTGATCTAATTCACATGCGCTTTCATCTTGTTTAGCTACCAACTCTTTGTACTTAGTCAGCTTTTTGTTGGCGCAATCTGCCTTGATCAATAAAGTGTCAACACCTCTTTGCGCATTATATTGAGCAATTTGTGCTTTCAAAGAAAATTGAGCATTCATCAAAAGATTAAATGTATCCAATGCTTTCTGTGATTGTTCAGACTTAGCTTTCAATGACTCAAGTGAAACAAAAGTATTGCTGACACTGGTTTGAACGGAAATATTTTCAAATTCTTGATTTGCAAGAGTTTTGATACGTTCAACCAATTTGTGTGCGCGAGACAATGAAACTTCTAATTGCATATAAATCCTTATTTAATTTTCATGATCATAGCATGATTTTGAAAAATTGTCAAGAAAAAATTCACAAAAATATTCTAATTGAAAATTTGATCATAATATTTTGACTAGTAATGATGATTTTACTTTCTTGACCATTATATTCAAGATGATATTTAATTTATTCAAAGATTTTAATATTTTTTTATTTTCAATGACAATTTTTTCTTTTATGTAAAATTGTGTGTATTTTGATTAATTATCATATACCTATCCAGAAAAAAATGACTGTTTTAAAAGTCATTTTAATAATTAATAAAATTAATTTAATGGATTTTGTACTTCAAAATAACCATATTGATCTCGTAAAAAATAACGACCAAATTTTTCATAATATGTTACTCCGTCCACAGTGATAATACGTCTATAGTTCAAATGAGTGATTCTATCGATATAAACAGGCTCAGGAATTGGATTGACATAAACTGTTGGTGGTGATGGCTCAATGATAACTGGAGCATTTTGATAATATTGACCTCTATTTTGTTGGATAGCAGTTGCTACAGCACCCAATACAACAGCACCTAATACAATCTTTCCAAATTGATGCTCTGAGCGTTGATGATGATGATAGCCTCTTTGAGCATATGCAGAATGAAGCATGCTTGTGAAAAGAATAACAGCTAAAATGATTTTTTTCATTTGATTCCTTTTAAATAATCATATTACATTATAACGTATAGAATAAATGTTGGTTGACAAAAAAAAGCGGCTTTGCCGCTTTTTTTTATTTACTTGCAATTAAAAATGTATGATTGCTGATTGTCCTATCAACTTTCATAGACGTTTTCCAGATTGGGTTAACTTTTTTATATGCGAAATAGTGTGTAGCCCCTTTTGTCACATTTGGCATCTTATCATGATAAGTCATATAAGATACCCTGAGTGCCCTTTGCCAAGATGCATTACTTTGAACCTCTTTTTTGGTTAATGCTGGCATTTTTCTGCCTTCACAATACCAAGAAAATTGACAAATCATTTTACCTTTAACTTTTTTTCTCTGATGGATCACACCACAAATACTGTTAGGATATTGAGGGTTTTTACTTCTCTCTATCGCAACTTCTGAAACAGCAGCTAAACCAATGTTAGGCTCACCTCTTGCTTCAAAATATGCATTTTGTGCTAAACATAAAAAGTTTTTATTCTTTTTTGCAAACTTGATGATGTCATCGAGTTCAACAGAGTTTAAAGTCTCAGATATTTTCAATATTTGATCATATTTTTTTGCTGTAATTTTTTTATTTTCAGCAGCTAAACAAACATCAAATAAAAAAGCACACACACAACCTACCAAAATTCCTTTTGAGATTATCTTACGATAACTCATGAAAAAGTTCATTTTAGTAATTCCCAATTAATTTTCATTAATAAGCTCCTGTTAAGTTAAGTCTGTATTATAAATGAAATCCTTATCATAAACAAAGTAATTTACAAATAAGGTAAAAGAGTGTTGCATAAATAACAAAAAAATTTTATTTATGATATTTAACGATAAAGTACAATAAAAATAAAATCATCTGATTAACTAAAAATGGAAAATCAAATGATTCAATAATAATGTTGATATTATGCTTGGCTAATCGAAAAACCGTGTGGAAACTCACAAAATCAATGCGTTAAAAAGAGCAAGCTCTCTAATGTTCAAGCCCTGAAATCTCAACCAGACATGTTGTCTCTGATTTGATAAAAGCTGATAAAGCATTATCTTACTTGAGCAAATCAGAGATTCGATGTTTGTTTCTTTGACCACGAACTTGGAGAGGCGACAATTGAACAATCTTTCGATGGATAAATTATCGCAAACACAAGTCGAGTACGCTTGAAGACACTCGGTTCATAATACTCTTTGTGTTGTCTATAGCAAAGAATAGGATTTTTGAGGAAACGTACCTCTTGATTCTTTGCCACCTGAGCGTCGTAATGCATCGAAATCTTAAATTAATCTTTTTACTATTTTTTATTTTTCCACACGTTTTTCCTTCTGCTCCTTATGCTTTAAATGTCATGATAGGTTTAAACACTGCAATAGGTTGGACCATCTTTTCTTGTATTTGAACATTGACAACTTCATCAATATTTTTATAAGCATTAGGAGCCTCTTCAATTTTCCTTTCTTCTTTTAAGGTGATGCATTCAATACCATCTAAACCCAAAATATCTTTATTTTTTTTAGATTTAAAAGATATTTCATTTCTTGACATTTTTCTACCAGCTCCATGACTAGCAGAAGACAACCAGTTGTAATTTCCAAGTCCACACATCAAAAAAGATGAGTGTCCCATGCTGCCAGGAATGAGAAGGAGTTGATCTTGATATGCAGGGGTTGCTCCTTTTCGATGAACATTCAGGTTATTCTCTTGAATGATAATGTTGTGTGGTACGTCTGTTATCATATGGTCATCATCTTTTTTATAAACTTCCTTGATACGTTGACGCACAATTTCTGCTAACAATGCTCGATTTGCAGTTGCATAATGTGCAGCACTATTCATCGCTTTGATGTATTCAAATGATTCCTTTCCTTCAATGCAATACACTTTATTGGATGGATGTTTGATTCCTTTTGGGTAAGATTCTTTTGCTTTATCCATCCATCGACCACCGACATAAAAACCAACATCTCTAGAGCCAGTGTGTATCATATAAACAACATCACCTACTTTTAAATTGTTTTCATAAGCTTTTTGTTTATCTTTTATTTCTGAAATGATTTGAAATTCAAGAAAGTGATTTCCACCACCTAATGTAGCTAATGAAGGATCTCTCAGTATTTCTCTTTTCATCAATCCTTCAGGAGCATATTTTATATCACCTTCACAAAAAGAGCTTGCATGTAGGTGAGATGTTTCTCTAACTACTTTTTCATAATCAATTTTCTCAAATATACCTTGAGAATTTTTTTTAATTTCTTGCCAAAATGCAGAAAGTCCAAGTTGGAATAAAGCTTGCATCGATTTACCAGTTGTGGGAATATTTCTTGTACCTTCCAATAAATCTCCTTTTAAAACTTTTATTAATTCAGATTTCAATTTGAAAAATTCATCAAAACGCAATCCAGTATGATGTAAACGCATACCACAATTGATATCTGTACCAATAGCAGCAGGAATAACCATATCATTGGGTGTGGAAATAACACTACCAACTGGAATATTGCTTCCTTTGTGAAAATCTGGTGTTGCGCATGAGCATTGAACCTTTTGTCCATTAGGAGACACATAATTGGCAAAATCAACAAATTGCTCAATTGCGTCTAACTCTAAATCAAAATTCTCAGGTAAAAGAATCTGACTTTTTAAATCTTCTTCAGGGTTTAGAAAATAAAAAAAAGAAAATATCATAAATTATCACATGATAACTTGCTCTTGTTGTGATAAAGTATACAATGGATGAACAGTTAACAAAGGAAATAAAATGACAAAAGAGCCATTGTTTTTCATCACAAAAAGCAACAAAATTTATGCAATTGATCCTCAGTACAATATGAAACCTGATACATTGAGTGATTTTATTTTTTCTTCTATAAAAGAAAATGATATTTTACAATCAAAAGATAAAAAAATCATGTCTTCAATTGAATTGCTTGATTTCATTCAAGGTAAACCAGATGAAAAATTTTCAGCTTTTAAATTAAATGGACAGCCACTTTTTAATCAAATGATATTAGATAGAGATACTTTAGCAGAAAATCTAATTGCAAAAAAATCTTATGATTTAAATGTCATACCCAGTATCATATTGCCAGATTTTTTAATGGTAGCAGCAAAACAATATCACAATAAAAGTGTTTTCTCAAGTATGGTTCAGTCAGTAAGAGAGAGATTGTTTTGTCATAAAAAAACTTCAAACTCTGTTTTTTAATCCATGAAGGTTAATCAACCTAAAAGTGAGTGAAGACTTACATCATTATTTTAAAGATTCACGACTTATCTGTGAGCATGGCAGATGGTTCCTTTTAAAGTCTTACCAAAATCTACTCATAACCAAGGTAGAATTGTAGCTTTAGACCCAGGAGTTAGAACTTTTTTGACAGGTTTTTCAGAAATTCGTGTATTTAAAATAGGTCAAGGAGATTTTTCAAGAATTGATTTCCATCAATTATTTACTTAAAAATTATAATCATATACTCATACCTAACTTTGAAACAAGCGATATGGTATTGAAATCAAGTCGTCAGATTCAAAGTAAAACAATCCGTTCAATACTAACTTATTCTTTCTTTCAATTCAGTCAAAGATTGGAGTCAAAAGCCAAAACAATAAAATCCAAAGGGATTGTCATGGATAGAGATATCAATGGCGCACGCGGGATATTCTTGCGTGCTTTGGTAGATAGCCCCTGGATTGGATTATCCAATCTTGCAGTTGGTCGCTTTAATTAAATTGACTTAGTTTTAGTTATCAATTTTCTATCGGTATTGTGATTGTACTTCTAAAATTTTTAAATCTTTTTCCTCATGAGCGATTGGAATATTTTCCAAACTATTTTGTCATTTTTATCAATATGAAACCAATGGTATGAAATAGAATTCATTAATTGTTTAAAAGCTTGTCCAACAAATGGAAAAGTTTTTTTGTATCTTTTGGAAAGTCTAATATGACTGTTTGATTTTTTTAATAAATAATTTTGAATTTCCTGAAAAATACATATAAAATTTATTATATTAAATAATCAGCAGTAATCAAGATATTTGAGATTTCAAAAAAAGTTTAATATCACTGATTCCATTTTTTCCACATTTTGTAAAAAAATGACAATTAAAGCATTCAGATGGATATTGTAATGCAACTAGGCAATATCTAAAAGGTGTTTCAATTAATTGATATTTGCCATGTGGTGATAATAACGTTGCATATTTTCTTTCATAATTTTTATACTCTGGAAATTCTTTATAAAAATCATTAAAAGAATGAAAATCACAATTTTTGAATAAATTGATTGTATCATGAAAAATAATATTTGTAGACAAAATATATTCAAAGTCTTTAAAAAATGAGTATTGTAATTGAGGTTTTTGAAAAGACTGACATAAAAGATAAATCTTATTTTCTATAAAATTAAATTTTTCAATATTTTGAAATGCTAAATTGGCATTTTTTTCTTCTATTAACCAGTTAATTGATAAAAATGGAGTGGTTTCATAGATTTGATTCAGTGATTGATATGATGAAATGAAATCATAAAGTCTATTGTAAGAGGTTTCATCATGATACAGAATGTCAAAACAATAAGTTGCATAAATTGATTTTTGATGCAGTAATGAAATAACTTGAAGAGATTTTTTCCATTCAATTTCTTTTAGATGAGATAGTGAATCAAAAAAATGATATTCACAATGGTTGGTGGAATTGAGCAAATAATGAGAATAAGTAAATGAAACAATCGATTCTAAAGAATTAAACTGTGCCATATCAATTAATTTTTTTTTTATCATAATATCCTTGTAGCAACAAATTCATAACTATTTAAAAAAATAAGTCAATATATTTTATAAATTATAAATAAATCATGAGAATAATAACCAGATTTATTTATAATTTGGCAAATGGTTTTTCTATGATTGTCAATATTTCAATACAGAAGGATTGTTGCTTATAATATTAACAATGAAGTGGATATACTTTTCAATAAATATATCCACTTTTATTTCGAAATAATGTAAGAAATTTTCTTACATATAGTCTTGATATATCATTACCAAATTAGCTCTAAATTACCATTTAAAACTTCATTGACTCTTGATGATTGAATGTTTTCTGTCATAATTTTGTGATGATTCAAGTAATATGAGCAAATCACATGGTTGTTTTTATTTCGTTCTTTCCATAAAGATTTTTCTTGAGATGACTGTTCTTTATTTTCCAAGTTATCAAGTATGTCTTGTAATTGCTCAAATGCTTTGTCTTTATTGTCATATTGAGAGCGACTATCGCTATTGGTAACAATGATTCCAGTAGGAATATGTAAAATTCTTACAGCACTCATGGTTTTGTTTTTGTGTTGTCCTCCTGGTCCAGAAGATTTATAAAAATCAATGCGAATATCTTCTTTATGAATAAAAATATCTTTTTTAGGTTTTTTAATGTCAACCCATATTGAACACAAAGATGTATGAACTTTTCCTTTACTAAAAGGAGAGACTCGTACCAATTTGTGAATACCTTGCATTTTTTTAAAAATATCAATAGGTGCAATGATTTTAATACTTAAGGTGTTTTCTTTTTCTATAGCTGATGAAAATTTATATCTTTTATTGATACAATATTTGTGAATCATTTCAGCTAAAATCTTTGCAAAATCTTTTGCTTCAAGACCACCATCTAAAGATGAGATATGTAGGAAAAAGTCTATATTGGAAGAGGTAACAGAAGATTGGCTCTGTTGTTGGGTGAGTTTGAAAGAGTCAAAGAGACTCCAAGCCTTTGTGTTGTACCGAAGCCATATATTGAGTATTTAGTTTACATTTTAATTTTTTCATTTTTAACTCCTTTTAAAAAAATGTATTTTTATTATAATGATTTTTTTATTTAAATCAAGTTTTTTAATTCACTTTCATAAAAAAATTGACTTTTCAATCTTATAAAATAAAATAGTATAATATAGTCAATAGATAAAAAAATATGAAAATAGATCTTGATAAAATTAAAAAAAGTAATGAAGATAAAAAAGTTTTCTTGGAATTCATTGGTGATATCCATGATTTAAACAAAATATTCAAAGAAGGAGAGAAAAACTCTTTGTTCAAATATTTAATTGAAAAAAATGATGATTATATTCATCATAATAAAATTTGTGCTATTCTAGTGAAAGAAAATAAAGAGTTAATCTCTTATATAAATTTTTCTAAAATACAATCACTATCTGTTGCAATTGAAATAAATAAAGTAAATTCTGAATTTTCAAGAGAAAATTTTGAAAATAAATTAAATATTAATTTATTACATACATTATCTAAATATTATTTAGAACATGTGGATTTATTAAAGCATGAGATAATAGATTGGTTTAAAAAACAAGATGTTAAAAAATTGAATGTCACGCATATAGGAATTCTGAAAAAAAATCTAGAATGTATCAATAAAAACAGTCAAGATAAAGAATTATTAGACTGTGTGAATGAGTATTGGCAAACCATTAAGAATTCAAAGCAATATTATGAAATTATTTTAAAAAATTATCCAGAAACAGCAATTCATGAAAAAAATATGGTTGATTATTTTCATAAAAAGTACAGCTATTATATTGATGATATTTTATCGAATACAGATTATGAGAATTTTATTTCATTGGGATTAAAGCATAAAATTTTCAAAATAAAACATCAAGAAAATGGAATGATGAATATTTTATCAAAAGAACAATACGATAAATGTCAAAAAAATATCGGCGATTTTCCTTTTGTGATAAACTTAAAAGATAAAAAAATGTTAGATAATTGGATGATAAATGATACACCCTATTATGCGCAAAGATCAAAGTTTATAAAATTTTTGAGCCAACAATTATCAAAAGAAATGCAAAATCATATTAAAATAGAAGTAAAAGATGTTGCAAAGCTAAAACTATCTTTTAATTTAAATAAAGATGATATTTTAAATTATTTAAAAATTGATAAAGAAAATAGATATACACCTCAATTGATGAAACATTTTATCCATAATTATTCGTTTGAGCATGATATAGAAAAATATCAATTTCTTAATGAGATAGTCAAACAAGACATCAAAATTATTGAAGCATGTGAGTGTTTATTTACAAAAGATTTGTTGAATAGTAACTTGGGAGATTTTTTAGGTTTTCACCCAAAAGATAAAAGAGGGAAAAAAACAGTAGGTACATATTTTTACGAACTCATTAATAAAAAGACAGTAGATATGAATAAAAAATCATTTTTAGAAAATTTAATTGTCATAAATTCAATGGATGTAGAAAATGAGCACAAAATAACAAAAAAACCAAAAATATAAAGGAATGTATGAATTTTTTAAAAATTAATAAAGAAAAAGAAAATTTTGTGATATCTGAGGAAAGAATACCGTTGTATTTAAGTACAAAATTCATTAAACAAATTTTAAATGAAAATTTTAATTTAGATGTTCCAATGGATAATGTTATTTATTCAAATATCCCTTTAGAAATATCTAATTCATTAAGAAATGCAGAAGTTAATCATAGAAATGAAACTTTTTATTTATATGTTGTAGAGGATTTTTCAAATATTCATATTAATGATCAATGCGTTGATGCAAAGAAGAAAAAAATGAGATTGACATGATGAGTTTTTCTATTCTCAATAAAACTTTTTATCAATATTTAGAAGAGTCTTTTTCTCATCATCAAATGAAAGAGCTTAGGTGTGGATTGAATAAAGCGTACTTACATATTCCGCCAGGGACGCAAGAAAAATTACCTTTGTTGTTCATGTTTCATGGGACAACTCAAACCGCACTTGAATTTTCTAAACAGACAAAAATGAACGATATTGCTAATCAATATGGTTTTGCCGTTTGTTATTTGGATAAAAATATCATGATAAATCCATATAAGGCATTCGATTGGATTGAAAGTTTTGAAAAAAATAGAGATGTCGAGTCTTTTTGTATTGCTATGAATAAACTAAAAGATAATCCTCTGATTAAAATTAATAAAACGTTTATTTGTGGATTATCCGCAGGTGGTGCTTTGGCATCTATTATTACAGAAAAAATGCCTCATTTGATAGCAGGATCGGCCATTATAGGAGGATTGCCAGAAGGTTCTGCTCATAATGTGAATTCTGCACTCTTAGCTATGAAAGAAAGTAAAAAAGATTTAGATTTTTCTATTGATCTTTCTAGTGTAGACTTAGAGAAAATCAGTGGGAGAAGTTTGAAAATTTTTATTTTACATGGTAATCAAGATAAGATTGTTCATGTTGATAATGCAAGAAATAATTTTAAGGTCATGAAAGAATTGATAGACCATTTGGATGATGGAAATGATAATGAGTCTATTAAGCATTATCAAACCAAGTTATCTAATGGAAATAAAATTTTTAAAAGTGTCAATCATGACAGAACATTAGAAGTTCATTATGAAGAGATAGATGGAATGGATCATGTATGGAGAGGAGGCTCTTCTGAAATAAAATTCTCAGATGTTGGAAACGTTGGAAATCAATTTGATATCAGTCAAAAGGTTGTTAGCTTTTTTGGATTAGATGGTTTGAAAAAAAAGAATGTCAAAAAAGTATCTCCTTAAATTCTTCATTCAACTGTTTTTCAATGACGATTTAATTAATTTTTTATCTTTTGGTAAAAAAACCTTATATTGACCAGATTTTATATCATGATAAATTAAATATGAGATAGTCTATTTCTAAATAATATTTTATTAATCAAAAATTTTAAAAAAATAACTTTTAAACTTGAAAAAAAAAATTTTTATATTATGATTGATATGTCTGTAAAAAAACAAATAAAATGAATCAGACTAATTTAAATCTCAAAGAAATGTCTCGTATCTCCAAAGGAATTTATTTAATTGATAATAAATACTCATTGGAACAAGTGATTGAAAAAATAGAAGAAAATTCTAGCTTTCAAATCAATGAACTCTATGGCATGGTGAATAATCAAACAGGTGAATACATCAATCACACAAATTTACATCATTTATCTCAAAATATTCAAGATATCAATGGGATGTTTGGTTTTGCAGAAAGTTTTGATCAGATGAAAAATAAGTTTTCAAAACTATTGCATAAAAATAATGCGATTATTTTAAGTCAAAAAATCAACATAGAAGCCATTAAATCTACAGGTATTGATATAGAAACAATGGGAGAATATATTGGAAAAAACTCATTGAATCAAAAAAATAACCAAGATGATTTGATTTTTTATCATATTTATGAAGTATCCTTGAAGCATGATTTGAAAAATAAAAAAACAAAAGTGATGTTATAAAAAACCTTTTGATAAAAAAAAATTAAAAAACCTTGCATTCAATATTATTTATGCTAATTTATAAAAAATTATAAGAAAGCATATGAAAAAAATTCCATTAACTTTATTTTCATCTTTATGCCTAATGGCTCATTGTGCATTTGCATCTGATGCAAGAAGCTATAATTCAGTGCCTTCAGATATTAGTCTGATTGAAACTCAAATGAGTTCATACACAATTGAACAAAAAAAACAAAATGGAATAAGTGTCAAATTAAATACAGATATCTCCTATATTAGAGGTTTGAAGTATTTTAATTATCAAGATAACTTAGCAGCAGCTTATATTTTATTACCCTATACCAAGAATAATTTAAACATAACAACTCCTTTGGGTAACATATCAGATGATAGTAAGCAAGTCGGAGATATGAAAGTATTTTTAGGTTGGGGATTGGTCAATCAGCCAGCGTTAGAGAGAAAAGATTGGTTAGAAAGAAAAAAACAACTCACTTCAGCGTCTGAACATAAAAAGCAGTATGATATACTCAATGAATATTCGACTGTTCCAGGAAAGGTATATGAAGCTGTGGATGGTGCTATTGGGAAAACAATTGCAGACAAAAATGAAAGATTTTTCAATCTTGATACAGTGACTTTAGGTGTGACGGCAACTTTACCAACAGCAAATTATGATCCAGTTGCAACTAATAATATTGGAGCTAATAGATTTGCAATTAAACCAGAGTTTGCATTTTCTTGGTTAAAAGGAAAATGGCAAACAGAATGGTATTCAGGTTTAACATTCTATACTAATAACAATAAATATCAAGGAAATAAAAAATTAGAGCAAAAAAATATATATAATAATGAGTTACATATTAGTTATAATACAAGTGATAATTTTTGGATTGGTGCAGATCTGATTCATTTATATGGTGGGGAGACATCGGTTAATCATGTAGGCCAAAAAGATAAATACGATAATTATTCTTATGGATTCATAGGTAATTATAAGGTAGCAAAAAATCAAAATATAAAAGTAACTTATCAAAAAACATTTAAATCAACTGAGTTTTCACCAAAAGTGAATGGTTGGGCTGCAACATATCAAGTATTCTGGTAATAAAAAAAAGCGGCTAGCCGCTTTTTTACACAAAGAATTTTGATTTTAAAAAAATTTATTCTTAGGAACCCAAGCCAGTTCAATATCTTTTGCTTCATTTTGAATTTTTTCAAATTCAAAACTGTTTAAACTTGCAGGTAAATTTTTTAAAAATGCTTTATTTCTATCTTTTTGAGTAACTGTTGCAATACCAGGAAGATATTCGTGGTCCTCATATGTAATCTTAACGCTAATTTTATCATTATTCATATATTTCTCCTTAATAAAAATTTCAATAACTGTAATTCTTACAATAATTTTCAACCCAATAAACTGAAATATTAGAAGCATCTAATTCAAGCTGTAATTGCTCAAACTGTGCACTATTAACATTCGTTGGTAAGCCCATAGAATATGCAAGCTTAGTTGAACTTGCATCAAGTGTGGCAAATCCTTTTAAAGTGTCATGAGTTTTGTAAACTATTGCTTTTTGAGATTTTGATTTTGTCATGTCTCATTCCTTTCTTAGTTGATGTACATATATTATCATATATTTTTGTGCAATGCAACATTTTTAGCGATTTATCAGGAACAAGTTGAGAACAAAATAAAAAAATAATACTTTTTATTCTTATTTTGTCAAAATAATATTTAAAAAATGAAAAAAAGTATTGATTTATTACTTTTTTAAAAACATTTTTTTTTAAAATCAAAAGCAATCAACATTTAATACAATTTTTTCTTGTTCAATGCAAAGATAAGTTGAATTTGAATTGATCATTTCATGATTAATCTGTGCAAAATAATTATCAAAAGATTTATTAATATAAGAGGGGTAGCCTCCAACTTGTATAAACGCTGAAGAATATCCTGGATATAAAAATTGAAGCATTTGATATCTCCATTCATTAAAGTATTCTAGAGCTTCTGGATTGGTTTTTAAAAATTTTTCTTTATCTGCAACAGACTGAAATAAGGAATCGAAATCACCAACAATCGGATAAATGTTATCGATAATACCATCGCATGCTGTGAAAGAATTTTTTTTAGAAACAATTAAAGATTCACATAGTTCATAATCTGACGCAATAATTAAATAATTATCTTTCATTTTTTGCAAAGAGAGTAATATATCATCATTGATAAAACAATTTGATTTTTTAATTTTAGAATAACCATTTAATGCATTTAAAATAATATGGTGTGCTTTTAAAATATTGATTGGTGAAAAAATCATATCAATTCGCTGTGGATTATTATAAAAAGAAATACATTCTTTTTTATATAATAAGGGAGGAATCAATGATAGGTCTTTGGCATTTCTAGAAAATACACTGAATTTAATACCCTGAATGATGATTTCCTCTAAATTCTCAAATTCTTGAGATAATGAAAAAAGCTGTTTTTTCATTGCAAGATGAACATGCTCAATTAATTTTTCAATTCTGTTAGGCAAAGACATATAAACTCCAATAACATAAATGAATTTTATACCAAATTGAAAAAAATGACAATTCATTCTAAACAAAGTGTCTCATATATATGACAATATGATATTTTAATTTAAAAAAATGAATATTTATTTTTATTGCAATTACATAAAAATGAATTAAAATATAATAAAAAAGAAAGAAAAATATGGACTTTAGAAATTATTATACTGAAGAAGATTTTAAAAAAGATAACTCAGAAAATTTTGAAAAAGCAATCATTCAATATTTAAAAGACAGAGCAAAATCTGGTCAATTAAAAATGCCTGATAACAGTTTAACACATGAGTCTATATTTCTAGATGAGTGGAAGAAAATAGTTGACCAAAAATCCGGTGATGTGAATAGAGTTGCTTATGCTTTTTCAAAAATGTTTTTTACTTTCAATGATAATTATGAAAAATTGGTTCAACATATCAATCAGGGTAGTTTTAATAAATATGATTTGAGTTGTGATAATGAATGTTTTGGTTGTGGAGAAAAAATGTTGATGATTTCAAAAGATTGGAATTTTAAACTGATTACTAATAAACTAGAAAAGGATCAACAAGATTTTAAAAAATGGCAGTTAAAAGCAGCCATTTTGGAGCCATGTATTGAAGATAAAATCACAACTTTTGATGTGAGTTTTCCATCAGGTGAATTGTTGATTGCTGATTGGTTTAGAATTGAGAAGTTCACAGAAAAAGTCATGTACAACAAAGATTATCAAGATTTATCTATTGGTACTTTTGCCGGTCGAGTTAAATCGACACTTTATTCTGCTCAACACAATTTCATCATGATTCACACAGCTGGTTCACCTGATGTATTCTTAGAAAATGAAAAAATCCTATTCGGATCTTCAGAAACAAAAAGCTCTCTTGGTAGGTGCATAACAGATAAATGGAGTGTCTGTGTGATTGATAAACAAACATTGTTTGATATTGTAGGAAGCGAAAAAGAAGTCAATGACTATATCAAAGAAAATGATATTTTGTCATTACAAGTTCAGCCTGGAAATTATACAACAACATTTCATCATAGAAAAAATCTCAATCTATATGACGAAGATTTATCTCATCATATTCAAACAATTTTCTCTATCACAAAGACCTCAATCAAAAAGCCAAAGTTGAATTGACAAAAAAAATTTAAGGTTTATGATATAAAAAAGAAAGAATCATATGAATCCATTATTAATTAAAACAGTAATCGAATCAATCCGAGAAGATGATATTAAAAAGATACCTATTGATATTCATATTGATGAACAATTCATGTTATTGATTATCAATGCTCAGAAATTAGAAAATTTTGTTTCTATTGAACATTCAGTTAAAAAAAATTTTTTTTCAGAAAATAAATTTCAAGGTGTGGTTATCAAAAAAGAAAATGGTGAAAAAAAATTCATAGATGAAAAAGATTTGCAAAATATATGTTATCAACATTTTTCTAATTTAGAAGAAAGTTTAAAGTCACCAGTTTTCAAAGAATGGAATGATAAATATCAAGAAAAAGTGAATTTTCAATATTTTGACTCATGGAAAAAATCACAAATATCACTTAAAATAGTTCCTTATCAAGATGACTTTAAATTGATTGGATTTGAGCAAAAAATGAATAAAACAAACTATAAAAAAAGAGCCTAAGCTCTTGTTTTATAGTTTGTTGATGTATTCAGTCACATTGTTAAAATTAAATTTTAAGCTATCTACATTCATTGAATAAAAGCTTTCTTTGCCTTTTTTAATCATTTTAAGAACTTTGGCGTCTAGTAAAATCTTTAAATGATGTGAAACTGCTGGACGAGAAAGTGTGGAAGCATTTGAAATTTCAGTGACATTTAATGATTCATCTTTTTCAAACATCAAAAGAATTCTTTGACGATGTGGATCTCCCATTGCCACAAACATTTTTGCAATATCTTCCCATTCTTTTGGAATTTCACGAGCATAAGAGTTATTCATTTGGTGTTCCTATCGAGTTTATATGTTTAATATTATAAATTATTTTTTAGTGAAAATCAATGCTATTTGAGATTTTTTTTCAAAATTTGAATATGTTAAACTTGACGATGGTGAGTTGAATAGAATTTTAGTTCGTTATCATCCAGATTATGATGTTGAAGAATATATTCAATTTGGTCATGAATATGAAACCGATTATATTGTCCAAAAAAATAGTACATTAATTGATGAAACTGAAGCACCCTATTATTATCCCAATTTAGATTTGACTATTTTTTCAATTATATCTCTATCCATTAGCTCTATATTGCATACAAGAGAAAATATTTTTTTTGATGAATACAAAAAAGTACTCAAACAAATGGAGCAAATACCTTACATCAAAAGGAGTAATGATGAATAATTATTTTAAGAAAAAATATATGGAATATTTAGAAAAAAGAAAAAAACATCTCTTGTTAATGATTTTTTATTGCTGATTGAATTGAAAAAACCTTTGGACTTATATATGAATGACATGGATTTTTTTGAAAAATTAAAATATTATTTTGAATATCAAAAATCTCAAAAAAACTTGGAATATTCAAAATTACATGAGGATATTAAAAATTTTTTTCTTTATTTGAAGAAATTAAAATAGGTGAGAATCATTATCAAAAGCAAAATATAACAACATATGAGCATCTTGGTGTGAGTTATTTGAAAAAAGAAAAATAAAGTTTTTAGTTAAATATGATAGCAATCAAATGTTTTTATTAAAAAGAAATAAGCTGAACTTACAGTCTATAGATTTTAATACGTATATTTTAAAAAATATGCTATTATGCTTAATTTCTCATCATAATATGAATAATTTTATCAATATCATCCAATATATTGAAATGATACCGTATATAGAAAAATATTAAAAATTAACATTAAAAACTATTTGCTTTCTTATTTTGAGTCATGTCATCTTGACCATATGCTATAAATATTTCAGTTAGGTACTGTTAATTGCCAGCCAGCAAATCAATAAGCTTATCTTGAAATAAATATAATTTTGATATAATCACAATAATTTTTAATGTATTAGAAAAACCCAAAATTAATATTGTTTAGATCCATAGCAATTTCAAATCATCGAAGAAGATTTGAAATACAAAATAGATCCAACGGGTGGAAATCGTAGTATAATGATATGTAATGAGAAAAAAATATATTGACATCAGGCTGGCAGTGAAAAAAAATCTGTTATTAGAATAAATGAGAACAAAAAAAAGACCTTAAGGTCTTTTTTTATTTATTTGAATTGAGGCTCTCTGAAGGAGATAACACATTTAAGGAACTTGTCTTTAGGGTAAGTTTTATTATCTGAACCAACACATGTTTCAGAGACTTTAACAATAAAACCTTCAAAGGTGGGACAAGGGCTGATGTAAGTGGCAACACCTTTTTTCTGATAAAATTCTTGTGTTTTCAAAGCATCTTCCATGGTTTTTGAAACCTTGGAAAGATTAGATTCAAAGACTTCAATCATATCTGCTTCAACATCAAAACCAGAAAGATGAGGAACGCCTAAATTGGTTACATTAACATCTGATACAGCGTCTCGAACAGCATTCATATCTTGTTTATCAATTGCTTCAAAAAGCTCTTCAAGCTCTTCTTTGACCAGCTTTGCTTGATTGCGCAGCTTTTCCCAGAATTGAGGGTCATCTTTTGAAAGAGTGCCTTTTCCAAAGGTTAAATTGGTAAAGGCAACTTGAGTTGACATCAAATTTTGAGCAGTTTCTTTATTCATGTGATTCCTTTAGGTTTAAAGAAATATTATAACATAAGATGATTTATTTGTCTATCGTTTTAATTTTCAAAGTGAATTTCGTCTAATTATATCGTTTCATATTGTAATAATTCAAGATTAAACATTTGACTAGCTAATAAAGCACTATGTGTTTGATTAACAGTCATGTTTAAATGATTTTTTAAATAAGCAAAGAATCTTTCAATAGAAATATATAGTTTTTTAAAATTTTGATTCCAATTTGGTAAATATCCTAAACCTAAAAGATTATTTTCCATCATATTAGCTTTTTGTTTTGCAATAAGATAAATATTTTTACTCATTAAATCATAATAAGTTTCTTGCCCTACATAACCAAAGTCAGCTAAAATTTTACCAATATTTGGGTCTAAAAAATTATTTTTAATAGGCTTTAAATCATGTACATGAGCTGGAGTTATGATAAAGTTACAAATTTGATTTTTTTCATTAATTAGTACGTGTAGTTTAAACCCTCTAAACTTACCTGTACTACTATAGCCTTTACTCGCTTATTTATGTACTTTACCTCTATAATAAGGCTTGCTTGTCTCTTCATTAATATATTATCAATAGAGTCAAGAAATCCTAAAATAATTATTCATCCACATTCTTTTTTATATAAGGTATTTGTTCCATTTGTCTAAGTACTTTTTTGTATTCCTCAAAGGAAATATCATCTCTCGTCTTTAATGAAAGCATAATTGATACCGATATAATAAAAAAAACATTATAATCAATATCCTCATCGTAATTAGGCCATGCTGTCTCATCAATGAAAATACTATTTTTTTTCACAATATAGTCAGTTTGTTTTTCATGACCAATTTGAATATATTCTTCATCATAATC
>JACCDV010418169.1_pt1 | contig 25107 bp, 35 predicted proteins | sample 7446131 | NCBI WGS metagenome assembly JACCDV01 (sample SAMN15323448, study PRJNA562643) | freshwater metagenome | isolation source: river surface water | place: USA:Blue River Watershed | collected 2017-08-17
ACCGAGCTAATAAATCCCGATTTTGATTCCTGTAAACCATCGGTGCTCATTTCTTCTCTTTCTGCTGAGCTCTAAATTGCGCAACGGTTTGCGGAATGGTCTCAATCTTCACCACATCGTAGCCCGCATCTTTAATCTCGGCAGAAATTTCTTTCTCATTGAGTGTTTTTCCTTCTTTGGGCTCAATGACGACGACCTTATTCTTGAGGTCTACAAACACTGCCTTAGTTTCACCCATCTTCGAAATGCTCTTCTCAATTCCTTGGGCACAGAAGGAGCACACCATACCGTTCACCGTCACCTTCATACTGGCATGTGCTACAGACCCCAAACCCATGAGTGCAATAAATAGAATGGAATAAATTGATTTCATCATGATTCTCCTAATAGTTGTACATAAAGTTAAAGCGCCACTGTCCTGATAAATTGGCACCTGCTTCTACGAAATAACGGTTATGAATCACTCGTAACATCGGGGTGAATTCATACTGCTTTGAGACAAAGGTCATTCGCCGTGCTTCAATGATTAACCACGGCTGAGCTTCGTCATAATCAACTTCATAGAATGACGCGCCCAATCGTGCAACCGTGATATTGCTAGTTGCCCCCTCCGCGGCATACACTCGGGCCGAAGCCATGGAATAAAACCGGGTGGTTTCATAATCGACCTGAATACCTGGGGAAGCCATGGCCTTTGTGCCCACAAAGGTATTGCCTGTTGTAGCACCCAACCCGCCAATAAACCAAATATTGGCTTGTGCTTCGGGCATATTCCAGCGCGCTAGCTTACGGGTATAGACTGCCTCAGCATTTTGCTGTTTAGATACAGAGTTATCGGTCTGCATCGCGCTGGTTGAAAACCCAAATGCATCGTTCGCTGTAGCTGCATAGTTCACAGCAAACTCTTGGTAGGTCTTCGAGAAGTCCCCCATGATCATCCAGCTGTTCTTAAACCCCATAGGGGCAGCACTTACCTGACTAGCCAACACAGATATCCCAAGCAATAGGAGTTGGGAGAGTCGATTCATTTGAGCTTCTCCAACGCGGTGACATCTAGACTACCGCCGGCTTCCCTAAACTGAAATTGCACACGATCTCCTGGCCGATATGAATCCAGCGCAACATCTTTGGCCACATCAAAGCGCATAGTCATGGCCGGCATTTTGATGCTGGGAATGGGCTCATGCTTAAGAACGATCCGCTGCTTTGCGGTATCCACACGAACGACTTCTGCCCTAACCCACTCTGAGGCTGCAGCAGCCGATAAGGAAAAGATGCTAACGATTAGTAATAAAAGGTATTTCATTTAACTCTCCAAAGTAAAAGGTGCCCAAAATTTGGGCGGACTTATCCTAGGGAGTTAAAGAATCGGGGGCTTATTTCCTAAAACAAGATCTTCACTACTAAATCTTTGAAGATCGGTAAATAAACTTTGCGTTGGAGATTCAAAGCGCAAAATAGGATTAGTGATCAGGGTGGCACCGAAAGCCATACATAAACTGCAAGCATAACAACTAGTCTGCTTACTTTCAGTGCCCTGATCATCAGAATTTATTGCCGCCTCTTGATGGCAAGGATGATGGGCGTCTTGGGCGGAGATCGATGCACTGCCAAACTTTAAAGCCTCTTTTTGCAGACTCATATCCACCACTGCCCAAGATTGAATGGGCAGAATGGCGACCAAAAGAGTCAATAGGAGTTGCTTTACCATAGAATAATCCTAGCACTCTTTAGAAAAATTTGCCGATTCTTTCTGGTTGGGGAGCAAAATAAATGCTAATTCAATGCCCGTCGTGTAACAAATTAAACCGCTTATCCCCTGAAAAAGTGGCTAGCAAGCCGATTTGCGGTAGCTGCCAGCATGACCTCCTCTCTGCACCGATCGAGGCGAATACAGGTGACTTTGGGGAGCTAATTCAACAAACTCAGATACCCGTTATCGTCGATTTCTGGGCACCATGGTGTGGGCCTTGCAAAATGTTTGCGCCCACCTTCAATCAGCTTGCTAAGCAATATACCAATCGGGTTTTATTTGTGAAACTCAATACCGAGGAGGAACAAGGTATTGCTGCTCAGTTTGGGATCCGATCTATCCCCACCCTCGCATTCTTTAAGGGCGGAAAAGAAACCAATCGAGTCAGTGGCGCACTGGGGTCCGGTGACCTGGATCGCTATATCCAACAGCAGTTATCTATCTGAGACCTTAGAGTTTGCGAGCAACCACACCCATGAGAGCAGACATTCCATGATGCCCATCACCCTCATGGATTTCTGCTTCATATTCTTGCCAATCGCAGATTTCCATTCCTCTTAAGAGGTCCTGAATTAATTCAGTGGTGTAGAGATGATCGATGCTTGGTGGGCCACCGGTCTTGTAATCTAATTGCTTCGGCGTATAGCCCTGGAGGATTAAATATCCGCCGGGTTTTAAGGAATCACGTATTTGGGCAAATAGATCAATGCGCATATTGGGGGTTGCAAACTGAATAAAAATGGCTGCGATCAGATCGTAGTGATTGGGTTTCCAAACCCAAGAATGGGTACTGGCAACACTGAAGGTAACCGATACCTGCTCTTCTTTTGCTAACTGCTTTGCCTTTTCTACGGCTACTGGCGATATATCAAAGGCCTCGACAGCCATCCCCTGCTTTGCTAGCCACACACTATTGCGCCCCTCACCGTCAGCGACACAGAGGGCGTTGGCGCCAGGCCTCATATACTTTGCTACTTGATTCTTTAAATAGGCATTTGGCTCTTTACCAAAGACATACTCCGCCTCTGAAAAACGCTTATCCCAGAATTGGGCTGCATCTTTACTGAAATCAATACTTGTCATCGCATTAACAATAAGTTATCAATCTTTCAAGGATAATTGATCTCATGATCAATTGCGTCCCAATATCTGTGGTTTACAGTCCATGCGTAACCTAATCCTCGTTCTCGGCGACCAACTCAACCAGGATGCGAGCGCGTTTGATGGATTTGATCCTAAGCAAGATGCAGTCTGGATGGCAGAAGTGGATGAAGAATCCACCCACATTTGGTCCTCAAAGCAGCGGATTGCTTTGTTTATTAGTGCGATGCGACATTTTGCGCATTCACTGCGCAAGGCAAAGATTAGCCTGCATTACAGAAAACTCGATGATCCTGGTAATACCCAAACACTTGAGGGTGAGCTTGCAAGAACCATTTCTTTGTGCAATCCAAGCAGGCTCATTATGACTGCCCCGGGAGATTGGCGTGTTCTCGAGAAAATCAAACAGCTGTCATTACAAACTGGCATTCAACTAGAAATTCGTGAGGATCGGTATTTTTTCGCAACCGTAAAGGAGTTTTTTGAACATGCCAAAGGGCGCAAGCAACTGCGGTTGGAGTATTGGTATCGCGAGCTTCGCAAAAAGCATAGCGTGCTGATGAATGGCGATGCGCCTGTTGGGGGGGAATGGAACTTTGATTCCGAGAATCGCTCCTCCTTTGGCAAGGATGGCCCCCCACCCATCCCACCGCCATTACGCTTGAAGCCCGATCACATTACCCAAGAGGTTATCCAACTGGTCGAGAGTCGCTTTACATCTCATCCGGGTTCGGTTGCGGCAAGTACCTCCGGCTTTGGCTGGCCAATCGATCGGCAAGAAGCCCTCCAGGCGCTAAATGACTTTATTCTTAATCGCCTTCCCCAATTTGGTGTGTATCAAGATGCGATGTGGACCGATGAGCCATGGTTATTTCATTCACATATTGCAAGCGCTCTGAATCTTAAGTTGCTATCGGCTCAAGAGGTAGTGATGGCCGCAGAGAAAGCCTATCTTCAGGGTCGTGCACCGATTGCAGCAGTGGAGGGCTTTATTCGTCAAATCTTAGGCTGGCGCGAATATGTTCGCGGCATCTATTGGATGAATATGCCAAAGTATCTTGAACTCAATGCATTGAAAGCGAATCAAGCCCTACCAGCATTCTTCTGGGACGGTAACACCCCAATGCAGTGTTTATCGCAAACCATTACTCAGAGTTTACGCACCGGCTATGCGCACCATATTCAACGCTTAATGGTCACCGGTCTCTACGCCCTACTTCTTGGAGTCAAGCCAAAGAAGATTCATGCGTGGTATTTGAGTATGTATGTGGATGCCGTTGAGTGGGTCGAACTCCCCAATGTAATTGGTATGAGCCAATTTGCGGATGGAGGGTTAATGGCAAGTAAGCCCTATATCGCAACCGGCAAATACATTGATCGCATGAGTAACTATTGCAAGCACTGCGTCTTTAAGCCTGATCAATCCACTGGTCCTGATGCCTGTCCATTTACCACGCTGTATTGGGATTTTCTGATTCGCCACGAGAGCGCCATGAGCAAGAATCCACGCATGCTGATGCAGGTGCGCAATCTTGGGCGCATGAGTGATCAAGCCAAGCAGGCAATTCAAGATAAAGCAGCAGAACTTCGCGATCCTCAGGCTGGTAAATAATCCCAGCAATCAAATCGGGCAGCTTGACCCACCCTTACTCCATTTGGATTGATTAAGTTCCAGATAGTGGCATTACGAATCCAAAACCGTTTGCCAGTTTTGGATATCCGAATTCCGGAATAATCATCGATAAAGCCAAACTGTTGCACGCGCTGCAGCAAGGCTTGGCGCTCATCTTGCAAAACAGGTTCTGCTGATTGTCGCGATGGAATTGAGGTGATTTCAGCCCAATTCATTTCAAATGCATTCTGGGCCATGCGATTAGCGTAACCAAAGATTGGATCAGTCTGCGTATCGTGTGCTACCACTGCAAAAGGAGCTTCATAGAGCATTTGTGCCGTGTTTATTAAGCTGACAGATTCAAAACAAGGCTTACCTAGAAAATGCTGATAGCTATCCAATATCAACCGAGCCTCGATGGGTAAAAATTGATTATCCGGATCTGGTTCAATGCGTGAGAACAGCATGCCGGTCGCTATCGACCAAGCAGTGAAATAATTTTGTAGCGGCCGTCACTACTCATCACTTTTAAAGTGTATTCCTCAATGAAAACCGCATCACTTAGTTTTGGAAAGTAAAACTCAAAAGACTTCCCTTTTGGTTCGTCTGCAACGTAGACCAATTCTTTGACAGGATCGATTTTTATTATTCGGTACATAAATGCTAGGTCATACAAAAAACTTGCAATACTAGAATTCAAAACTAAACATAAAATATCTAGATTCATTCTACAGGCGATTTAGGAAATAATGCAATTAGTCAATCCCATGGATTACACAATCGAAATCGAGCAGCAAACAATCTGGATTAAGAACCAAAATACCACGATCGCATACTGCCGATACTCCGATAACGGTGATATTGAGTACATCTATGTCCAACCCATGTATCGGCTGATGGGGTTTGGTCGCAAGCTAATCCAAGAGGCCCAACGCATTACAGGTAAGATCGGCGTCCCGCAAGAACCGGTTTCACCGATGGGTCAACGTTTTTTTGCTGCCCTCAAGAACGATTCTTAATGAATGCTATTAAAAATATTTATCTGGGCTATTGCCTTCTATTGGCGAGCATTACTGCGACGGCAAGTCCAATCATTGATCTTCGTAGTCAGGCCACCGTTAATCAAGAGCAGTTGATTGCGGAGCTAATCAGCGCCGACTATATTTTGCTCGGCGAGCTCCACGATAACCCCTATCACCATGAGGCACGCAGTCGATTAATTACTGCAATGGCTAACAAAAAATATGCAGCGGTTGTTGAATATCTTCCCTCTGGTCCATTAGTCCCCTGGTCTGGATCGACCCTCCAATCCCTTGAGCAAGCAGGATTCTCTGCTAAAGCGTGGCCTTGGAAGCTCTATCAACCTCTATTTGAAGCCATTCGGGTATCTGGATTCCCGCTCTATGGCTCCAATCTCGATCGCTCTATCTCAAAAACCATCTTCTCAGGCGGGCCCATCCCGGCTGTGATGGAATCGGATTACCAAAAAAGTGTTCTATCAATTGAAGCAAAACGCAGCCTTGAGAAGGATTTGATCGACGGACATTGCGGCAAGCTTCCCGCCCAGTATTTAGAACCCATGTTTCGGGTGCAACGCCTAACCGATATTTCAATGGCGCAGACCATGATGCGCCATTCTCCTGCGATTCTGTTTGCCGGCAATGGCCATGTTCGCAATGATTATGGAGTTCCTCAAGCTTTAAGATCCCTTGATCCCTCTAAGAAACGCATGAGTGTTGGTTTTGTTGAAGAGGATCGGCGTAACCCTAAAGCACTGGCGGAGCTAGCCAAACTCTATGATTTTGTTTGGATTACCCCCGGCATCGAGCGCCCCGACCCTTGCGCTACTCTTCATTTTGGTAAATCCGAATCCTCTAAGTAGTACGCATCAGCAACAAATGCCGGACCTTTCATTAAATACACAATGAAAGCACATAAAGCGGCAGTGAAAAGCATCGTCCAGAAGAAAATAAGTCCGGCTATTAAATAGAGCTCCCAAAGTCTGGATGATCCACTGGGCTCTATTCCGTATTGCAAAATGGCAAGCGGTACAACAAATATGCTGGTGCCATAGAACATTAGCTTCGGCGTATGGCGCAAGATGACCCACTCAAAGCCAGGGGGCTCTCGACGCGTTGAGGGAAGCCTCTTTAACCAGTTCATCGTTTCATCTTAATCGATCGCCCTTGAATTTTCTTGGACTGAGCCCTATATTTCTTTCGCAGGACTTTTCCTGACCTTTTTTAATAAATCAATAAAGGAGTCTTTATGTCAAATTACAGTCAAGCGAACGTACGCTACTCCATCGCCGATTGCAAAGCATCGCTGGATAAAAATAATCACCATAAGCGCTATAACCACAGTATTCGCGAGTGCGATCAATCGATTCGCGCTGAGAAGAAATAAATCAATCCCAAGAGCCCCAAGTTTGAGCTTGGGGCTTTCTTCGGCATAATAGGCTATGGCAATTCGTCTAGAAACCATCAGCGCTGGGCTGGCAAAACCCTTGTGGGTTCGTGACGGAGAAGACCTCCGTACCGTTATATCGGCCATCAACAAAACTCCCGTGAGCACCATTATTCAACCCGAGGCGGTTGAAGTCAAAGCAACCGGCATCGTTAGTGATGAGCAAGCTGATCCTCAAGTGCATGGTGGGACTGAAAAAGCTCTCTACATGTATCCACAGGAGCATTACCCCTTTTGGTCCTCGCTGCTTTCTGAAGCCAAAGGCCAATCGATCCATTTGGAGCATGGCTACCTAGGTGAAAACCTAACTATTAGCGGGCTCAGTGAACACGACGTCTACGTTGGTGATCACCTCCGGATTGGAGCCATTGAATGCGCGGTTACAAAATTACGGGAGCCCTGCTATAAGTTCACAGCAAAGACAGGGGTTGCAACTACGGCTAAGGCAATGATTCAGGGCGCTCGTAGCGGCTGGTACCTGCGTGTTCTGCAGGGAGGAATCATTCAAGCGGGCGATGCCATCACGATCATCCCCGGACCCCGCGAATGTTCAATCGCTCAACAAAACCATGCACTGCTTCAGCGAGGTGATTGAGTAATTCGCTTAACCAGTTTTAATGCGAAGGGTCCGATGGCACCTGATATCGCATGTCGATTCTTAGCAAAGATCCGATACGCTAGGTTCAAGATGGGTCTTAGAGTTTTTCTTGAAAATAACCAAGCCAAGATGGGTAAATTAGCGCGCCGATAAGCCTCTGCAAAGACAGGAACACCATGAATGGGGGCATACCCCTCAATTTGCCCAACCATCTGATCAAGTGCAGCCTGGCACGAAACACCGACACGGTCTGGGTCGAATGCGCTGCTGTTGACGTCGACAAATTGAAGTAATTGCTGATGATTGCGGGTCTGCAAATAAAGAATCTCTGCCTGACACAGTGGACAGGCGCCATCATAGAAGAGGGTCAGCGGCAATAGGACTTGGCTCATACAATAGATTAATGTAATTATCAATTGTCCTGTAAATGCGCATTTTTTACTTTCTCCCCCTAGTTCTTCTACTTTCGGCATGCGGCCGAGCTGACTACACCACCTGGAACTGCATTCCTGAGAATGACTCCAGCAAAAAGGTGGTCATGGTCTTGCAGCAATCGACCATGAAATTTGGCGATCAACAGTTACGCTTTTGTGGCAGTCTTGGGCTAATTAGCTACTTTGATGAGAGCTGCAAGGTCGGCGACGTCAAGGCATCGATCGCGCAATTGATTCAGAGCGAATCACGCCTAGCCATTGGCAAGGACGAGTACCGCTGTGAAAAGCTCTAGACTTTAATCGGAGCGCTTTAGCAGAATCTGCGCAGTCATTTTTCCAGCAAACACCAAGTCCATCTCCAGACCATCATTGCCCGACTTGATATCAACACCATCTTGAATGGCCGGTTTAGTCTCTTGAACGGCGAGTAGCTTGTCTGGCCATGAGAACTTCATGTTCGCGGTCATGGGTAAATAGCCATCAAAAAGTCGTCGCATCAAAGGGCCAGCATTGAGTTGATAGAGGCCATTGCCAAGTGAATCCAGCGCCTTGGACTGCAAATCAATACAAATTGATCCGCCTTTTTGTACTTCACTAAGGGTTACGCGATTGTCTTTGACCTCAGCCATCGCAATACCGTCCATCGTCCGAACTTGAATATCCCGGATTCGATCTTTGTTAAACAAAATGACTACTTTACGAATCGGATCCAATTTTTTATGGCAAGTCTGGATTTGTACTAAGCCAGAGTCAAGACTGGTTTCTAAGATGGTTACCTTCGATTCATAAGTGTATGAATTCGGATCGGGCTTGGTTTTGAGAAACCGAATCTGCCCTTCACCAACCACATCCGCAAGACCAGCTGCCGATACGCTGATGGGGAAAACAAAAAGGCACACCGCTAAGTGTGTGCCCCATCGAGTCACGATTGATCGCATTCGATCAAACCACAATTAATAGATCTTTTTACGCAAGCGCTCATCACGCTTATCAATCATCAACTGCAAAAACCGCTCGCCCCGCTTCATCGGGGAACCCATCATGCTTTGCATGAAGGACTGAAAACATGCCGCAAAACTTTGGTTTTTCATGGTGAGGCCTTTACTCTCAATAGTTAGTCAACTCATTGTAGCTAGTTTTAGGACAATGGGTGAAAGCAAGACCCAGCCAGCTTCCTAGGTCATCGCGAGGCCTTGCCCGCTTCCAAAATGGCCAATTGCTCTCGCCTCATGAAACCCCGAGCGATGGAGCAAATCCAGAACCTGGTCTTTAGCCTCCGGTGCACAAGCAATCAGTAACCCACCACTGGTTTGCGGATCGGTCAATAAATGCTGTTGCCAAGGTTGAACATCTGAACTAAACGAAACCTCCCCGCCATAAGCTTGCCAATTTCGGGTTGAGGCGCCGGTATAGATATCTTCTTTAACAAACTCAATCGCCTCCGGAATTACTGGAATATCACGCCACCTCAAATTAGCTCTTAGATTTGCCCCGCGACTCATCTCCAAAAGATGTCCTGCCAAACCAAAGCCGGTGACATCCGTCAGGGCATGAACTTCTGGCATCTTCGAAAGGGCAATGCCAGGCTGATTTAACTGGGTGGTGAAGGCAATCATTGACTCATATCCCTTGGCGGATAACCGCTCCTTCTTTAGGGCGGCACTCAAAATGCCAACCCCCAAAGGTTTACTCAAAATAATCGTATCGCCCTCTTCTGCACCGCTGTTGCGCTTCAAGTTAACCGGATCAACAATGCCAATCACGACCAAGCCGTAGATGGGCTCAACCGTATCAATCGAATGGCCGCCAGCAATCGGAATCCCCGCTGCGTGACATACCGACTCTCCACCCGCAATAATCTTCTGAATGACCTCCAGCGGTAATACATTAATTGGCATACCGAGTAAAGCCAATGCAAATAAGGGTTGAGCACCCATCGCATAAATATCTGAAATCGCATTAGTGGCAGCTATTCGACCAAAGTCATAGGGATCATCGACGATCGGCATAAAGAAATCCGTGGTGGCCACAATCGCCTGGTGATCATTGATTTGATAAACCGCTGCATCCTCATTATTTTCTGAGCCAGCTAACAAAGCGGATGGAATCATTTTGAGTGGTGAGGCTCGCAAGATATCGCTTAAGACCCCCGGTGCAATTTTGCAGCCGCATCCTCCTCCGTGCGAAAGTGAGGTCAGGCGTCCGTTGTATGCATTAAGAGTCATGGGCTTATGTTGGTTATTTTTGAAAGAGCTTCTTAATGGTAGTGACGGCATCTTTGCCAAGTTGCTGAGCACTACCGGTAACATCGCGCAAAGTATCGGTAGCGATGTTTAAATAGGTATTGACGCTTTTAAGGGCTGCGCTCTTGATCACCGGAATAATGGCGTCGATGATTTTACCGACGGCTTCTTTAGTTCCTGCGCCATCTTTACCGGTATCGATATTTGTGATTTGAATATCATCTAATTTGAGGTTAACGCTTGTGCCTAGGATTCTCATATCCTGATACACCAGATCTGCCCCTTGAATATCAAATTGCTTGATGAGAATGCGTGGCTGCTTAGAATCGCTTGGGGCTTTATCTGCTTTGTTTTGAGCATCTTCCTTTTGATTAGCTGCGCTATATTGCCTAGCATTATTTTGTAGAACCGACAGATTGTCAGAATCTTTCGTTTTGACATAGCGCACACTCGGCTGGTTTAAGAGTACACGGTCAATCACTACAAAATCCAATTTAGATTCCTTGGGATTGAGCACAATCTCAATGGTTCCCGCTTTAAAAGCATGAGCCCCCTCAAAGCCAGGAGGGTTGGCAACCTCAAGATTACGAATCGTCGCCTGAGTTTGACGCAAACTAAGATTAACCTCGCCTACCGTTACCTTGGTACCCAGAGATTGCGTCGCATAGTTCTCAATCGAGCGCTTCACATACCCATCTAATTTAGTTGCGGTGTAGTAAGCAACACCAATTGCAATCGCTATCGCCAATACGATCAAGAGTGCAAGCATCTTCAGGATTTTCATTATCAGAATTTAGTCAGAATACTGTGTGTGCCGAGTTATTTTGACATTTGTTTTAGTTTCATGAGTAAGATACTCAGAGCAAATAAGAAGGTTAAAGCATTGGTCACAATTAAGGGCCAACTCTCAATCACAATCCCGTAAATTAACCATAATGCCACTCCCAGGGTAAACATGCTGTACATGCCTAGAGAGATGCCCGAGAGGTCTCTAGTTCGCCACGATTGAATGGCCTGAACCAGAAAAGAGAAAGTGGTCAGTAAAGCGGCTAAATAACCAATGATGTCAATATGAAACATCCTGGCATCTTAGCCGATTGATTGATCACTTAGCCGATGCGGCCGATCGCGCAACTCACAAATGACTTAGCAGTCGCAATTCCTTTATCAAGACCCGCGACAGAGCCCTTTTCTGGGTAGCCCATACTAAGTAACTTATCGACAATTTGCTGGCGCAAACTTAAGTCGGCATCCAGAACAACTGCTCTATTTGCATGATCGACTGTGACCGCTTGAACCCCAGATATTGCTCTTAAACCCTTAACAATGGTGTTCTCACAGCCACCGCATTTTAGGTTCTCAATTTCAATCGTTAGATTTGCCATAGGATCCTCCCTTTAATCCTCTAAGTATGATCTTTTCTTTAGGTTTACGTTTGATCTAGATCATTATTTTACGAGGCGGCTTTTAGTTGGGTTGACAGGTCAATAAAGTCTTTAGCATGGTAGGTAGTCCAGGACTCACGCCCAAGATCCGTCCGTATCACCCTCGGTCCAAATTCAGCAGGCCGCTCAATGAAGGCCGTTTGCAAGCCACAAGTATGCGCTGCCTCCAAATCGTCTTTATGGGCAGCAACTAGCATCACGTCCTGAGGTTCTAGATCAAAGGTTTGACAAACGCCCAGATAGGTCTCCGGATCGGGCTTGTAGTGCCGAAATACCTCGGCAGAGAGAATCAGATCCCAGGGTAAACCGCCGTTTTTTGCCATATTGGCAAGCAAACCTAAATTACCGTTTGACAGGGTAACGATCGTAAAGTCTTGTTTTAAAAGTGTTAAGCCTCGCACTGTATCTGGCCAAGGTTTTAACCGGTGCCATGCGAGATTGAGATGTTTCTTTTGCGCTTCGGTCAAATGATCGATTTTCTGATCCGCAAGGACTTGATCCAAGATCATCCGGTGCAGATCATCAATCCGAGTCCAGCCGAGCTCTCCACTGCGCACTCTAGCCATAGCGGGCTTGTATCCCGATCGCCAGGCGCTTGCAAACGCGATGGGGTCCGCCTCGGGAATCAGTTGGGCAACCTCAGCCGCAATCGAGCCATGCCAATCGACCACGGTTCCAAATACATCAAAGGCTAATACGGTTGGTTTCATCTCTGAGTTTGGGTTTAGTTAGGATCATTCATAATAGACAAATCATATGTCTGTCCGATACATTTAGTTGTATTTACCTTGTAAAACTCATTATGCCAATTATTACCAATATTGAAGATTTGCGCGTCCTCCATCAAAAGCGCACCCCCAAGATGTTCTATGACTATGCAGATTCCGGGTCCTGGACCGAATCCACTTACCGAGCCAACGAATCGGATTTTCAGAAGATTAAGTTACGCCAACGGGTGGCTGTCAATATGCAAAATCGCACCACCAAGACAACTATGGTCGGCCAAGAGGTTGCAATGCCGGTCGCGCTGGCACCCACCGGATTAACTGGAATGCAATACCCCGACGGTGAAATTTTAGCTGCGCAGGCTGCTGAGAAATTTGGCGTCCCCTTCTGCTTATCGACCATGAGTATTTGCTCCATTGAAGATGTGGCTGAGCGAACCACTAAACCATTTTGGTTCCAGCTCTACGTCATGAAAGATCGCGGTTTTATTGAACGTCTGATTGAGCGGGCCAAGGCGGCAAAATGTTCAGCCCTCGTGCTCACCCTGGACCTACAAATTTTAGGACAGCGTCATAAAGACATTAAAAATGGCTTAAGCGCCCCGCCCAAACTTACCATTCCTAACATCATCAATATGATGACAAAACCACGTTGGTGTATGGGCATGCTACAAACACCGCGTCGCACCTTTCGAAACATTGTTGGTCATGCCACGGGCGTTGGGAATATGTCTTCCCTGTCATCATGGACTGCGGAACAATTTGATCCCGGCCTTAATTGGGGAGACGTCGAGTGGATTAAGAAACACTGGGACGGCAAACTAATTATTAAGGGCATCTTGGATCCCGAGGACGCCCGTGCAGCCGTCGGATCAGGTGCCGATGCCATCGTGGTATCAAATCATGGCGGTCGACAGCTCGATGGAGCGATGTCGAGTATCCAGGCGCTTCCTCCAATTGTGGATGCGGTTGGTAAGGACATCGAGGTCTGGATGGATGGCGGAATTCGTTCCGGCCAGGATGTTCTTAAAGCGTGGGCTTTGGGTGCACGCGGTACGATGATTGGCCGCTCATTCCTCTATGGTCTTGGCGCCATGGGCGGCCCGGGTGTAACCAAATGTTTAGAGATTATTCATAAGGAGCTGGATCTCACGATGGCGTTTACTGGCCACCGTGATCTCCATAATGTCACCAACGATATTTTGGTGCCAGGTACTTACTAGCTTAATTCTTGGCGTTTGGGAAAAATAACTGCTCACCGCCCACCTTGTAGCTGGCAATCATATCTTGTCCCTCTTTTGAGGTAATCCAATCGATAAATGCTTGGCCTTCGGCTTTCTTCACTTTGGGATGTTTAGCCGAGCTCACCAGCATCACACCATACTGATTAAAGAGCTTGGGATCGCCTTGCACCAAAATCGTTAGATCGCCACGGTTCTTAAAGCTGAGCCAAGTTGCGCGGTCCGATAAAATATAAGCATTCATACCGGATGCGGTATTTAATGCAGGGCCCATCCCCGAGCCAGTTTCTTTATACCAAGGCAGATTGGGAGAAACTGTAATATCTGCACCCTTCCAATAACGTAGCTCCGCTGCATGAGTGCCACTTTTATCGCCACGCGATACAAAAGTTGACTTACTGTCAGCAATTTTCTTAAGCGCCACTTGAATATCTTTACCACCAGTGACTTTCGCTGGATCAGCCTTGGGGCCAATGAGAACAAAGTCGTTGTACATGACTTCAATGCGTTTGTCGGCAAATCCCTCGGCAACAAATTTCTCTTCAGCAACCTTATCGTGAACCATCACCACATCAGCGTCACCGCGACGGCCAATGTCAAGAGCCTGCCCAGTTCCCACCGCAACTACTTTTACTTGAATCCCTGTTTTCTTCTCAAAAGGTGGCAGGATGTAGCCAAATAATCCCGATTGTTCGGTCGAGGTCGTTGAAGATAGGACGATACTCTTTTGTGCATACGCAGCGGTGGACAACAAGAAAGAGAGGGTCAGTATCGAAATGATGGAACGTAGATTTTTCATGATGATGAATCGTTGGTTGAAAACGTTTTATCATCAAGAGATCAGTTTAAATAATCAATATGCAAAAATATTCATATGAAGCTTGTAATCCAACCCACCCTGCTCCTGAAAACCCCAAACTACCATCAGCACACCCTCGATCTAACGCATATTGGTAATTTATTGCGCAGCGTAGATCAGGGGCGCACTCTAGCTGCGGCAGCAAAGGATCTAAATGTCTCTTATCGCACGGTCTGGAATGAGTTGCAAGAGGCTGAGCGGGAATTAGGTTGCCAGCTCTTAGAGCGAATTAAGGGACATGGCTCCAAAATTACTCCTGCCGGGCAATTGCTGATTCACTCTCTAGAGCGCTTAGATTTGCAGCTATCTAGCGAGGCTCAACGTTTAGCAAGCGACATTAGTGAAAAACTCTCCAATCATCTCAATAAGACATTTGATCGATATATCTTTTGCAGCAGCAACGATCCTCTAATTGAGCAGATTCATTCAAAATTTGATGAGATTGAATATAAGACCATGGGGTCCGGACATGCATTGGATCGCCTCATGGAGAATAAAGCAACGATTGCCGGTTTTCATGTATCCGATGCAAGAGAGTTCAAAGCCATCGAGGATCACCTGCGACGCGCCGGTCTTATCACCATTCCCTTAATGCAGCGCGTCCAAGGACTTTTATTGGCAAAAGGCAACCCCCTCAAGATTCATTCGATTCGAGATCTTGCTCGACCCGAGGTGCGAATGATTAACCGCCAGAAAGGTGCGGGTACACGCCTTCTTCTGGATCGGCTTTTGGAGCGCGAAGGCCTTAAAACGAAGCAAATCAAAGGTTATGGACACGAAGAGTTTACCCATAGTGCCGTTGCGACCAGTATTTTGGCAGAACAAGCCGATGTCGGCATTGGCCTGCAGTACATCGCCAAAGAATATAAGTTGCACTTTATTCCTCTAGAGACTGAAACGTTTTATCTAGCCATAAAACCGGAGTTCAGGCGGAATAAGACCTTAATCGCCTTTGTTAAGGCTGTCCAGAATCGCTCCAATAAAACGCCGGGGTATAAAGCGGTTAAATAAATTGTGTTGATTTAATAAATCAGCGGAATTAGTTTTTTAATGCGCTGCCGATAGTCTTGATAGTTCGGAAACTTTTCTAGTAGCCACTCCTCTTCTTTGCGGGACTTCAGATCAAAAAAGATGAGTAGCGCAACTGCAACGGCAAGGGTATACCAACTTTGCAAGGTCGCTGCCCAACCAAAGCCTAAGATAATGACCCCAAAATAGATTGGATGGCGAACCAGCTTATAAATCCCTGTCTGGATCAGCTCGCCATTGCGCTTCGGTCTAGGCATTGGGGTGAGATTGGGCCCCAAGGCAATCGCGGCCCAAAGCGCAATACCTAAGCCCAAATAAAAAAGAGCCCTTCCAGCCAGCCATAGGGGGTAATAAATAATTTCTGGCTTACCGAAGAGATCAGCGGGACCAAAGAATAAGGCAATCAATAAAATTGCTTGAATGAATACGTAGATTTCGCCACGATCTTGTTTGGTTTTACTCATTTAGGCCTCAAGCTCTCTTAGGTATTGAAAAATCTCGCGATAGGCCTTTGGGGGCTTATTGGCCTCCCGCTCCTTCTTCGCATTTCGGATTAGAGTACGAATATTCTGAATATCCAAAGTCGGATACTGAGCAATGAGCTCTTGTAGTGCCTCATCATTTTGCAATAGGCGCTCACGCAGTCGCTCTAAGCGATGCAACTTTGCAGTTTCGACTCGACCAGGTCCCTCAATCACCTCAAGCTGCTTCTTGATGGCTGCAATATCCTCATCCGATAAGGCCCGCATCCGCTTACCAAGGTATTGCTTATGGCGCCGGATTCCTTCAAAAGATCGAATGCGGGACGTCTCCGCAATTGCATCGCGCAAATCTTCATCAATCGGAATCGACTTTAAGGCATCACTTGGAAGTGCGCTTAAAGCCTCAGCCAATTTTTGGCGATCGGCCATTTGGCGTTTGAGCTCTGATTTACTCGGGGGCAAATCATCGTCGGCGCTTAAAAGATCAAATTCGGGCATATATCCATTCTACTGAATGGTTTAATCCGATTAAAATCATGGATTATTGATTGACCTCCCTTGTGCATTCATGGAATACCAAGACTATTACAAAATACTCGGCCTTGAGCGGGATGCAACGCCTGATCAAATTAAACAGGCCTATCGTAAGCTAGCTCGCAAATACCATCCCGACGTAAGCAAAGAGCCCGATGCTGAAAAGCGCTTTAAGGAAATTGGTGAGGCTTATGCCGTCTTAAAGGACCCTGAGAAAAAAGCAGCTTATGATCAGATGGGCAGCAACTGGTCGGGTGGTCAAGGCTTTAATCCCCCACCCAATTGGGACTCTGGTTACGAGTTTCGGGGCAATGGTTGGGGCGATAGTGCTAATCCTGACCACAGCGAGTTTTTTGAATCCATTTTTGGGCGTCGTGCTCAACAGGCCAATCAGCAAAGTGCACAGTTCAATATTCCGGGTGAAGATCACCACGCTAAGATCGAGATTGATTTAGTTGATTCGTATCTAGGTGCACAACGAAGCATCGGACTCAAAATGCCTGCACTTGATGATCAAGGCCATCTGCGCATGCAAGAGCGCACCTTAGAGGTCAAAATACCCAAGGGTATTCGTAGCGGTCAACATTTACGCCTCGCTGGTCAGGGAAGCCCAGGCTTTGGAAATGGCAAAGCGGGTGACCTCTATTTAGAGATTGTGATTAAGCCAAATGCCCTCTTTAAAGTCGATGGTAAAGATGTAACGGTTGAGTTAAACCTTGCCCCTTGGGAGGCGGCATTAGGAGCAACCGTAGACCTCCCCACTCCCACTGGCAAAGTTGAATTGAACATACCAGCCAACACCATGGCAGGCAAGAAACTCCGCCTCAAAGGCAAGGGCATTCCGAGTCAAGAGCCAGGCGATCTTTATGTAAGTGTTCGACTGGTTACCCCACCAGCGAGCACTGATTCAGATAAAGAAGCTTACCAAGCAATGGCAAAGTCATTTGCTGCATTTAATCCACGTGCAAACGGTTAGGAGTAATCGATATGAGTACAAATCGTTCAGTATTACTAGAGGGTATGGTGGTTGAAGAGCAGCTGCATTTGACTGTGACTGAAATCTGCCAAGCTTGCTCGATCAGTCATACGCATATTGAAGAATGGGTCGCCGAGGGAGTTCTTCAACCGCAAGGCTCAAGCCAGAGTGAATGGCGTTTTACGGGCCACTCTTTGCGCCGTGCCAAGATCGCTAGCCGTCTAGTCCGAGACCTGGAGGTAAATACTCCAGGGGTTGCTTTAGCGCTTGACCTTCTAGAAGAGATCGAAGCGCTACGCAAACAACTCAATCAATCGTAGTTACTGAAGAGCCTCTTGAGCCGCAAGAATACCGCTGCCTTTGAGTTTGATGCCAAAACGGTTCATACCCATTTCGCATCCGCTGATGGCGGCAAGCAAGGACAACTCGTTGCAGTCGCCCAAATGTCCAATACGGAACAATTGACCTTTTACCTTACCCAAGCCAGTACCAAGGGACAAGTTATAGCGTTCAAAGATTAATTTACGCAAGGCATCGGCATCCACACCCTCTGGGGTACGCACGCCGGTCAATACTGGCGAGTAAACCGCAGGATCTTTGCACTGAACTTCCAATCCCCAGGCCTCAACTGCCGCACGGCAAGCCTTGGCAAGGCGCTGATGGCGAGCAAATACATTGTCCATACCTTCATTCAAAATCATCTCAATCGCCTCGTGCAAGCCATAGAGCAAATTGGTTGCAGGGGTTGATGGCCAATAACCCGTCTTATTGGACTCCAGAATTTCATCCCAAGCCCAATAGGCTTTGGGAAGGGTGGCACGCTTACTGGCTTCTAACGCTTTCGGTGAAATCGCATTAAATCCGATACCCGGTGGGAGCATCAAGCCCTTTTGCGAACCGCTTACGGTTACATCAACACCCCACTCGTCATGACGAAAATCAGCTGAGGCTAGGCCTGAGATCGTATCGACCATTAAAAGCGCAGGATGCTTTGCCGCATCAATGGCTTTGCGCACCGCGGCGATATTGGAAGTAACGCCCGTTGAGGTCTCGTTATGAACCACACAGACCGCCTTAATTTGATGACCAGTATCTGCCTTAAGACGCTCTTCAATTTTGGCCGCATCAACCCCGTGACGCCAACCTTCGGCACCAGGCAAGCCAATGAACTCCGTTTTAATACCTAAACGTTGGGCCAACTTGTTCCAAAGGGTTGCAAAATGACCAGTCTCGTACATCAGGACGAGATCACCAGGTGAAAGAGTATTTACGAGAGCACCCTCCCATGCACCAGTTCCTGAACTTGGATAAATGATCACTGGATGCTTGGTCTTGAAGATGGTTTGCATACCAGCCAGTAATTGAAGACCTAACTCACCGAACTCGGGGCCGCGATGATCAATGGTTTGATAGCTAATTGCACGCAAGATTCTGGATGGGACTGGACTGGGTCCTGGAATATGTAAAAAATGTCTACCGGATGGATGTTGGTCAAGTTTCAGCATAATTTGTCTATCGTTGTCGTTATAAATGGCAATTACTTAAAAAAGTAAAGCCCCATTTATACCAGTTTCAGGGCTCACTTGCCTTGACCTGTTTGGGATATTCTCTACTCGACCAATTGGATGCGATAGCCTGTCAAGCCAAGCTGACACTTGCCATACTGAATTAGACTCTTGTTTATTTCATGATTCTTAATAGGGGCTTTTGATGGCTTATGTAACGGTAATTGGAACTGGCACCATGGCAACGGGCATTGCGGCTGGCTTCTTGGGGGCAGATGTCCCCGTGGTGGTTTTAGGTCGTACCCAAGAAAAGGCAAAACAATGCTTAGAGGATGCGATCGCCTTATGCTCATCGGAAAAACGGAGTGCTGCAGGGTCATCTCGCGCCGGCGAAATTGATACATGGAGCGACTGGACTGACTGTCGCTGGATTGTGGAAACAATTATTGAGGATTTGCCAACCAAGCAAGCCTTATTTCATTCTTTAGACCAACGTGTTCCACAAGAGATACCGATTGGGAGCAATAGCTCCGCCTACCCAATTAGCAAAATCGCACAGGGTTTGAAAACAGCCCATCGCATGATGGGGGCCCATTACTTTATGCCCGCTGAACTGGTGCCCCTAGTCGAAATCGTATTGGGTGAGAAAACCGATCCAAGGATTGCGGATGCAGTGTATGCCTTTTATCAATCCATTGATAAGAAGCCAGTTTTGGTCAGGCAAGATATTCCAGGATTTTTAGCCAATCGCATCCAGCATGCCTTAATGCGGGAAGCGCTCTACTTAATCGATCGCGGTGTTGCAACGCCGGAGGATGTGGATGATGCGGTCCGCTACAGCTTTGGATTTCGGTATGCTGCGGTCGGACCCATCACTCAAAAAGAATTATCGGGTTGGGATGTCAATTGCAATGCCGCCAAGGAGATCTATCCTGCGCTTTGCAATGACACTGCGATGCCAGAATCGATTCTAAATATGGTTAAGAGTGGCAAAACGGGAACCAAAAGTCTTGCTGGCTTTTGGTCGTGGACCCCTGAAAAAGTAAAGGCGCTAAAGGAGATTTATTCCAAGCGCCTTCAGGCTGCCTTTGCTGTCTTAAAGATCGAAAAGTAATTACTTTGCTGTGATCTTGTCCATCGCAGCTTCAAGATGCGTGATGGCGCGCTCAATATGAAGTAACTTCTCGAGACCAAATAATCCGATACGGAAGGTCCTAAACTCTGGGCCCTCGCCCACCTGCAATGGCACACCCGCTGCAGTTTGCAGGCCTACCTCCATAAACTTCTTACCAGACTGCATATCCGGATCGGTGGTGTAACTCACCACGACACACGGAGCTTGATAGCCTGTTGCGGCTACGCTTGGAAAGCCCTTAGCAACCATTAAGGCTCGAACTCTGGTGCCTAACTCAATCTGCTGCTGCTTGAGGTAATCAAATCCATGCGATTGGGTCTCTTTCATGGCGTTACGCAGGATCTTCAATGCATCGGTTGGCATGGTGGTGTGATACACATGCGCACCCTTCTCGTAGGTCTCCATAATCTGCAACCACTTCTTGAGATCGATTGAGAAGCTATTGCTTTGAGTATGCTCAATTTTTTGCCGAGCACGCTCGGAGAGACCAATCAAAGCGCAACATGGCGAGCTACTCCACCCTTTTTGCGGAGCGCTAATCAAGACGTCCACTTTGCTGGCTTTCATATCAACCCACATTGCACCAGAGGCAATGCAATCCAATACAAATAATCCATCAACGGATTCCACTGCGTCACCAATGGCCCTCAAATACTCGGGTGGCAGAATAATTCCGGCGGAGGTCTCGACATGCGGCGCAAATACGACATCTGGCTTCTCTTTCTGAATAAAGGCGATAACCTCTTCGATCGGAGGGGGTGCATACGCACCTTGGGCAGTTTGTTCAACTTGGCGACCTTTGATGACATGAACATCTTGGGTGAACTGCTCAAGATCAAAAATTTGTGTCCAGCGATAGCTAAACCAGCCGTTACGAATAATCAGACATTTTTTACCAGGAGCAAACTGCCGTGCCACCGCCTCCATGCCATAGGTCCCGCTTCCAGGAACCACGACGGTGGAATGCGCTTTGTAAACATCCTTGAGAATTGCGGAAATATCAGTAATAACTTTCTTAAATTCCGCTGACATGTGATTCAAAGAACGATCGGTATAGACTACCGAGAATTCCAATAGACCATCCGGGTCTACATTGGGCAAAAGGCCTGGCATGCAAATTCCTTCGTATTTAGGCTAAATTAATGATTACTTGGTAAACCGTTATTCTAATTGTTTTGAACACCCAAGGCCGATATGACCGCCAAGCCTCAGATCCATGAAGAACAGACTCTGAAAGAGACCTTGTATCGGGTTATTTTTGAGTCCGATACCCGCGCTGGCCGACTCTTTGACCGGATTTTGATCTTTGTCATTCTGGTTTCGATTTTGGTGGTAGTGCTTGATAGTGTGCAGAGCATATCAGCCAAGTTTCACTCGATCCTCTTTGCCTTGGAGTGGTTTTTTACCTTCATCTTCACCGTTGAATACCTTGCGCGCCTCTTCTGTGCTCCCGATCGACGCAAGTATGCGCTGAGCTTTTTTGGAATCATTGATCTCATCGCATTTTTACCAACCTACCTAGCGCTATTCTTCCCGGAGTTGCATTCACTGATTGATGTTCGGGTTCTACGTCTTTTACGCATATTCCGGATCTTCAAGCTCACCAGTTTCTTGGTCGAGTACAACCATCTAGCAAATGCCCTAGCCGCTAGTCGGCGCAAAATTATGGTGTTTTTGTCGGTCGTGCTAATGGTCGTGATGGTAATGGGCACACTCATGTACGTGGTTGAGGGTCCACAAAATGGATTCACCAGTATTCCAATTAGTATTTATTGGGCCATTACGACCATGACCACAGTTGGTTTTGGTGACATCACCCCACAAACGGATTTGGGAAAGTTGATTGCATCAACCATGATGCTGATGGGCTGGGGCACCTTGGCGGTTCCCACTGGAATTGTCACGAGTGAAATGGCGCTCCGGCGCCATCGGCCAGATCTAGATCCGCGCACCTGTCCAAACTGCTTAGCCGATGATCTCAATGCCACCGATAAATACTGTCGCGCATGCGGTGTTGAGCTTCCCGCCGATCACCATAAGTGATTGACGGATTTATCCCGTATTTCGTAAGCCCGATGCAATGCCATTGATGGATAAGTGGATGCCCCGCTTAACCCGCTCATCGCTTTGCCCAGCACGATAGCGTCTGACCAGCTCAACCTGAATGTGGTGCAAGGGGTCGATGTAAGGAAAGCGATGGCGTATGGACCGGGCTAAGATTGGGTTATTGGCAAGGCGTTGCTTCTCCCCCGTGATTTGCACAAGTGCATCAATGGTCTTATCCCACTCCTCGCACATGGCTGCAAAGATCTTTTTGCGTAAGCGCGAATCCGTAACCAGCTCACTGTAAAGAGCAGCCAAATCAAGATCTGCTTTGGATAAAGCCATATCCATATTCGATAAGAGGGTTCGAAAGAATGGCCACTGACGATACATCCGCTTTAATAGAGCCAAGTTCGTAGCGCGCTCTTTTGGCTTGGCGTCATGCAATAACTCGTAAATGGCAGATCCAAAACCAAACCAACCGGGGAGCGTTAGCCGGCATTGGCCCCAACTAAATCCCCATGGAATGGCTCGAAGATCCTCAATACGCTGAGTCGCTTTTCGGGATGCGGGTCGTGAACCAATATTGAGCTCAGCGATCTCACGAATCGGCGTGGCTTGGAAAAAGTATTCAGCGAAGCCCTCGGTCTCATAGATTAAACGGCGGTAGGCCCGCATACTGGACTCTGAAATCTGGGCAGCCGTTTTAAGGAACAAGGGTGTTGCGGGCTTGGTAGGCTGCAAGAGTGTTGCCTCAAGAGTTGCCGCAATTAATGCCTCTAAATTTTGTCGACCGATTGCTGGGTTCGAGTATTTAGAACCAATCACCTCACCCTGCTCCGTCAAGCGAATTTGACCTCGAACAGTCCCTGGTGGCTGCGCCAGAATGGCTTCATAACTAGGGCCACCACCACGCCCTACTGTTCCACCGCGCCCATGAAATAAGCGCAGCTGAATATTGTGACTATTGGCTAAGCGCTCAAAGAGCTCCACCAGGGCAATCTCAGCACAATACAGCTCCCAGTTGCTGGTGAAGATCCCGCCATCTTTATTACTATCGGAATAGCCCAACATAATGTCTTGCTCGGCACCCGACCGTTTCACTAAATTGGCAATGCCCGGCAAGGCATAGAAGTCACGCATGATGGGTGCTGCATTGCGAAGATCTTCAATGGTTTCAAATAAGGGTACGGTGATGAGATCAATCCGCGCCTTAGAATCTAAGGTACCGCGCATCAGACCAAGTTCCTTTTGCAGTAGCATCACCTCTAGCAAATCGCTGACGGTCTCGGTATGACTAATGATGTAGTGGCGGATCGCATCTGCACCAAAACGCTCACGTAGACGTTTAGCAAGGGCAAAAATGGCAAGCTCACTCATCGTGTGTGGGGAATACTCTGCGCCAACCACCTGCAGTGGCCGTGCTTCATTGAGTAAGCGGATTAATAATGCCTGCTTAGCAGCCTCATCTAAACCTCGGTAGTTGTCCTCAATCTTGGCGACAGACAGCAACTCTTGCAATACCTCTTCATGCTGGTCTGAGCTCTGGCGCAAGTCCACGGTCGCCAAGTGAAAACCAAATACTTCAACAGCACGGATGAGCGCCCTTAAACGCTGATTAATGAGTGCCTCCGCAGAATGGGAGCGCAAGGATCCTTCAATCACTTGCAAGTCGTCCAAGAATTCTCTTGCGCTTTGATAGGGATTTTGGGGTGGGACGGCGTGTCGCGCTGCATCGCCCCCGGTTAAGTCTTTGAGTGTGGCAGCGAGTCGCGAGTAAATACCGGTTAAGGCTCGGCGGTAGGGCTCATCCATGCGATGCTCATTCTCATCGGGGGAGCGATTCGCTAAGGCTTGCATGGCCTTTGGAAAGCCCACCAAGAATGCCGACAGAGAGAGCTCCGTGCCCAGATAATGCACTTCGGTTAAGTAATGACGCAATATCATCTCGGCCTGCCGTTTTAGGGCATATTCCAAGGTTTGGGCACTAACATTAGGGTTGCCGTCCCGATCGCCGCCGGTCCATTGACCCATTCGTAAAAAGGATGCGATATGCGGTTGCCCAAGACGGTCCTCTAGTTCAGCGTAGAGCTTGGGGATCTCCCGTAAAAAAGTAGCCTCGTAGTAACTCAAGGCATTTTCAATTTCGTCAGCAACCTTTAGTTTGGTATAGCGTAACAAACGGGTTTGCCATAACTGAATCACGCGTGCCTTGATTTGTAATTCATTGTCGGCAAGCTCACGCTCACATAACCGATCTTTTTTGAGTTGATACGCTTTTGCTCGATCTTTAATCTGATCACGATTTAGCAATAATTGCGCAATGCTACGCTCCGCGTCCAAAATACTTTTGCGTTGCACCTCAGTTGGGTGCGCGGTCAGTACGGGTGATAAATAACTATCAGTAAGGGTTTTAACAATGGTTGCTTTACTAATACCTGCCGCATGAATTCGTTCTAAGGCTAAATCAATACTACCGGGCTGTTGACTAGCAATACGCTCTTGGGCGGCTTGACGTCGCAATTGATGACGATCCTCTGCCAAATTTGCCAAATGACTAAAGTAGGTAAAGGCTCGAATAACCTTAACCGCATCATCAGCACTCAATCCCTTTAAAAGCTTCTTAAGCTCTTTATTGGCATTCTCATCACCATGGCGATGAAAGCGGACCGATAAGACCCGAATCTGCTCAATCAAATTGAATATTGCAACGCCCTCTTGTTCCCGAATCACATCCCCTAAAATGCGCCCAAGTAGACGAATACCGTCAACCAAGGCCGAGTCGGGGTCTTGCTTTCGGGTAGAAGATCGACTGGCCAATGCCTTACACCGCCATCAGCGCTTCTGCCGCATTGAGCATTTGTACGGAGTAGCCCCATTCGTTGTCGTACCACGCCAGGACCTTGACCAACTTGCCATCGCTCGA
>JACCDV011204519.1_pt1 | contig 25071 bp, 20 predicted proteins | sample 7446131 | NCBI WGS metagenome assembly JACCDV01 (sample SAMN15323448, study PRJNA562643) | freshwater metagenome | isolation source: river surface water | place: USA:Blue River Watershed | collected 2017-08-17
CAAGTCACATTCAGTACCATATTTTTTAATTTCTTCTTCGATTAATTTTTTTAAATGATCTTTATTTTTTGCTTTTATTTGATTCATAATTACTTTTATTATTTTTTTTACATTCTATTTTGTTTATTTTTCATATTTTTTAAAAAATAATCATCTTGATGATTTTCAAAATCAAAAATTTTAGATACAAAAACTTCTTCGTCTGATATTTTATCTTTTTAAGATTCTCATTCATTTTAATGGATAGAAAATAAAAAGCAAGTTTATGATTTCAGCTTTTTAAAACATCTTATATTTTATTTTGTTTTATTTTTTTATCAACATCATGAAGTTGAGATAAATTCAAAAAATTTTCAATATAATTTTTTTCTTTTTGGACATGATATTGTAAATAAGCTTCAACTCTTTCTTCTTGAGTGGGTAAATGCCAATAAGGTAATTTATTTTCTTTTTTTAGTTTTGAATATGCAAAAATTTTAAGTATATTTTCAATATTAGAAATATTCCAGTTTGAGATATCTCCATTAAATTTTGAATTAAAAAACATATAAGACATACTTTTTACATTAGAAACATCCCATTGAGAGATATCTCTATTGAATTGAGAGTAATTAAACATACAATTCATATTTTTAACACTAGAAACATCCCAGTTTGATATATCTTGATTAAATTTTGAATTTGAAAAAACACCAAACATCTCTTTCACGTTAGCAACATTCCATTGAGATATATCTCCATTAAAAATTGAAGAATAAAACATCATATCCATATCTTTCACGTTAGCAACATCCCATTGAGATATATCTTGATTAAAGTTAGACCCATAAAACATAGAATGCATATTATTTACACTAGATACATCCCATTTTGAGATATCTTGATTAAATTTAGAATGTGAAAACATGCCAGCCATATTATTAACGCTAGATACATCCCAGTTGGAGATATCTTGATTAAATTGAGAACTTGCAAACATATAAGAGATATTTTTAACTTTAGAAACATCCCACTGCGATAAATCTCCATTAAATTGAGATTTATAAAACATAAAATTCATATTTTCAACTTTAGCAACATTCCATTTGGAGATATCTTGATTAAATTTTGAGTCATTAAACAAGTAAGACATATCTTTTACATTAGAAACATCCCATTGAGATATATCTTGATTAAAGTTAGACCTATAAAACATAGAATGCATATTATTTACACTAGAGACATTCCATGCTGAAATATTTCCATTGAATTGGAAATTTTTAAATAACTCTGACATATCAATGATTTTAGAAACATCAATATGGTTCAAGTCACATTCAGTACCATATTTTTTAATTTCTTCTTCGATTAATTTTTTTAAATGATCTTTATTTTTTGCTTTTATTTGATTCATAATTACTTTTATTATTTTTTACATTCTATTTCGTTTATTTTTCATATTTTTTAAAAGATAATCATCTTGATGATTTTCAAAATCAAAATTTTCTAAACCATATGATTTTAAAAATTCTTTAGCATTGAGTTCATAAGATATTTGACGCTTTGCAAATTGTTGAACATCAAAATTTTTAAATTCATGCAAATCAGGAAAAATGGTGCTTAGCTTTTTTTCGATTAAACTAGGATTTTTTTCTAACTTGCTTAATAAAGATTCAATGAATTCAAATGCATGATTATCTGGTATTGGAAATCTGCTGACATTTTTTTGTATACCAGAAAAATGCTCATCAAAAAAATCTTTTAAGATTGGAATGTTAGAATCTTTGTATCTGCTTATTAAATGTTGGTGGACAGGTTTTTTGCAATTACAATTTCTCATGAGATGCAAGAATAATTCTTCTTCATTTAATGAATCTAATGTTTGAATATTGATTTGTTCTTGAGAACTTTGAATCATGCGATGATGTCTTTTTTGACTCTCAGTTATGAAAAAATCTATTATTTTTACAAAATCACTAGGACTCAGGTTTTGTAATGTTTGCTCATTTCTTCTGATGCATTTGAGTGTAGCTTGCTTTAAAATTTCAGAATCAGATAAATCTATTAATTCTAATGCAAAATTTCTTTGCGCAAACATGTCTACATGATGCATTTTTGGAAGATGCTCAAGCAGTAATTTTAACTCTTTTACTTCACATTGATTGACCAATGTTTGAAATAATTTTGGATCTTGATAAGTGTTGATGAAATGAACAAAAGAAGAAAGATATTCAGATTTTTTTAATATTTCTGGATTTTTTTCAACAATTTGTTGAAATGCTTTAGAATATTCTTCATGATTGTTTGAATTTATTTTTTCAAATATCTTTTCTGAAAAATGCTCTATTTTAAAATCAAGTCGATAAAAATTTCCTTTTTCAATGATTTTAGGCAATAGTACATATCTTGTGTTTGGGTAATCATGATAATAATCACAAATATCTTGATTTTTAATGTTCAATAAAGGTTGAATTGAGATTTTTGAAAAATCAATCAAAGGAATAAAATATTTAATAAAATTGAGATCATGATTTTTATTTACAATATGATCATTTGGATTAACACCTAAATTCAAAATTATTTGAGCAAAAGAAAATCCATTTTGTTGCTGATGCAAATAATCATTTTCGGAATCAATAACTGCTCGTTTAAATATTTTTCTAAACGAGAATTCTAAATCTCCGGGGTTTGGCTTGACGAATCTAGAAATTTGATTTTTAGCACAATTGGATAAAAGTAGATAACCTATATTTGATTCAGCCGTAAAATTAATATTTTTATCAGCTAAATCAAAATTTGGAAAATTCTCTATTATTGTTTGAGTGGGTTTTAATGGATCAATGAAATTTGCAAACTCCATGAGAATATTTGTTTTTTTATTCAAAATTAAATATTCCGTTAAACTCATTTGATTTAATTGTTCAATTTCTCCTGACTTATTGAGTAAACCCTTAAAAGCATTGATATCTTGAGTTAATACGGAGGTAAGATAATTGGATAAAAATCTATCATCATTAGATTGAAGATAAATACTAAAAATTTTATCATGTACGCTCATTATGATTCCTTGTTATGAAATGATTTTACAATAATAAATAAAAAATTCAAATATGAATTTTAAAAATGATGAAAAAAATAATATTGTAAGAATAATTTTTTCTTTATTGAAAAGAATTTCATCACAGTGTGTGAGAAATCAATTCATAAAAAATCACAATATTGATGAAATAGTATATTAGACAACTTTCCAAAGCTAACAAAAACCTTTCTTGTATATTTTTATAATAGAATTTTAATAGTTCATGCTTTAAAATAACTTTTTATTTTAAAAAATAATCATAAAATAAAATCAAATATTTTATTTTGATGAAATATTCGAACCGTGAAAATTTATCTATTGAATAGTTTCAAAAACATTTTTGTTGTATTTATACAAAAAAGATACAGGATTTAACCAAATGTCTCATTTTTATTGACAAAAGTTTAAATGTTTAACATAATACACACATCTTAATTTTTGGAGAAAACTATGAAAATTTCTTACATTTTAGCCTCTCTTGTGACAGCTTTTACTCTGACTGCTTGTGGTGGCGGTGGAGATGATGGTGGCTCCACTGCAACAGCAGATCCTTTGACTATTTTGAAGTCTTCTCAGGCGGTTAACTATCCTAAAACATACAATACTGCTACAGTTTATGCTTCAGGTGTTGTTTCAAATACATCATTGAGTTATCGTTGGAATGTTGAAAGAGATGGTGCTATTCCTGTGGTTTATGGTGCGCGTAAAGCAGAATTTGATGCTGGCTTTGATACCATCGAAGCTAGTTTGGGTAAAACCATTTTTGATAGAACAACTTACGCTGGAAAAACTGTGAATGATGTACCAAGAAATCAAAGGGTTTTAGTCGTAGGTGAGTATCTCACACCTGTGTCTGCTCCTACGTGTGGCCTTGCCACAGCCATGTGGGTTGACCAAACCAACTCATTGATTCCTGGTTTTCCAACCGTGTGGAATACAGATATTCAAGGAAATCCTGTGAGTTCATCTATTTTTCCTCTGAATGCTGTTTATGTAACGGTTAACTTTCAACCTGCATCAGGTTGTGCGAACTCTGCTGATTTGGTGGTTCATGAATTGGCACATGCATTGGGACTGAATGGTCACTTTGATGGTTTTGGATCAGGTGCAATGAATACATCATTGGTTTTAAGTGTTTTGAATAAGTTATATTCTTATTCTCCAGGAACACCATTCTCAAGCATGCAATAAAATCCAATCAAAACAATAAAAAAAACCGCCTTATGGCGGTTTTTGGATTATCCTAAATATGTTCTTAATCGATTAATTTCAGCATTTAACTCGTTGATTTCTTCTTGCGCATCAGCCATTACATCATTATAGTCGCTTGTGCCAACTCTTAATCTTTTATCTCTAATTTCTTCATCTCTATCTGCAATTACTTGATTAATTTCAGCTTCTACCTCTGCAATTGCAGCATTTATTTCTTCGTCTGTTGCATCACAATAGCTTCCTGGTCCGCTATTAGAGCAGTCTCTGCTACCATCTAAGTCAGGTGTGCTAGAACCAGAGCCTGAAGAGTCACCACTTCCGCTAGAGCCAGAAGATCCTCCTGATGTATCTTCGACTTCAGGTACACAATCATCTAAGCCATTACCACCAGAAGAGCAATCATCAATTTCAGTTTGATCTTCAATTTCAGTTTCAGTCTCAGTCTCAGATTCTAACTCAGTCTCAGTTTCAATTTCACCACCTGTACCAGATCCACTACCGGAGCCTGTATCTCCTGTTCCGCTACCAGTGCCTGATCCTGTACCGCTACCAGTGCCTGATCCTGTACCGCTGCCAGTGCCTGATCCTGTACCGCTGCCAGTGCCTGATCCTGTACCAGTGCCACCACTTGCTCCAGATCCTTGGCAGAAAACTGGAACATATTTTTTTACCACTTTCACGCCATCATATGAGCAAGTCCAAACAATTGATCCATCTACTGTAGCTGATGGAGTTAAAGTAATGAAACCATCGTGAATTTTACTATTGGAGTTATTTCCATAAGTCATTTTAATAACACCATCAGCCTCAATATCTGATGTGCTGACATAATTACCTATATTTGCACTTGCTGAAATATCTGCTAAAGAATTAGGAAATGTACCGTGCATATTATAATATTCTGCAATAGCAGTTTTATAATTACTACTTAACTCATAACCCTCAGAGACTTGTGCTCTTATGTTATATTCATCATATGCAGGATAAGCAACAGTTGCCAAGGTGGTGACAATTGCTAAAGAGATCATCACCTCAATTAAAGTAAACCCCTTAATTTCATCTTTTAAAGTTATATTTTTCATATTTTACTCCTTAAATTGCACCAAAAAACAATGCTCATTTATTTTTTTTAATCATAACAAAGAAAATTAATTTGTGAATAGAATAAATAAAAAAGATATAAAGTTTTAGATGAATGGAATATGAAGATAAAAAATATTTTTTTGTATATACATATATTACAAACTAAGATTATTCAATGATGTTACCATTTTCATCATAAACAATCCAGGGATTATAGAAAGTTTCTTCGTGAGTGTAGCCTCTTGGGTTTGCAATCACTTTTTTATCATTGATGAAATAATGCTGATATTCATGGCTATGACCATGTACCCAAACATCAATGTTATATTTAGGATCATTAAAAAGATATTCCAAATCAGAATGATAAAGATAGGAATCTAATTCTCTTCCTTCCTCCATCATATCTAATGGAAGTGATAATTTGCTTGGTGGATGATGAGAAATGACCCAAACTTTTTGCTCAGGGTAATCTTTAATGGCATGCTCTTCAATAAATTTTCTTGTTTTCAGATGTTCAGCTAAAATATGCTTAGCTTTCAAATGAGAAAAGAATTGACCATTTTTAATATATTGATAATCTTTCATTGCACCTTGTTCGGCAAAAATCATGCAATCATTATTTTTTCCATAATCAGTCCATAGAGTACCACCAATGATTTTTAAATCACCAAAAAGTAAAACTTGATTTTGAAGCAAAAAAACATTTTCAATATTTTGTTCAAAAAGCATGGTATACCAACGATCATACTCAAGTTGAAGATTCCCCCCCCAGAAATCATGATTGCCAAGAACAATGACCACATATTTGAAGCGAGTAGATAACTCTTTCACCCAGGAATGGTTATGATAATGAAATGGTTTTTTTGCATGCCATAAATCTCCCGCTAAAATCAGCAAGGATTCTTTATCATCTTCTAAAATTTCAGGAAACCATAATTGAGAAAAATTAAAATTTTTACCTTGTTGTAATACATCAAAGTCTAAGTGAATATCACTGAATACACGAATTTTTTGCACGGATTCCATAAAGTAAAAAATCTCCTTATATATATTTATAAATATGAATTAACAATGATTATAACATAAACAAAATTCAAATACAAAGTCAATTTTTATTTTTTTCTAAAAAATAAATTAATTGTCAATCATTTATAAAAAAAACAATATATTTGAAATTTACAAAATGCTCTAAGTGAGAAAAAAATGGTTTTTGAGGATAATATAACAAGAAATCAAAGGTATGGAAAAAAAATGATAACCAAAAAAACATAAAATGATTGACCATATATATATTATGATTCATAATAATCATAAATTAATTTTTGAATTAATAAATTGAAAGGGTATACATTTTATGAAAGTTTCTATTTATTCTGGCTCTAGAGATGCTCCTCTTATCATGGAAAAACAAATAGAGTTTGAAAACTCGCTGAAATTAATTTTATCTGAATTTACAAAAACACAAAAAAATGTTGATTTTTACACTGGTGGAGCATCTTCTGGTATCATGAAGATGATTGGTAAAGTATTATTTGAAATAAAAAATGAAAATTCCACGATGATTGCAATTAAACCTACACAATGGATGAATGATGATGATAATTTTTCTCATCAAGTCATTGAAACAAAGACCATTCAAGAAAGAAAAGAGCTATTAACACAAGCAGATATGATTTTAGCTTTTCCAGGTGGTATTGGCACATTTGATGAAATTTTTGATACTTTGGCAACAACAGAAAAAGATGTTCTCTTATTTGATCCTTATGGACAAATGAACTTGATGCTAGATTTGATTGAAAAAAGTGTGGAAGATGGATATACTTCAGCTAAAGTCATAAAAAGATTAAAGGTTTTTCAATCACCATTAGAAATGAAAATGCATATGCGAGCAGAAATCAGTTTATTTAATTATGCAAGGAGAATACCTAAAAAGCATTAATTCCAAAATGAATAAACAAAATCAAAACTAAATATTGTATTGATGAGAAAATAAATTTTTCCAGAGAGCCGTTTTCTTTAAGAATTAAATCAAAGTATAAAATTAAAAAAGCAGCTAAGCTGCTTTTTTAATAACTATATTTAATTATGGTTTTGGTTTATTTTTCTTTTTTAGTTTTTTAATTTTATCCATAACTCTTTGTGTGAGTTCATCATCAGTTTCATGGCGTTTAATTTCAACTTGAGCATCTAAAGAAACATCATCATAATAGCCATAATCAATTTCTATTTTAAGGATATCTTCATCTTGAAATTTAGATAAATATTCTTTCATTTCTTTGACAGTTATCTTAGTGAGGTCGATTTCACTGGTGATGGATTGATGGGTTGAAAGTGGTTGATGTTCCAGTTCAGTTTTTTTAATTTTTGACTTGATTTCATCAGGTAGTGAGTCTACATAGGATGTTAATTCTTCTTTTTTCATTGGTTTTCTCTTTTTTAATATGTGATTTTATTTTTTAGGTTTATTTCTTTTCTTGGTTAATCGATTAACTTTATCCATGATTCTTTGAGTAAGTTCATCATCGGTTTCAAGGCGATTTACTTCAATTTTAGAATCAATAGAAACATCATCATAGTATCCTGTATGATGAGAAATATGAATTCTATCATCATCTTGAAATTTGGATAAAATATCCTTCATTTCTTTGACAGATATATCAAAATCATCATACATACTCAATTCAATAAAAGAACGATTTTCTTGAATCTGTTTATGTTCAATTTCATTTTCTTTAAATTTTTCTTTAATTTCTTCAGATAATGATGCGACATACTCTTTTAATTCTTCTTTTTTCATATATTCTTTCAATCTAATATTATTGATTATAATTCATAATAATTAATCGTCAAGTAAAGATTTTAAATGCATATTGTCATTTAATTACTTATTAAAATTTTAAATTATAATTTATGGATAATCTATCAAATAATATTTTTTAAAAAAATGATATGGCAATCAATCATTGATTAAATAAAAATTATTCACTATCATCTTCATGATCTTCTGCAAGATTAACAGAAATATTAGCAGCAGTAGGATTAATTTTTGTGCTCAATAAAGCCAAATAAGCATATTTGAAAAGTCCAATTTTAGTCATTTGTGTAGAATGTTCAACGTGATTTTTAGGAGATTCAATATAAAATAACTCGTGGTCTTCATAAGGTTGTTTCTCTGATAGGCCAGAAACAACAATCGGTGTGTGTTTTTGTTTAGCTAAATGATAAAAATCCTTATCTGATAAATTTTTTAGTTTATTGCCAAAATTATTATTTTTAGTGTATGAAATATGATGAGCAATATTTTCATATTTTTTAATCATACCAGTATAGGTGCCAATACCAGTGGTAAGAATTTTTCTTTCTACAGATAAAATAAGGCTTGGATTGACTGGATAAGTTTTTGTTTTTTTATCTTCAGTAAAATGATGAATGTTTTCTGTAAATTCTATCTTTCCGTTGCTTTTCTTGAGACTAAAATTAAATTGATGATCAATATTCATGATAGCTGGTAAAATGTAGTAGCTGTCACTTCTCAGTGATTTGGAAGAGAGTTTTTTATTCTTGCCACCTTTTCCACCATCTTTAAACTCAATAGGTTCAAAATCTTGCTTAAAGACATTTTCTGCTGTTTTCTTTATTTTATCAAATTCGCTCTTGTAAGCATTTTTTGCTTCATGTGTTTTATGAAATTCATCATATAATTCATAAATCTTTTTCAATTGAATAGGTTGTGAAGTTAATTTATTCTTAATGAAATCTAACCAAGCATAAGCAATATTGTATTGATTAAAGCTTAATAAAACTTTATTGATTCCTACATTTTTGGTTTCTTTATCCAATGGATAAATCGTGTTTAAGACTGCTGTAATATCTTCACCAAAACGATTGAGGCGTCCTAGTCGTTGGCACCAGAATTCAGCAGAGCAAATTTCTGTATACATTTTTGTTGTGGTAATGTTAATACTGGCTTGAATGATAGGACCACTTTTTATGATAGAATGCTTATTGAATGGGCCACCAAACTGATTATGCTTTGAGAAGCCATCCATGATGGTTTTAAAAATGATTTGCTTATCATTGGGAGTGAACTTGGAATGATAATTGATGATATTTAAATCATTGTTATAATTTAATAATGTTGCAAATTGAGATTTGGTCGCTGAGTTGAAAATATAGATATGACCTAAGTCATCTTCAGAATTGGATTTCATCATGGGATTCTTGTTAAAATCCATTTTTTGATAGGATGTATCATCGACTGCTGTAAATTCAAAAGAATAATCCTTATCATTGAAGGTTTCAAGATTAACAATATTTGATGTTGGCAGTTCAAGGAAATGATGAACAAAATAAGGATTGGGTGTTGCCGAAACCAACAATGTATTGGATTGAGCCATGAAAGACTTCATGAGTAATATTTCTCTGAATAAATAAAGAATACCAGGAGTATCAACGAATTCATGAAACTCATCAAATATGACAATTGAATTCAATATTTTGAATAAAATATCTGTTTTCTTATGACTCATTAAAATAGCTAGAATTTGATCAATTGTTGTAATGATCACATCTGCATCCAAATTTGATTCTTCAATTTCATCTTCTTGACCATTTGTGAAACGTTTTTTGAATTCACCTGTGAATAACTCAATGGTTGAATGTTTCAAATATTCATTTTTAAGCTCATCATATAAGCCTTTACAAATGATGTTTTTGGGTGCAATGATGAAAATATTTTGTTTTTTGTTATTCTCTAATCTCTTCAATGCATAGGTCAGCATGACTTTGGTTTTACCTGACCCAGCAGCACCTTTTAAAATCATGATATCACTTTTATTGAGTGCATCTGCTGCTTGATTTTGTTTGTTATTTCGTAACTCATTTGAGCCATTACTTTGAGCTAATTTATTAAAATGATCAAGCATACCTTCTAAATTTTTCATTAAGCTCAATCTTTCTTCATCTTGAATCATCAATTCATTTAATTCATCTGCACTGAGGTAAAATTCCTTGAATTGAATTTTTTGACTTAAGTCTTCTTCTGAAAGACTTGATACATATCTGTCAGCTAAAATAACACACATTCTTACAATTGTTTTTAATGTGTCTAAAACATAATTTTCAGAAATACTTTTAAAGGTAGGAATAGAAGACTCTTTACTCAAATGATTCAAATCATCAATATCTACTTGTAGATATTGCTCAATGTTTTCTAATCCATATTTAACAAACTCTGTTTTTTTATCATGGACGTAGGAAAAATAATCACTTAAATATTGAATAAAATAAGACAAATCTTGCTTATTCTTAAACTTCTCATAAATTTGTTGAGAGGTTTTAAAATCATCTGGTTTACTTCTCATTGGTTTGGCATGGTGCCAAAAAACAGCGTAAGAAATTAAATCCTTCATTTCAGACTTTAAAACATTTTTTCCCGCATTACCGTTGAGTAGATTGACAAAAATCCAACTGATTTCATTGTGCCTTGGATAAACATCAAAAGAAAAAGTTTTATCATCAATGTGAACACCATTACCATCATGTTCTGTTTTGTCATTTTGACTTTTTAAATAATCTTGGAAATTTTTATCTATTTTTCCTATATCATGTAAAAGACCAGATAAAAAAATGGCTGATGGTAATTTATCTAAAGAGTTTTTGCAATTGAATTTTTGTGATTCTGGGGAGATATTTAAATGTTCAAAATAATCTTCCCAGCACAATAATTGATTGTTTTTCCAGTGCAAAAAGAATTTTTCATAAATATGAACAGCTATATGAGCAATCATATAACTATGTTCAAAAAGATTTTGACCTCTGGAGTTTGCAACTAATTGACTCATGTTTAACCCTTTTTTAATATTTATGTACAGAAATATATTTTAAAAATGAAAAGTCAAATATCTCAAACGAAGATTGCGATGATAATTTTTTTAAAAAAATATTAAAAATAATTCTTTTATATTTTTTTAAAAAGGCTATTGACAAAAAATTCGTAAAATAATATATTGTGCATAAGTATCATTTGTAGCTGGCTGACCACATTAGCGAAGTGTAATTGCACAACAAAAAAAAATGAATAACGTTTTAAGATTATTTTGGTTTTTATAACTAATATTTTAATTTTCTATAACATGATTATGTTTTAATTGATTGTTATGAATACGTATGAGTGGTCAATATTTTATTTCGCAACTTAACATCAAATTAAAGGATAAAATATGTTAGAAATGAACACAAACAATTCCAAGTTATTTTTGGATAAAATAAAAAAACAAGCCAAACGTCTTCTTCAATTTTCTAAAAATAATGAAATGAAGATTGAAATCAATAATTTCTCAGAAGCACAAAATGTATTGGCACAAATCAACGGATTTCCAGATTGGCATGCTTTAGTGACTAAAATATCAAGAGATGTCAGAGATGAAGCAATTGTAGTTGAATCTAAAGAAGAATTTTTTGTTTTGGACAGTGCAGAAAACTTTGGAGCATTTTATCATGATGATAAAATGAGCAGTTTTTTTGAAATACAAAACATCTCTCTCAATGAACATTATATTGAAAAACTGTTCAGAAAATTAAATGAAAAATTGTCATTTCAATGGAATATGGATTTATCAAAAGTCTATATTTATTTTAAAACGAATCATCAAAAAAGTGGATTCAATCAAAAAGAATCAACATTTTTTAAATGGAACCAAGCTCTTAAAATCTCTGAAGAAAATTTCAATGAATTATTTTCAATCAAAATAATGCCTAAAGATAAGGATTTTTATATCAATATTTTAGTTGAAATAGAAACTGAAAAAAATTTGAAAAATGAACATATTGCATTTTGTAAAAATTTTCAGAAAGAAACTCATTTTTTGAATTTATTGAAAATTAATCAAAATGATTTGACTTTTTTTATGGATAGAAAAAATAATGAAGGAAATAATCAATTAAATAAATTAATCACAATACCTAATTTAAAAACTATTGAGAATCATCAATTCAATTTCAATTGGTTAATAGGAATCAAGGAAATTTATGAAAGGAAAATACCTTTACAAATGTTAATTTCTGTTGAAAAAGATGAACTATCATGTTTAAAGATCAATGTAAAGGAACAAAAAAATGAAAAAATTATTAATGGTATCTTTAAAAGCTTAAGTCAAAAGAAATATGACAGAGCAGAATCGATTGATCTTTCTTTAGCCAAGAATTATAGCACTGATATACTTAATCATCATATGTATGGCTTACCTGTTTTAAATATTCAAAAAAATGAGATAGAATACATTGGAAATCATGAAGGAAACATATTTGTTCAGGGAAAACCAGGAACAGGTAAAAGTTTTATCATGCATACATATTTGTTGAATGAAGTCATTCAAAATTCAGATGTTAAGTTTTGTTCAGTTGAAATTGGAAATACCATATCAGGGATTAACACAATGTACGAGTGTTTATATGATAAAAAAGTTGAGTGTATTCAATTAAAAAAAGATGATTACATTAATCCTTTTGATACAGAGTTAGGATGCAGATTTCCAACAGAATCACATGCAATATTTTTACAATATTTTCTTGCATTAATATTCAAAAAAAATATGTATCATGATTTTTCTATAAGTTGGATACAAGATGCTGTTAATTTAGTATATGAAAATAATTTTAAATATCCTAAGTACTATGAAAAAGGTATAAATAGAGAACTTGATGTTTATGTCAATAATTTTAATATGAATCAACAACATTTAACTTGGTGGAGTATTGTTGAGCACTTAATTGAGAAAGGATTACTGAGAGAAGCTAAGATAGCTCAATCTTATGCATCTCCTACAATTTTAGATTTACATCACATTTTAAAAGAAGCATTACCAGAAAATATATATGGTCAAGTATATATCAATAATTTAAAATTATTAGATTTTGTTATTCATAGTATCCATCAAATAGCACAAGAGAAAAAAAATTTTTCACAACGAACAAATATTTTTTTTGAAAATGAAAATGAAAACTTAATGATTAATATTGATATGAATAATTATCATCAAAATTTCAAACATGAACAAGTTGTGAATTACATGTTGGCTTTATTCTTAAATATGAAAAAAATGAAAATTTATCAAAAAGATTTTTCAGAAAATGATAAAAAATATTCAGATTTATATAAGGGCAGTTCTGAAAAAAAAATCATTGTTTTAGATGAATTACATAGGGTTAGTCATGATAGAACTTTTTGTGAATATCTGAAATATATTGTTAGAGTATCTCCGCTAAATCATTACAAAGTTATCATTGGCTCTCAATTGATTGATGATTTAAATGAATTTTCAGAATTATGTTATACAAAATTTATTTTACAACCAACTTCAGAAGAGCTAAAAAAAGTCTTTAATATAAAAAATAAGGCATTAAATCATCATGATTATAAGATAAACGAAATGATTTATATCAATCAAAATTCAGAAAAAATAATTGAATATAAGTCAACATGTGATTTGAATTGGTGCTTAACAAATATATCACAAGATGTTATATTAAGAGAAAAAATGATTGAAAATTTTGGTTTTTTAAAAGCAATTAAAATCTTATCAAAAGAATTGCCGCAAGGTGTTAAGCGAGTATTAGAGCCAGAAAGTAACATCAATGATTTTATAGAAAATTTTATAAACAAAATAAAAAAACAAACAATAAAGCGAATTTCTTCTCATTATAATTCATAAAATTGTCATAAAGGATAAGTTTAAAAGAAAGTAAAAAAGTACTATAGATTTATATATAGTGCTTTTTTAATGAAATTTGTTGAATCTTAATTTGATGTTCATTTTTACTTTATTTTTTATTATAAATTTGATGTAAAAAGGAAAATTTCATGCAATAAATTTTTAATTTTAAAGAATTGACAATCAATTTTTTTTTGTTATTGCTTTGAAAATATAACAAGGGAGTAAATATGAAAAAAATCAGAGGAATCAAAAGTGTTGATATTTTAATTGAAGCAGATGGTCATGGTATTATCAACTGGAATGGTAGTTTTAAAATTTACAATAGCACAGCAGGACAATATGTAGAAAATCATACTTTACCTAAATTAAGAGGAGTAGATCCCACAAGAATTAAATATTTTAGTGATTTAGAAAAATCAAGAGTTTATGTGAGTCAAAACTGTGTAAGACACTATTTATTTAGAAATGACTCATTTGGTTTAAAATCAGTTAATTTAAATAATGTCGATGAAGTGTTATGCTCTTTAACTGGATTATTAAGAGGTTTTGTGATAGCAGAAGGAAGTACTTCTTTAAAGAGAAAATCAGCACTTTTATTAGAAGATTTTTTATCTGTTCCAAATGAAAAAGACAATCATCAGTTGAACTATGAGCAATTTTCAAAATCTGGTGAAAGAAATGAGACATCAATTCACTCAAGACATACAACTGGAGATATTAAATACCGTTCATTTGCTTCAATTAATATTGAAGACTTACAATTTATTCCATTAGAAGACAGTTTAAATAGAAGTGCATTTCGAGAAACTGTTTCATCAAAAGATGGACAAGATTTAGCTGAGAAAATGACTCAATATTTAAAAGAATTGGATTTTGATGGTCAGAAAAATCCACAAGCTGAATTTCATATTAATTATAGAAGAATCAATGCCATCAGTCCTGAAGGCGAAGCAGGTATTTTATTAAACCAAGATGCAATTGATTTATTGATTCAAGAATTCATTGAAAGATTGGAGTCTCTGCACATTACTCAAGGAAGAGGAAGATTAACAGTAACTAATTTACATGTTGATTATAATGATGGTTCACCAATGAGAATTAAAACAAAAGGTGTTGCATTAAAAGAAGATAAAGAAGATAAAAATTATGCAGTTTATTATGAAAAAATGGAAATGAGTGCAGATGATTTCAAGAAGAAAATGAAAGATATGGAAGCAAAAGCAAAGAAAAAAGACAAAAATAAAGACAAAAAAGATGCTTCAGAAGCATAAGGAGGATATATGAAAATTTATATCCAATATGATAGTAAATGGTCTGCTCGTTTTAATGATAAAGAAAATAATTTACTTTTTGAAGGATTGCCTACTCTGAATAAAGTAATAGGTATACCAGATGATACTCCAGATGAAGAAAAACAATTAGCAAAAGAAAGTTTGAAAAAAGAGCTAACAGGGTTTATTTCAGGAGAAAGCTCTTATCATGATGTCATGAAAAAAATAGCTAAAAAATTTCCGAATTATCAATTTCAATCTTTAGAAAAAACAACGATTATAGGGGTTTTGTGTAGGTTAATTGGAGAAAATAGAAAAATAAAAAATATTTTTGACGAAAATCATTTAATATTAAGTCATATAGAAAAAGTTAATTTTTCTGTTTTAGAGCAAGAAAATTATAATGAATTAATTACAATCTTTAAACCTGAAGGAGTTGTTCAAAATAATGGAGGAGCTTTGATATATCAAGATAAAGAGGATTTTCCTTTAATTACAAAAAACATATTTTCAGAAATTTTATATGAGTTATACACTTGTGGAGATGAAAGACTGAATGATTACATAGATTCTATGATAAATCATACTTTTTCTTTAGATAATTTTTCAAAAACAAATATTAAAAAACAAAAATTTTCTCCTGAATCATTTCTAAAAATATTTTCAGAAATTGATTCTTTCTATCAGGATAAAAACAATCAAGATAATTATTTAAAATTAAAAGATAAAATATTTATGTATTTACATCAAACAAAAGAAACCAAGACAATTTCAATTCCAGGAGTTTTAATTTATTTTTTAATTAAAATCTTGAAAAGCTATAATGTAGCCGAAAAAGAAATTTCATTATTATTACCTAATGGAAAAACAAATATAAAAGGTTTTGCAGAATTAAGAGGTGGGATAACAATTAGAGATTTTTATGGTAATTTTGCTCCCAATAAAAAAAGTTGGCAAATGCCATATATGATAAAAACAGATGCTACCATGTTTGAAAAAGGAGCATTTAACTTTGGCAATAATTTAGGTATTAACAAAGAAAGTGGCTTATTAGTTATTGAACTTGATGGTGAAAAGGATTGGCTAGATGAAATTTATGAAAGAATCAGAGCTAATGCTGTAGCAACTTTTTATTTAGGTAAAAAGGGTTTGGCTTTTGTTGAAAGGATTGAATATGAATAATTTAAAAAAAATAACATTAATAGCTAATCATATCCCCAATCATTTAACTTTACATGCCATATTTTCAGATATCAGATGGGGAGAGCAGTTAAAACCAAACCACTTTGATGATGAAAATTTTAAAATTTGGAATGTTGATAAACAAATTTATTTAATCATTCCTGAGGATAAAATATTGGGTAAATTAAAACCTGAATATAAACATTATGTGAATGGAAAGCTTTTTACTTTAAAAGTAAAAGAGTTAAATAGACAAGATTATATTTTCACAACTTTTCACATGAATGATGTAGTTTGTATTGAAGGTATTTTGAATTATCATATTAAATATAAAGAGGGAAATACCGTTAAATTACAATGCCCTATTAATCTTGAAGGAAAATTTAAAACTGATGCAAAAAATAAATCAGTTAAACAACATTTTTTGAAATATCTGACTGATAGTATAGGAATAGATTGTTATTCCATCAGTGAAAAAACAGAACAATTTAGATTAGAGAGAATATTTTTTGAAGAAAATGAACAGCATCTTGATGTCAATCATGAACATAAAAAAGTATTATTCAAAAATCTGATCTATGTTTACATTAAAGGAAAAATTGATAATCCTGATACTTTAAATCGTCTTCAATATTCATCAATAGGAAAAAGAAGAAGTTATGGTTTTGGTAATTTATTCATTCAAAAAATTCAGTAAATAAAAGAATGAATTGAAAACGTTCTTTAACAATTTAATTTCGAGAATATTATGAGCAATAAACCTTATGATTTTTTAGTTTCTGATAAAGAGCCGATTCTTTATCTAGAGAAGTCAAAAATTGTCATGAAGGATGGGTTTTTATGTGCATTAAATGGAGAAGGTATACAACATATTGCAGCTTCTGGACATCTTGTTCTTTTATTAGGAGCGGGTACGTCAATATCACAGGAAGCTGCCATATTTTGTTCTTTCAATGATTGTCATATTGCTTTTGTTAGAGGTGGTATGAATGTACATTCATTTTTTATGAGTGGACGCTATCAAGATCCAAGATGTATCATGAATCAAGCAAAATTAGCTCAAGAAAATAAGTTTGAAATTGCTAAAGATTTATTAAAAATAAGATTTAAATTATTAAAAGAAGTGCCTGAATTAATTCAAAGTATTGATAATACGAAAGATATAAATGATTTAATGTTACTAGAAGCAAGATGGTATAAATCATTATATAAAAAAGTTATTCAAAAGTATCATAAAGGTAAAGATGTAGAGTTTAAAAGAGATTTTGATTCAAACGATGTATTCAATGAAAGATTAAATATATTAAATAACGCTCTTTATTCTTTAACCACTGCTATTATTTTAAGTTGCAACTTATCTCCATCTATTGGATTTATTCATGGTACAACGCGTCGAGGAGGATTAACTTTTGATATTGCAGATATATTAAAACCATTAACTGTCATGGATTTGGCTTTTAATAATCAAGAATTGAATAATCGACAATTAATGTATAGATTATTTGTTTTATTAAAAAATGACAATTTTAAGTTAATAAAAATTATCATAGAAATATGTTTGTTTATGGGTGGAAACAAAGAAAAAGATATTAAAAAAATAGGAGATTAAATGATTATCATTATTTATAACAACTCAAGAAAAAAGTCTTTTCGACAAACCAAAAGAATTATTACTCAAGTTTTACCCGATATTAATAATCGTATGAATTTTGGTGATGTTCCTAAAAGAGTTGCATTGCAATTAATTGTTAACTTAAAAAAAGTTGCTAATAGAGGTACGAATATAAAAATATTTATTGCTACTAAAGAAGGATATAGAGGTTTTAAGGGAATAGAAATTGGTAAGAAAAATAATTTTATGGAGAAATTTAATTATTGTAAAAGTCATATTGATGATGATTTACTTAATCTAAAATTGATTGAAAAATTCTAAAAAAAGCTTGACATTATATTTTAATTATATATTTATTATTTATACCCTAATTTTTGTCATAATTTGTAAGTTATTGATTTTAAATGATTTTATTTTTTTAGAAAAATTTAGGTATAAAGATTAAAAAAATAGGTAACTAGTTGATTTAATTGGTTTTTTAAAGATTTTAATCTTATTTGCTCCATACGTGGAGCTTCAAAGAAGAACAGAAACAAATAGAGCAGATAATGGGGCATTTGCTCCATACGTGGAGCTTCAAAGAAAAACTTTAAATAATTGTAAATTTTACAATAAATTTGCTCCATACGTGGAGCTTCAAAGAGGTATTTTAACAAAGAATGAAGTAAGAAAACAATTTGCTCCATACGTGGAGCTTCAAAGTATTATAATACGTTAAATTTACTTGTTTTACTAATTTGCTCCATACGTGGAGCTTCAAAGTATCTTGTGCTGTTAACCATCTTTTCTTTGGAAATTTGCTCCATACGTGGAGCTTCAAAGACCATTGAAAATGATGTTACCCCCATAATAACCATTTGCTCCATACGTGGAGCTTCAAAGTGTTCCAGATGCATTAAAAGTGATTAATGCATCATTTGCTCCATACGTGGAGCTTCAAAGTACAAAATAAGAGCATATAACAATAATTAATAAATTTGCTCCATACGTGGAGCTTCAAAGAAAAAACATTATATTATCTCACTCTTTTTACTGATTTGCTCCATACGTGGAGCTTCAAAGAACAGATGTAATATAAAAGATGAAAATATTGATATTTGCTCCATACGTGGAGCTTCAAAGAATTTCATTCAGGTTGTCATCATACTTGTAAATATTTGCTCCATACGTGGAGCTTCAAAGAAAATAAGCTTGAAATTCTGCTATCTGCTTAGAATTTGCTCCATACGTGGAGCTTCAAAGATTAAATGAATATTGACCAGTGCTTGGGCTTGAATTTGCTCCATACGTGGAGCTTCAAAGAAAAGCTATATGCAAAGCTTTAAAGATATAAACATTTGCTCCATACGTGGAGCTTCAAAGACTTGTTCTTGCTTTTATATAAAAAGTACAATTATTTGCTCCATACGTGGAGCTTCAAAGTATTTTTTTATTTTTAATTACATGACAATGCTTATTTGCTCCATACGTGGAGCTTCAAAGATGAGACTTAAAATATTTAGCATTTATCTCATTATTTGCTCCATACGTGGAGCTTCAAAGGCTAAACATGAGATTGAAAAATTCAACCTTTGAATTTGCTCCATACGTGGAGCTTCAAAGAATCAAAATTTTTTTATATTAATAAATCAATCAATTTGCTCCATACGTGGAGCTTCAAAGATACAACTCTTACTTTTATTATTTACATATAGAATTTGCTCCATACGTGGAGCTTCAAAGTTTAAAATTTAAAGATGAAACGGTTGGTGTTAAATTTGCTCCATACGTGGAGCTTCAAAGAAGCTCAACATCGTGTATCACTTTCTTTTCAGTATTTGCTCCATACGTGGAGCTTCAAAGGTTGGTGCTCAAAGTGCAAAAGCATTAAGAAGTATTTGCTCCATACGTGGAGCTTCAAAGTTTTTGTTTATATTCATTTGCTATTTTTGTAATATTTGCTCCATACGTGGAGCTTCAAAGTACTTCAACTGGGGCAACATCAACATCTTGATTATTTGCTCCATACGTGGAGCTTCAAAGACAGGTATGGGAAATAGTTTAAATGGCGTTTGGATTTGCTCCATACGTGGAGCTTCAAAGAAGGATTTGAAAGTCATCAATCTTTAAAAATTTATTTGCTCCATACGTGGAGCTTGAAAGATTTGAGTTGGGTTTATAATATGATTTTTATTTGAATGAATATTTATACATTCTTCGTAATAGCTTTGGAGCATCGTGTCTTCTGTGCCAAAATTCTACTTCTTCAAAGCCAAAAGAAAATTCAAATATTCCTTTGAATGCTATTTCTTTGGTTAAATAGAGATAGCACATTAACGGCACTCTTAAAATTGATTTCATTGTATTCCCTTTGCATATAAAAATAATATAACAAAGATAATTATTTTGTCAATTAAAGTTTTGGGTTTTTATTGTTTAGGACTTTCGCCGCTATCTTTATTTTTTGAATCGCCTGCGCTGCATATTTCTTCGCAAAGCATGCTTAGAAATTCTTTTATTATTAAAATATAAGATGGAAAACGATGCTATATAGGCTTGTGTAGTTGCAGGGAAACATATGAAGGTAAGTTTTTAAAGAGAACAGGTCCATAAAAAAAAATCATTTTTATTTTCCACATATTTGTTTGTAGAGCCTTTTTATTTAAAGTGCTACGCAATGTGTTTGCTTTAACGATCAACTTATTTTAGTCTTTCTCAAATCAAAACAATCAATCTTCATTGATATCTCAATAGTTATATATACAGTCATAATAAATAAATTTTTTTACTCGTTCAGATAGAAAACAAGAATCAATTGAAAGACCAAGCAAGATAAATTTATTTTTTTAATCATTGCTCATTCATCATCAATAAAAATATTATTTTATTTTTATCAAAGAATTTTTCTTGATAGCTTCAAGTTCATTTGAATTTTTAATTGAACAATGTAGCACAGTGGTAATATTGTTTGTTTCAGAATCATATGTCATGAAAACTGCGCCTAAATTATATCCAAGAAGTCCTAGAGGAGCACCTAATAATTCATTTAGCATATCAGAAGTATCTTCTAATAATTCTTTATCTTTTAAAAATCCTAAAATATCTGTATTCAAAATTTTTATTTGAGACGGACTCATTTCAAAAATGAACTTTTTTTCAAGCTTTTCATTTAAGTCTTGCCCCATGTCTTGAATTTTTTGACTCGCTTCAGGACTGATTTTTTGAATATTTGATAAAATCATTTCAACCGTTTTTTCAATGATATAGGATTTTACTCCATCTCTTGTTTTTTGAACTGGATGCATGATTGTGTTTTTCAAATTAAGGACATTTTTTATAAATTTAAATGGTTTCATCATATGATTATATCATGAAATTTTTTTTTTTCAAATTTAATTATGATGAATTTAATGATTAATTTAGTACTTGTGTTTTCAAGTTTGCAATTGATATGAAATTAGAAAAATAAAATTTCACTAAAAAGTTTAATTGAGTGATGAATCAATGATGATTTTTTAGGTTTTTGAATCATGAAAGATAAAAATATGATTTTAATGTGTGAGATATTTTTTTATAGAAATCAAAATTGACAGTATTTAGTGTGTTTAAACAATATTCAATATAAATGCTATTTTTTGAAATAGTGAATATTGCAAATAAAACTTTTTCTGATAAAGTATGTATATACAAAATTTTAAAAGGTTTTTATGCAAGAAAAAAAACAAGTCGATATCACAGCAACTAATTTAGAAGAATTTAAAAAATTAGTTAGAAAAGCAATATTTTTAAAGCAAGAAGAAGAAAAGGTTTTTAAAGCCATTCCAGATGATATATGGAAGGATATTTTTGCTGTAAACTTTGATGGTAATTTTGAATTTGCAAGAAGAGTATTGTTGAGTCATTTCAAAGAAATCGAGAGAATAGATAACAAAAATTTAGATAGAGAGAAAAATAAAATTCATGGTTTGGAAAAAGGTACAAACTTTATTTTAGATGCTTATAAAAATAAGCAAAAGGTTTTATTTGTCACAGATTTTGACAATGATGGCTCTTTATCTCAAGCCATTATCAATGAGTATTTAGCTATTGATAAAGATGCTCAAAAGCATTGTGTCGTTGAATATGCGCAAGTTTTATCTGCTATTGGTACAAGAGGTTTTAATTTAGAGCATATTGATCTGATTTGTAAAAATCAAGGGTTAAATGAAAAAGATGAGTTTTTAATTGTGACAGCAGATAATGGCATTAACTCTGTTGAAGAACAAGAAAGAATTCAAAAGAAATATCCAAATTCTAAATTAGTGGTCACAGATCATCACAATCCTGATAAAGAAATGGTGGTCAAAGAAAATGCAAATACAGTGATTTTCAATCCACATTATAAGCCTACTGATTTTTTCAAGAAATATAATATTTCAGGTGCAAATACCATTGGTGTCTTGATGAAAAATGTATTGACAAAACGTCTGACGGATTTGGAGTTAGCTACTTATTCCAAGAATATGGAGAAAATTACACAATTATGTAAAGTATCTAACCTATTGGATTATGTACCCACTCATCCTGCTGATAAGCCTGAAAAAGATTTTATTATCACCAAATTTTTGCATTTGCAACCTTTGATGAATATCAATAATTCTATTTCAAAGATCATCACTGGAGAAATTCCTATTGAAGCAATCACTGCGTTAGAGAAAAAAATTCCTCAATTAAATACAAATTTGATTTACGAAGAAGCAAAAAATATTCATGTGCAAAATCATTTAGCTAAAGTATTGTTATTTATTCACAACAAAAACAAAACAGGCAAATCTGATGATATTGATTTAAATGAAGAAAATTTTAATCAAATGTTCATGCAAGAAATCAATAATCCTAATCACTATATTGATAACAAGAATATCAATCCTAATTACATTGAACAGCTAAGACCTTTGATTTTTGGTTTGTCAGCCGATTATGAAAAAAATGACTTTCTCAGTGCTTTAACAGATAAAATGGTCAATGTCTATGAAGTGATTCGTAAAAGTGAACAAAATATTGCCAAAGAAATCAGAAGAGGAGAAGTCATTACCAAGGATAGGTTGAATAACAGTGTGATTGCTTATGCAGATCCCAATATATTAACTGTCTTTAACAGAAAATTCTTGAATAAAGTCTATAATGATGAAAATCCTGGATTTAGTTTAACTTTGGATAGTGTTGGTAAATATAAGGTTTCAGGAAGTTTCCGCTCATTATATAACATCAGTGATATCTTAAAAGATAAAAAGAAGTTAGAGGCGAAATTAAGTGTCACCATAGAAACTCCTGGTCATGAAATGGCTGCTGGTTTTATTGTGAAATCCAAGAAGAAAAAAGATGGTACATTGGCTGTCATTAATGATGAAAGCATTAAAGAAATTAATAAGTTCATTGATGCATCTATTAAGAATATCAGAAAAAATGAAGTAAAAGCACAAAAAGAATATTTGTTAACTGATTTTAATTCCATTGATGTGGTCGATAGAATCAATAAGACAATTAGAGGTAATGTTTCAAACTTCAACAAAGTCAATACTTTGATTCAAATTGATAAAGATACCATTTGGACTGATTCATATACCACAAAGCAATATACAATGGAAGAAGTCATCAAAGAGAAAAAGTATGGTTATGTGACTGTCAACACAAATTTTGATGGTGGAACGATTATTTTACCTGTTGAGTTGATTAGAAGAGTGGTTGAAAATAAATTTCAAGATTATCTATCTTTGGGTTACATGGATGGTGGTGTCTTCATGGTAGACCGTGTTGTCAAAAAAGATGATGTTAAAAATGTGATTGATATCAGAATGAAAAGTAAAAAGACTGTTGAGCTTTTAAAAGCTTTTGAAAAAGATTTTACTGATAAAAATTTTATTGATATTCCAAGAGAAGAAATTCAAAACAATCCATTTTTTAAATACAATGATTATTCTAAATTAAATTTCGATTTATTTGAGAAAATGGTCATTGGTATTATTGATTCCAATAACATTGATATATTATCAGTTTTTGACGTAGAAGCCAACGGTTTTGGTAATGCAAAATTGATGAACATTGGTGCCATGAACTATTCCGTGAATGAGAAAAGTGGTACAAAAATGAGTAGTGATTTTTTCTTTAATCGTTTCTATTCAACCATTCGTGGTGAACAATATTTATTGGAAACAGATGATATCAATAATTTAAAGAAATTAAGTCCCAGAGAATTAAGTAAGTTGCCTTTGGATATGAAAAAACAAGTCATTATCAAGTATGAAGATTATATCAAAGGTGAAGCTGATTTTGTTTATTATATTCATAAAGATGCTTTGAAGATTGGTGAATTCATGAAGAAAAATAAAACTCTTCCTTTCACAAAAATCAAAAATTATCTTGAATTATCTGATAAAGAAGTGATTTTCAACAGAGAAATTTCTGCAACCATGTGTGCTTATCTTGTTAATGATAAAGATTTCAAAGTACCTCAAGAAATGATTAATTTAACGGGTATTAATCAAGATGCGTTGAAATTATATGGTAAATCTTCTGCTAAAGTAGATGAAGAAATGACAGAATATTATAAGGATAAAAAAGTTTTATTCGGTGCTCATAACACACCTTATGATGCGAGAATTTTACGCTCTAATCTTCCTCAAATGTACCAAATTTTAAGAGAAAATGGTATTTATGACTCTGCAATTTTCTCTAAAGAACAAAAATTGGCTTATGATGATGTGAAAGTATCTAATTTTAATAATATTGATGGTGTGTCTAAAACAATTTATTTTTATGATAACGCTTATTCTGATTTCAGTTTAACAAAATTTATTCAAGATGATAAAAACGGTTACTTTCCAGATAGAACAAATAAATTCTTACTAGAAATTGATAACGGTGAGTATTATTTGGTTGATAAACAAAAACATGAAAAAACAAAATTGGCAGCAGATAAAG
>JACCDV011304227.1_pt1 | contig 25046 bp, 20 predicted proteins | sample 7446131 | NCBI WGS metagenome assembly JACCDV01 (sample SAMN15323448, study PRJNA562643) | freshwater metagenome | isolation source: river surface water | place: USA:Blue River Watershed | collected 2017-08-17
AGCGCAGGTTTTGAAGATGGGGCAGGAAACTCCGTCGGTGGCGTTGCTTTTGAGTGGTTGGATGAGTGGTGGAAGAACTATGAGCCAGCCTTGCATGATAAAAAAGCAGATGTAGTGGGTCCTTTTCCGGGTGGGTACTATTTTGAGGAGTGGTTTGGCCTCTTTGGTCAGGGAGAGGGCAAAAAATCTCCGTACTTGCGCGAACGTAGGAAAGTGTATTATACTTATAGGGAACTTTGGAACCTGTAAATAGCGGACATCCCCATAGATGCTTTTATTAGATTCTTAAGTTGGTAAACAACAAGACATTAAGGAAGTTTTAATTATCAGGAGGCAAGTGTTATGAAGAAGTTAATGGGTCTGTTTGCAGTAGTATTATTAGCTGGTGTTATGGTGGCTCCAGCTTTTGCAGAAGAAAAGAAAGCTGATGATGCAGCTAAAGCTCAGGCGTTTAATTTTGGCGATTACCGTTCCAGCACCTTAACAGGTAAGGCTTGGGAAGCGTTAGCCAAGAACGATATTGAATCCGTATTAGCCTATACCAATAAGAATATTGAACTGTATGCTGAAGAAGCCCGCAAGATGCAAGCTGATTTGAAGGCCTATCCTGCAGGTGCTAATGAAGAAATCTTCAAGTTCTGGGCGCTTAACGATGTGGCGACTAGCTACTATATTCAAGCTGAAGCCTACCGTAAGGCAAATATGAAGGATGAATCCAAGGAAGCCTACAGCAAGATTGTTAAGGACTATTCCTTTGGTCAAACATGGGATGCCAAGGGTTGGTTTTGGAAGCCTTCAGAAGCAGCCAAGGAAAAATTAGCGATGATTCAAGCAGGGGTTAGCTTGGATTTCGGTGATTATTCATCTAATCAACTAGTGATTAAAGCCTGGTCAGCCTTAGCGGCCAAGGATTTAAATGCGGTAGTGGCTTATGTGAATAAATTAGCTGAACTTTATGCGAAGGATGCTAAGTCCATGCAAGCATCATTAAAGGAATATCCTTGGGAATCTAAGGATAAGACCTTAAGTTACTGGGCTTTGAATGATGTGGGGACAGGCTTTTTTATCTTAGGCGAGGCATATCGTGCCGCAGGTAAGAAAGAAGAAGCGGCTCAGACCTACAAGAAGTTGGTTGATGAATATTTTTATGCACAATGCTGGGATCCTCAAGGTTGGTTCTGGAAGCCTGCAGAAGCTGCTCAACAAAAGTTAGGCGAATTAGATAATGTTTAATTTGTTTTTTGCTATACACCGTCGGGGCGCTAGTTTAGCCCTGACGGTTTTTATTTGTTGTTTATTATCTGCCTCTGCCAAGGCGCAGAACGAAGAAATCTTTCCTGATATGTCTAAACCAAAGGCTTTCCAGCCATTTGTGGTTTATAAAGACCGCAGTTCACCCAATCGTTTTGTGTCATCAGGTTATATGCCAACCGGCGAGTGTTTAAAGATGGATGATGCCTCGGCGGAGAATTGTCATGAGGGCAAGACCTGTATTAAGGTTATTTATGATGTGGCTTGTTCTGCGAAAAGCCGACGCTGGGCGGGGGTGTATTGGCTTAATCCAGCGGATAATTGGGGCGACCGCAAGGGTGGGTATAACTTGACCGGTGCGCAAAAGCTGACCTTCTGGGCGCGTGGTGAAAAAGGCGGTGAGCAAATCGCTGAATTTAAAATCGGCGGGGTTGGAATTAACCGTGAATATCCCGACTCAGATACCGCGGCCATTGGCCCGGTAATTTTAACAAAGGAATGGCGGGAATACACCATTGACCTGCGCGATAAAGATTTATCCTACATTGCCGGTGGTTTTGCATGGATTGCTAATGTGGATGCAAACCCAGACTCATGCACGTTCTTCCTCGACGATATTCATTTTGAATAAATAATCAGTTTTTTTAAAAAGATTTTTTCAAATTGTCTTGTATAAGCTAGATAGCTTTGATATATTTTTCCTATCTGATTTAACAAAATTGAGGAAGGTATATGTCCAAAGCTGTTCGCCTAGTAGCGGTTGTCGCTGTTGTTTTAATGGTTGTATCAATAGCCTTTGCTTTTTGGGCATTATCCCAGCGCCAAACCTTAGCTCAACAAAATCAGGAATTGCAAAATCAAATCAGCGAATACCAGGGCAAGGAATCCCAGCTCCTGGCTCAAGCTAAAAAACTGCAGGAAGATGCACAGGCGTTAAATCAAAAAGTTGACCAAAAAGAACGTGAAAAATCTCAAGTTCAAAACAGCTATGATGAAATTAAACGCAAGGTTGATCAGTTTAATGCGCAGTTAGATCAAGCAAAACTTGAGCGTGATGATTGGAAGAATCGCGTAAGTGCAATCCAACGTGAACGTGATGATCTTGCAGAAAAATTAAAGAATCGCCCCACCCAAATAGTTTATAAAGAAGCAGAGCCAAAGCCAGCAGAAGCGGTTGCTCCGGTTGCTTCACCCGCGGTAACAACAGCGCAGGGTGAAGAATATTGGGCATCTATTTTAAAGCAAAAGGCTGCCCTGCAGTTAGAAATTGATAAGATCAAAGCTGATTTAGAATTAAGTGTTGGTCAAATTGCTGATCTTAAGAAACAAAATTCTGATTTGCAGCTTCAGATCAAGAGTGTTACCAATGATAAGGAAGAAATTGAACGTAAAATCAAGTACGGTGAAGATTTAGCAAATAATTTGTCAATTGAGCTGGCTCGTTCCCGCAATGATCAGCGTTTTGTTAATGAACGTGCCGATAAGTTAAAAGAAGAAAATATTGAGTTGCAAGGCCAGATTCGTCAATTATCAGGAACTAAATTAACCTTGGAAAAAACGGTCACCCGCTTGAATGATGAGAAGGAAGGAATTCAGCGGAAGTTGATTGAAACTGAAAGTGTTATTCAGGCGCGTATTAATGAAATCTGGCAGATTAAAGAAAGTGTTGACCAAAAATTAGCCTCTGCGGCAGCTAGTCGAGTATCTAACCAAGTTGAGTTGTCTCCCATCATTGTTAATGCAGGCAACAGGAATGTATCAGTAGCCCCGCCTGCAGCAGCGGCAAGCGCAAAGCAAGCGTCAGTTGTCAGCATCAATGAAACAAATAATTTTGTTATTGTTGATATGGGTGAAAGCACGGGCATTAAGGTTGGTCATGTGCTAAAAGTTCTCCGTGGCAATAGTGAGATTGCTACCCTTGAGGTTATCCAGGTGCGCAAAGATATTTCCGCGGCAGACATCAAGCAAAAGACTGGCAATATCAAGATTGGTGATTCAGTTAAGTCTTTTGCATCCAATAATTAATCCTCAATGGTTTTATAAGCTGTGGCACAGAAAAAATCAAGCATAACCGATGTGGCAAAGCTAGCTAAGGTGTCCATCACCACAGTTTCCCGCGTTATTAATAAATTCCCCACTGTAAACAAAGATATTGTCGCCCGTGTTGAGCATGCGATTGAATTGCTTAAGTTTAAACCAAATCTGACAGCTCAGCGTTTAGCTAAGGGGACGCAGAATACGGCGATAGGTTTTGTTATTCCTGGGTTTCCTGGTATTTTTCATTCTTTTTATGCTGTTGAGTTGATGCGTGGTATTGGGCATGGCTGTGAAGCTAATCGTTTGGATTTAATTTTTCATATTACTGATGGGACAAATCCGCTGCGCAGTAATTTTGCTGGGGGTTTGATTTTTGCGGATATTATTGAGAATCGTTCCCAGGTTGAAGAGGCTTTATCTGAAGGGACGTCATGCCTAGTTATTAATCATATTGTTAAAGATTTGGATGTAAGTTATATTGCCGTGGATAACGTTAAGGGTGGGGCGACCGCAGCAGAATATTTGATTAGTTTAGGTCATAAGCGCATTGCTACGGTGACAGGTAATATGCAAACACAGGCAGGTATTGACCGGTACGAGGGTTTTCATAAGACCTTGGTTAAACATGGCTTAAGTGTTGATCCGGAATATTTATTTAAAGGCGATTACTCACGCCGTTGTGCTCGTCAGGCGGCTGAGCGATTCTTCGCTTTAGAGAATCCGCCTACGGCGATTTTTGCGGCTTCTGATGAAATGGCGATGGAAATAATTTCTGTGGCGTATGAAAATGGCATTAAGGTGCCGGAAGACATTTCAGTTATTGGTTTTGATGATAATCCAGCTGGGCTCTTTGGTCCGGTGGGGTTAACGACGATTAAACAGCCTTTGTTTAATATGGGTGAAGAAGCGGTGAAAACGCTTAATACCATTATGACGGGTAAGCAGGGTGGAGTCGTCCGTAAGGTTTTAGTCCCCGAATTAATCGTCCGCGAATCCTGCGCCGAGCCTTCCGCGTAAAAAAGCGGTACTTTTTCCGTGTAGTTATGAGCTTCGGGTAAGCTTCCATCAGCCTTCAACAGCCCCCAACCCCCACAACACATGCACGTAGCCATATGCAAAGCTTTTTGGTTGTTCGTAGTTTATTTATTAAGGGTGAGGCATGTGGTGGGGGATGTTTCAGGCTTCCTGAACTTACCCAAATCGCATAACTCTCCATGCTATTTGCCCTATTAGTAACATCTATAACAAGGTTGACAAGCTCGTCGTTATAAGGTAATTTATAGGCTTATGTTTAACTCATTTGACGTTATAGTGATAGGTGCGGGACATGCTGGCGTTGAGGCTGCGTTGGCATCTGCGCGCATGGGCTGTAGGACGGCCATGGTGACCTTATCGAAGGATACGATAGGTCAGATGAGCTGTAATCCGGCGATCGGCGGGGTTGGTAAGGGGCAGTTGGTTAAGGAAATTGATGCCCTAGGCGGCGAAATGGGTTTGGCCGCTGACCGCACCGGGATTCAATTCCGCCAGTTGAATGCGTCCAAGGGTCAGGCCGTGCGTTCTTCGCGCTGCCAATCTGACCGCAAGTTATACCGTTTATATATGCAGGACGTTGTCCTCAATCAGCCGAATTTAACGGTGATTGAGGATAAGGTGCGTGAGTTAATTGTTGAAGGCGGGGTTGTTAAAGGTTTGCTCACTGCCAGTGGCCTGCGCGTTGAATCTCCAACGGTGGTTATCACGGCCGGGACATTTTTAAATGGACGTATGCATGTGGGTACACAGATTACCCCGGGCGGACGTATTGGCGAAGTGGCCTCTAATCATTTAGCTGATTCCATCCGTGATCTAGGTTTAGAAGTCTTGATGTTTAAGACAGGAACTCCGCCGCGTATCGACGGGCGCACTATTGATTTTACTGGTCTGGAGCGTCAGGATTCTGATAACCCACCTATTCCTTTTTCATTTCGTACGCCGTTTATCCCTAAAGAACAAAAATTATTACCTTGCCACATTACACGTACGACAGAACGTACGCATGATATTATCCGGGCGAATTTTCATTTGTCTCCCATGTATTCTGGCCAGATCAAGGCCACCGGCGTGCGTTATTGCCCCTCGATTGAAGATAAGCTTAAAAAATTTGCTGACAAAAGTACTCATCATGTATTCCTAGAGCCGGAAGGTTTAGACACTTTTGAATATTACCCTAATGGTATCTCGACGGGTTTGCCGGCGGATGTGCAAGAGCAGATGGTGCGTTCTATCCCTGGGATGGAGCGTGCGGTGATTGTGCGTCCGGGTTATTCCATTGAGCATGGGGTTATTCCAGCGACGGAATTGAAACCCACGCTTGAAACTAAGAAGATTAAAGGTTTGTATTTAGCCGGGCAAATTAATGGGACGACTGGTTATGAAGAAGCAGGTGCGCAAGGGTTGATGGCGGGTATCAATGCCGCGTTGCAGGCGCAAAATAAAGAGCCGTTTGTTCTTGGGCGCCATGAATCCTATATCGGCGTCTTGATTGATGATTTAACCACCAAGGGCACGGAAGAACCTTACCGCATGTTTACCTCACGCGTTGAGTATCGGTTAGTGGTGCGTGAAGATAACGCGGATATTCGTTTGGCAAAATATGGCCATCAATTTGGGATTTTATCGACGGACGATTATAATAAGGTTGTTAATAAATATGCGATGATTGAGCGTGAGATTGCGCATTTAAGGGAAACCAAGATTGGGCCAGGCACGGTATTGGATGAGCAATTAGTGGCCGCTGATTCTTCCGCCATCAAACAGCAGACATCGCTTTATGATTTATTGAAGCGTCCGCAAGTTAGCTATGACATGATCGCACCCTTTGATGGTACGCTTAAAAGTCAGGGCCGGGCGGTGATTGAGCAGGTGGAATATGAAATTAAATACGAAGGCTTTATCGCCCGTCAGCAAAAGGATATTGAGAAGTTTAAGCATATTGAGTATATCCGTATTCCGGATGGTTTTAGTTTTAAGGATGTGCCGGGTTTATCCAAGGAGATTCAGGAGAAGCTGGTGCGGTTTGCACCAACCACCTTGGGGCAAGCCAATCGTATCTCCGGCATGACCCCGTCGGCCATTACCTTGATGATGGTGTATTTAAAAAAGTATAGAGAAGTTAATAAACAATAACGGAGGGTGTAATGAGAATCGCAAATGACATTACGGAATTAATTGGTAATACCCCATTGGTTCGTTTAAATAAGGTCACGGCTGGTTGCGGCGCGACCGTGGTTGCTAAGTTAGAATTCTTTAATCCGTTATCTTCAGTTAAGGACCGTATTGGTTTTAACATGATCCGTGCGGCTGAGAAGGCAGGCAAGATTAAGGCTAATACCGTTATCGTCGAGCCAACTTCAGGGAATACCGGGATTGCCTTGGCCTTTGTGTGCGCGGTTAAGGGTTATAAATTATTACTCACCATGCCTGAAACCATGTCCTTGGAACGCCGGGCCTTGTTAAAAGCCTTAGGTGCTGAATTGATTTTAACACCAGGGCCGGAAGGGATGAAGGGTGCAATTAAGAAGGCTAAGGAATTGCACGATTCAGATCCGGAGAAATATTATATGCCCCAGCAATTTGATAATCCGGCCAACGTCGAGATTCACCGCTTGACCACCGCTGAAGAAATTTGGAAGGATACGGATGGTAAGGTGGATTTCTTAGTGGCGGGTGTTGGAACTGGTGGGACAATTACGGGTGTGTCACAGGTGATTAAGCCGCGCAAGGCATCCTTTAAGGCTGTGGCAGTTGAGCCAGCAACGAGTCCAGTGTTATCCGGCGGTCAACCAGGCCCGCATAAGATTCAAGGTATCGGCGCTGGTTTTATCCCAAGCATTGTTGACACCAAATTAATTGATGAAGTAATCCAAGTGACTAACGACGAAGCCTTTGCTATGGCCAAGCGTTTGATTAAGGAAGAAGGTATTTTGTGCGGTATTTCTTCCGGCGGTAATGTGGCTGCAGCGATTAAATTAGCTAGCCGTCCAGAGAATAAGGGCAAGCTAATCGTCGCTATTATCCCCTCAACGGGCGAACGCTACCTATCAACTGATTTATTTGCTGAATACCGCAGCTAATTGTTGTGACTACGTTGGCTCCAGTTGAAGCTGGAGCCAACGTAGTGTTTTAAAATCCCCCCGATTTGCCCGTATCCCCTTACGGTTTATATAAATATCCCCTTTGAGTGTAGTATTTTACCAATTTGACTATATAGCAAATTTGCTATATACTTTCAATGAAAGGATTTTATGTATAAGATCTTTTTCTACCGCGACCGAAGGGGGCGGTATCCAGTTTATGATTTTCTTGAAGGATTGGGGGATAAGTCTGAGGGGTATGTATATAGGAGCATTAAGTTATTAGAAAGATATGGCCCTAATTTATTGCGACCTTACGCAGATCACGTAAGGGGTAAGATACGGGAGTTGCGGGTTAAGACAGTAGAGGGGAATATATTTTAGAGGAGGATATATGCCAGTGAAATTATTAAGTTTCGATGAAGCGCTTAAACAACGGCTTAAAGATAAGAAATTTAAAAAGTCGTATGATCAGGCGAGGCCAAAGGTTGAGATTGGTTATAAGATTGTTCAATTGCGTCATAAACTTGGTTTAACCCAAAAGCAATTAGCGGATAAGATTCATACGTCGCAAACGGTTGTTTCAAGATTAGAAAGTGGGTCGTATTGGCAATGTAGCTTAAGGACATTGGACAAGATAGCGGTCGCCACAGGAACAAAACTTGAGGTTAATTTTAAGGGTTAAGGCCAAGGGTGAGGTCTAGGATTGCTTCGGCCATGAGGCCGGCGCATTGGGTAACACGGGGGGCCATCGGAGGGTGGCCGGCGTGGGAATCGGTGTTGCGGTCGCCGCAGATGTAGATATTGCCGATTCTTTTAACCGTCATTGGCTGTTTTTCAGTTAAACCTGCCATGCCAACCCCGCTAACGATTACTGGGAAGCGCGAAGCATAAAACTGTACGAAACGGCTTTTCCAATCCACATTGTCAAAAGCTTCAACTATAAAATCACACCCATGAAATAAGTTTGCAGCTTTATCTTCATTCCATTGCGTGTGGTGAATGGTTATGTGTGCGTCGGGGTTAATATCCAAGAGGCGCTGTTTGGTGATTTCTACCTTAGGAAGGCCGATTTCTTTTAAAAAGTATTGTTGGCGGTTTAAGTTGGACGCATCAATCACATCCTGGTCGATGATTTCGATATTCTTAAATCCCGAACGCACTAGCATCATGGCGCAGTTGCTTCCCAAGCCGCCAGCGCCACCCATGCCGATCTTCTTAGATTGGATTAAAGCCAATTGTTCAGGTTTTAAATAGCGGAGTAATCCTTGTTCAAAGATATTCATACATTGTCATTCCCGAATGTTTTAATCGGGAATCCAGTTTTTATATTGTATTCTCAATACGCCGCCAGTCGGTAAAGACGGGGTCGAAGTTCTTTTGTTTTAATAAGGCAATGACATCGGCAATGGAACGCTCATCCTTAATATCGAATTGCGGATCTTGTTTTTCCTCAGCAATTAAAGAATAGCCCCCCACCGACGTGTTTGACCCGGCCGACATGCGGGTAATGGCAATTTCCAAAAGTCGATCACGTAAGGCCGCATCCTCGCGGGTGGATAAATTAATACCGACCCGGGGAAATAGAAGCCGGGTTAAACATAAGATCTTGGTAAAGGTAATATCATCAATGTCACAGCGGGCAAATTCTTGATCCTTAATTTTACGCAGTCGGGGAAAGGAAAGTGCGTATTCAACGCCAGGATAAGCTTTCTCCATGCTGCGCAGATGTGTATAAAGTTCAAAGAGATCGCCAGCTAGATTCTCAGCAAGCCCTAATAGAATACCCATGGAGATCTGGCGCATACCAGCTTCAGCCGCCCGGGCAGGCGTTTCACGGCGGAAGTCGTAATCTTTCTTATATCCAGAAAGATGCACCTGCGCGTAACGGCTGCGGTCATAGGTCTCTTGATAAACAGTGATGCCATCAACTCCGGAGGCAAAGAGTTCCCTGTATTCATCAACCTTCATGGGATGCACTTCAAGCGAGATGCCTTGGAAGAATTCACCCGCAATTTGAGCGGCCTCCTTGAGGTATTCCACCGGTGTGTGCTTATACGATTCCCCGGTTAATAAAAGCACATTACGGATGCCTTGCGCGTGAATCACCTGCATTTCTTTTTTGTATTGTTCAGGTGTAAGTTTAATGCGTTCAATTTTATTTTGTGAATGAAAGCCACAATAGGTGCAGTGGGAGGAACAAAAGTTTGATAAATACAGCGGGGTGTAAAGGCTGATTGCACGGCCAAATTGTTGACGGGTAACGCGGGCCGCTTCCTGCGCCAAGTTTTCTAAGGCATCCGGACGCGCATCATCGAGGATGAGTTTTATTTCATCAATGGTTATCATACAAGAAACCCGTTAAGGGCGAGGAAGCATTCGCGATCGAGCGTTGTTGAGGCAGGCCGCTTAAAAAGGCCAGGCGTCCAGCTTCAACCGCTAGGCTAAAGGCGCGAGCTAAATTAGCCGGATGTTGCGCGGTGGCGACAGCGGTATTAGCTAACACCGCATCAGCGCCCATTTCCATGGCCTCAGCCGCTTGGGACGGTGCGCCAATACCAGCATCGACGACGATGGGAATATCAATTTCATTAATTAAGACTTGGATAAATTCCTTGGTGCGCAAGCCCTGATTGCTGCCGATAAAGGAACCCAGGGGCATCACCGTTGCGGCACCGGCTTTAACCAGGGCACGCGCGGCATAGAGATCAGGGGTGACATAGGGCAGTACAATAAAACCTTCGGCGGCTAAAATCTCGGTCGCCTTAATCGTCTCCGCATTATCCGGCAATAAATATTTACTGTCGTTAATTACTTCAATCTTAACCCAATTGCCGCAACCAGAGGCTTTCGCTAACCGGGCGATGCGCACTGCTTCTTGAGCCGTCCGCGCACCAGAGGTATTGGTCAACAAGGTCACATGCTTAGGAATATACTCGAGGATATTTTCTTCGTGGCGTTCTAAATCAATGCGGCGCAAGGCCACCGTTACCAATTCACTGCCAGAGGAGGCAATGCTATCGGCTAAATCTTGTTTGTTTTTGAATTTGCCAGTACCCAAGAAGAAGCGGCTATTAAAGCTCTTACCGGCAATAATCAGGGGTTGATCGACTGCGGTTGTGTTAGTAACTTGGGACATGCCTTATCCACCTCCCACAAAGGTGACTAATTCCAAGTTATCGCCATCGTTAATGGTGATTTTATCCCAATCGGTGTTAGGCATAATCTTGCCATTGAGTTCTGCAATGACATGCTTAGGGTTCTTGCAGCACTGGCTTACTAAGGCTGCGAGACTTAAGGCAGTGGCTAGGTCTTTAGCAGTTCCATTAATTGTAATCTTCATGAGACCCTCGTTTGTTAGAGGCTTCATTCTAGTTTATTTGTCCTAAAAATGCAAATAGTTGAATGTGCTGAAATATTATTTATTTTTAGCTTTCCAGCTGCGAAATTGTACTAAAATATTGCTGTTGCAAGACTTTGGTGCCTAAATAAAAAACCCTTTTAATTATCAGCAATTTTTGTATAATACTCGAGTTTTTACAAATGCCAAAACGACAACAAAGGACGGAACATAAAATGAGTAAATCAGCGGTATTCGGTTATGAATTGTTGTTAGATCTCTACGGTTGCAAGGCAGGCGTCTGCGACGATCTAACCGTTTGCTATAATTTCCTCGACGAAATCGTGGGTTTCCTAGGCATGGAAAAGCAAGCGCCTCCACAGATCTTCCGTTCTGATGCCACCCGTTTCCCGGATAAAGCAGGGCTTTCTGGTTGGGTGCCGCTGATTGAATCGTCCATTGTTATCCATACCTTGACCCCTAAGGATTTTATTACCGTTGATATTTATTGCTGCCGCTCCTTTGATCAAAAGAAGGCCGAAGATTTCTGCCGCCGGTTTTTTGCTCCTAAGAAGGTGGAGGCGCAATTCGTTGAGCGCGGTTTAAGTTACTACAATGAATCCTGCGGTTGTGGCGAAAAAGAATTAGCGCACAAGTAGTCCATGCCTTACACCACCAACGACATCAAGCACATTGAAGCCAAATGGCAGCAGTTTTGGGCCGAGCGTCGCACGTTCAGCGTTGACGTTAATCCTTCCCAGAAAAAATATTACGTCTTAGAGATGTTCCCTTACCCGTCGGGTAAGATTCACATGGGTCATGTGCGCAATTACACGATTTCTGATGTGATTGCGCGTTTTAAGATGATGCAAGGTTACAACGTCATGCATCCCATGGGCTATGACGCTTTTGGCCAGCCCGCCGAGAATGCCGCGATTAAGCACAACACTGATCCTGAAACCTGGACCTATAAATGTATTGACCAGATGCGCGATGGGCTAAAGCGCATGGGCTTTTCCTATGACTGGCAGCGCGAATTAGCCACCTGTGATGCGTCCTACTATAAATGGAATCAGTGGATTTTTAATAAGATGTTTGAGCGTGGGTTGGCTTATAAAAAAGGCTCCCCCGTTAATTGGTGCCCGTCGTGCCAGACTACCTTGGCTAATGAGGAAGTCATTAATGGCGCTTGCTGGCGTTGCAAGAATGATGTGGTGCAAAAAGAATTAGAGCAGTGGTATTTAAAGATCACCCAATATGCTGATTCCTTGCTGGAAGATTTAAAGACGCTGGAGAATTGGCCAAGCCGCGTTAAATCCATGCAGGAAAATTGGATTGGCAAGAGCTATGGGGTGGAGATTTTCTTTAAGGTGCAGGGCAGTGGGCAGACGATTACGGTATTTACGACGAGGCCAGACACTATCTTTGGTGCGACCTATGTAGTATTGGCTCCTGAGCATCTCTTGGTTAAAGAATTAATCAAGGGCATGCCCCAAGAAAAACAAGTCTTAGCCTTTATTGATAAGACGGCGAATCAAAGCAAGTCCCTACGCATGTCTGGCGATCAGCGCAAGGAAGGGATGGCGATTGGCCGTCAGGCGATTAATCCGGTTAATGGGGAAGCGATTCCGATATTTATTGGTGATTATGTCTTAATGGAATACGGCACCGGTGCGATTATGGCTGTGCCAACCCATGATCAACGTGACTTTGAATTTGCAAAAGAGCATCAATTGCCTATGCGTATCGTGATTCAAGATGTCAAGAATTCTAGTGCCAGCGCAGCGACGATGACCGAAGCTTTTGTGGATGAAGGCTCTCTGGTTAACTCTAAACAATTTGATGGCACTCCCAATGAAGAAGCCAAGAAGAAAATTGCCGAGTGGATGCAATTGCAGGGCATGGGTAAGTTAAAGATTCATTGGCGTCTGCGCGATTGGCTGATTTCCCGTCAGCGCTATTGGGGAACGCCGATTCCAATTATCTATTGCCCGACCTGTGGGGTCGTGCCCGTTCCGGATGAGCTTCTTCCTGTTGAATTGCCTAAGAATGTGTCGATTACTGGTGAGGGTGGTTCCCCATTATTGAAGGTGAAGGATTTTGTTGAGTGTGCCTGTCCTAAATGCGGTGAAAATGCCCGTCGGGAAACCGACACCATGGCGACCTTCATTGATTCGTCCTGGTATTTTCTAAGATTCTGTGACGCTGGTAATAAGTCGGAGATTTTCGATAAGGATAAGGCGCGTTATTGGATGCCGGTTAATCAATATGTCGGTGGCATTGAACATGCCATCTTGCATTTATTATATTCTCGTTTTTTTAATAAATTTCTAAAAGATTTAGGCTGGGTGGATGTGCCAGAACCTTTTGACCGTTTGTTGACCCAAGGCATGGTGTTGAAGGAAGGCGAAGTCATGTCTAAGTCCCGCGGCAACGTGGTTGACCCGGATGAAGTTCTATCTAAATATGGCGCTGATACCTTGCGTTTATTTATTTTATTTGCCGCTCCTCCCGAAGATCAATTGGAGTGGAATAGCGACGGGTTGGAAGGGGCATGGAAGTTTTTAAATCGTGTATATCAGATGGTTGAGAATCGTTATAACAAAGGGGCGAGTTCTGTTGTTGCCGCCGGTGATGAGGCCGATCAATTACTAGAACGCGAACGCAATGCCGCTATTAAGAAGGTGGCTCAAGCCTTTGATGAAGGATATAAATTTAACACCGCCATCAGCCACATCATGGTCTTGGCCAATGCGATCGATAAATACAAATTTGATGCATCGAACATGCCCAAAGCCGCCTTGCTTAATCAAGCGATTGAAACCATCGTCTTATTAATCGCGCCCTTTGCCCCGCACATGGCTGAAGAAATGTGGCAGATGATGGGTAAGTCAGAAGAAACAATTGCCCGCGTAGCCTGGCCAACGGTCAATGAAGCCGCGTTAAAAGTATCATCCATCACCCTAGCGGTGCAAATCAACGGCAAGGTCCGCGCTCAATTGCAAGTGGCCGTTGACACCCCCCAAGATGAACTGCGTAAATTATGTTTGGCCGATGCCAACGTCGCCAAATACGCCCAAGAATCGACCATTAAAAAGTTCATCGTAGTCCCCAACAAACTAGTCAGCATCGTCGTTTAAATAGGGGACAGCGCCCTATTTTAAAACCCTTAAAACACGAACCTACCCTAAGTGGCATAATCTAGATCCATAGTATATACTTGTCCCAAATGAGAAGATTTATTATATATATCCTCTTAGGGGTCTTTTTTGCCTCTTGCGTAGGCCCTATGCCTGCAGGAGCGCAAACCATTGCCTTTCCTGAGGTTATGTCATCTACGAATCTATCAAAGCTGTCATTCCCGAATGTTTTTGTTGGGAATCCAGCCGTAGCCATTTTAAAGGGCCTCACCATCCATCCTGATAAACCCCTGCAATTTGATTTTATCGTAGAGCCTAAGGGAGGGGAGAATCAAGAACAACTTAAAAACGCCTCTCTTAATTTCGCTAAATACTTCCTAGCCTCAGTCGCCATTCCTAACGATGACATGTGGGTCAATCTCTCACCCTATGAAAAAAACCGCATCATTCCAGAGAGCTTCGGCCAAACCTTGATGGGCCGCGATTTACTAGCCCAAGATTATTTACTCAAACAAGTAACCGCATCCTTAATTCACCCAGATACGCAATTAGGCAAGGAGTTTTGGAGTAAGGTTTACAAACAAGCCCAAGAGAAGTTTGGTACAACCCAAGTGCCGATCAACACATTCAATAAAGTCTGGATAATGCCCGACAAAGCAACGGTGTGGGAACACAACAACAGCGTTTTTGTCATTGAACGTCATTTAAAGGTGATGTTGGAAGCCGACTATTTATCTTTACAGAAGAACTCTACTGTCATTCCCGCGAAAGCGGGAATCCAGGACACGAACGATCTTGCTAGTAACATCGTCCGTGACATCATCATCCCCGCCCTAGAAAAAGAAGTCAACGAAGGCGAAACTTTTGCCCAGTTACGCGAAATCTACAACGCCATGATCCTAGCCACCTGGTACAAAAAACGCATGAAGGACAGTTTCCTAGGCGCAACCTACATGAACAAGAATAAAGTTGTTGGCGTGGGATATAAAGATCTGTCATCCCTGAGCACTTCTGTTGTCATTCCCGCGAAAGCGGGAATCCAGACGCCTGAGGTAATCTACCAACAATACCTACAAACCTTCAAAAAAGGCGTCTTCAATTTCATCAAGGAAGAACCCGACCCAACAACGGGTGAGTTAATCCCCCGAAAATATTTCTCCGGTGGGGCGGTAGGCCTTAAGTTAGAGAATTTAGCAATGATTACAGCAGAAAGATCCCGCTTGCCTAGTATGGCAATAGCGTATTTACCCACTGACAAAGCCATGAGTATAACTTTTGATTTAGCACAACCTGCCCCCGCCATGCCCGCATCAACTGCGATGGTCGTTGACTTAACTGACCTAGCGCAAGTGGAAGCATTATACAAAACTTTCTTTCCTGACCCTACAAAAGCAACGCAAAGTTTAGAGCATTTTGCTTATGGACTTTCTATCTTTCAACAAGTAAACCTAACGAATAAACCACTGAAAGCAATTTATGGTGCCGCAGGAGCCGGTTTAGCCGAAGAATTGCTTGCCTTAAATCCTTCAGTTGTTTATATGATGGAGCAAATGTCATTAGATGCTGCAGATATGAAAAGGTATTTTGACCGATGGTGGAGCCCTGGCCCTCCAAAGACAGTGGTGCGACAATTGTATTATAAATTTAAAGCTTTCACAGGATACGCTAGAAAGACAGATTTCTTAGAAAATGCGGAAGAGTTTTATGAGTCATTGATTATTGAATTGCAATCATTGGGCCTGCATCGAAATGAAGTGGATGTTTACGAGAATGAAAAGAATCAGGTGGTAATTGAGTTTTATAAGAAACATCCATTAAGTCAAGAGGAGCAAAAACGCCAGTTTGTCTACATACAAGGAGATGTTGCAGATAATGAAGGGTTTTCCAGAATTTTAAAAGATATTGAACAAGAGGGTGGCGTAGACGTCTATTACCAGCATGCAGGGCAAGGACTTCCAATGGAGTACGGTAAGTTCCTGCCTACGGTATGGGGATATTTAAAATCCGGAGGCTTTATTGTTAGCAATGATCATGTACCTAGTGATTTTATGAGGGTGCCAGGACGTGATACTGTTGATTATTTAGTTCCTGATGACATTAGGCAGTTTCAACAAACAGATTCTCCATCAATGAAATTTTGGAGCGATCAGGTATTTCGTATGCTTGAGACTAGTAGAAGTGTAGAGCGTCCTACAAATACCGGTTATGGTTGGCATATGAATATTTATCGTAAAGATGTTTCCCCAGCCATGACCGCGTCTACTGCTATGGTGAGTCAACTAAGTCCAGCCCAGCAGGACGCGCAACAGAAGGCTCAGTTAGCTTGGGGCGAATTAAAGGAGATGGCAGAACAAGTTCAAGCGGAGATTGAGGCTCAACATATTAATCAATTTATCTTAGAATGGGATTCACTAAACAAGCAAAATCAATTGCCAAAGGCGGAGATAATACGACATGCAACGACCTTCCTTAATGCGTTAAAAGCCGTTAGCCTAAAGGTTAACGCAGCTTTAGCTAAGTCAAAGGTTAACGAGATAGCGCTGAATTCAGCGGGCGAGGTAGTGACAAATAGATATGGTTATATCGGGTATGATTTTAATGACAAGATAAATAAATCTATATTGAATGTTAATGGTTGGTTAGAACTTACAATAATGGATGGTTCTGATGAAGAGGATTTCTCTAAGTTGAGCACAACAATAACGCATACAATTGAACGATTTAAATGGTATCAGCAAATGCTTAGTGATGTTATTAATCCGTTTCAAGTGTTAAAGGTGAGCAAGGCGGATGGATCTTCAGAGAAGATATGGCCATCGCGTGAAGGAAATGAGTCAAAGGGATTGCCAGATTCGATATATATTTCATTTTTATATCCAGCGCTTCAGCATGGGTATCTTTCTGCTCCTCTCATGACACCTGCGTCAGGAAATTCCGTGCATGAAAGAGTGGCGGGCGCTAGAGGAGCGGGCTTTACGCAGGAGGGGTATGGCCAGGTTTTGCAATGGACTAGAAATAGCGTGAATGTAATAGAAGAGGAAATTGATGACTACAGATTCAATCCAGATAAATCGCGCTTGGCGATGATAAAAACATGTGTTTTATTGGTAGGGGTTAATCAACAGACAGGAGCAAGAATCTTTGCTCATTTTTCTCCTTACAATACGCGTTCTGGATGGCAAAATCATATAGCAACTATTAGAGCTTCAGCACAACAAACTGAAGAAGATATTCGATATAGACTTGCGGATGCGCTTAGTTCCAAGATAACTAATTGGACTGATTGGCGTTTTGTGATTATTCCTTCAGCGGGTGGTAATCGGTCGGATGCTTTAAGTGCAGAAAACGTAGAGGCATATTTAAAATCAAAACAGATTGAGGGGGGGAAGATAAAGCGCATTGATGCGCTAACGCAAGGGGATATACGCTATGTGTTAAGCGGTTTGTATGGAGAGATAGCTATCGCAGATTTAGATACAAATAACAAGCTGCTTAAAGATATCCAACAAGAAAGCTTCTTAACGGCTTCAACTATAGAACTCCCTGTTTCTGCCATGACTGCAGATGCGCTTGATAGGGCGCAGGTCTCGCATATTGAATTGGCTCAAAGATATGAGGGGGCCTTAGATATTTTTAGGCAAAGGGCTGCGGGGAATATTAAAAGATTGGAAAATGGTTTTTGGGATAATGAAATTGCGGTGACAAATTATGTCTTGGCTTTCTTGGATGAACGACTTGTTGATAGTTCCAAGATAGGTGATGAGCGTTATGTGTTTAGGAATGAGCGCAACAAGAGGGAGGGGCGCAACATTAAGGTGATGGTGGATATTCTTCGTAAAGTTGGGATTGAGTATAAATCTAGTACGCCAGGGGAAGGAGGATTAAAGCATTTTTTCTTGAAAGAAGGGAAATTAGCGGGATTATTGAATAATGATCATAGAAATATAGGGATCTCAAAGATGGCTCCTTCAGCCCTGTTGGCGTTTTTGGCAGAAAACGAACCGACTATCCAGGGATTGGTTGATGCTAATAATAAAGATGCTATTAAACCTTGGGAGATAGAAGAAGAGTATTGGACAAAGGACAGGATTATTGAAGCAGGAGTTAATGCATTGCGATGGTATGTGCCTGAATTTAGAGAGGCGATGGAGATGCCCCAAGGGCCAGAACGGATACGTGCCATGGCAGATGCTTACCGTCGTGAGGTTCTTGATAAGGGTGAGGGTGGGCAGAAAAAGCTTTTTATAAAAACAGCTGGTTTAAATAGTTTATTAAAGAATGCGAAAGGGATTTTGGATAAGAATATGAGCCCAGGCGCATTGCTGCGTTTTTTAAGCATTCAAGAAGGATCTCCTTTAATAGGATTAGTCAATGCAGAAGATAAGGATGCCTTGATGCCATGGGAAATAGAAGAAGATTATTGGACAACAAAGGAAAGGGCAGTCAAGGCTATCGTTAATGCCTTAATATGGTATGCAGATTTTGATTTAAGTTTGTCTAAGTCGGAGCTGGCAAAGCTTTATCGTGAGAAGGTCTTGGGATATAAGGCAGTTGATTCTAGTAAGTTTACCAATGGTCAAGTGGGATTCTTTTATGAAGCAGGACGTTTATCAGGTTTAATGGTGCATCCAAGGGATTTCTTTGGAGGGAAGAAAGCTGGTCTCATTGACGTTATGCGTTTGGTAACAGCAGAAGGCCAGCCCTTAGCGGGTTTAATCGATGATAGTAAGCTTTTAAATGAAGCTTTGCATTGGGATGAGCTTGAGAAATACTATGGTACAGCACATCAAAAAGGCCCTAGAGTCCCTGCTTCCGCCACGACTGCCTTGACACCTACCATGACCTTACCCAACATTGAACTGATGAATGGAGCTTTAGTAAGGGTATTTGATGAATATGTTAAGAATGAGCATGCTGTTCGACAGGGGCAGGTTATTCCCATTGTTGATGCGTTGCATCAACAATTACGGGTTCTTTCTAAACCATGGGAAGATAAATGGAATGTGGTTAAATTACACTATACGCGCAAGGCTTTCGTTAAATCTATTTTAAAAGAAGGGTTGAAAGCAGATAAATTAGGTAAGATTGGGGCTGTAATTTATAATTTCAATGATATTAAATCTATAGAGATCGGGTTGCTTCATAGGGTAGATCTTCTTTTAAAGGGTTCGGATGATAGTGGTGACACTTCTGTTGATGATACTGTAGCTATAGTGATTGATCCTATTGAGTGGATGCAAGTTAGTTCGGAATCTTTGGAAAGCATGGGGTATTCATGGTCGTATGGGGTGTATAAAATAAATAAAAAGGTTGCTCTTGCCATTGACTTGTCTTTTGATCAGAAATGGTTGGATGAATTAATTGATACCTACCTTGGTCAGAATACTAAATATGCGCAGTTAAGAGAAGGCTTGAAGCGACAGGCGACTGTTTATGTTTGGTTAAGCAAGATGATTGAAGCATTTACACAGTATAACCATTCATCAGTTGCTCGGGATAAAGCAATGACGAAAGCTCCTGGCGGTATTGACATGAATAGTGATAGCTTGGGGTTATCAATTAAACGTGATGGAGGCGGGATGCCATTACCAGCGTCTCAGCAAGATTGGGCGCAGGTATCCATCAATGGCTTTGAGCCGGTGTTCGTCAAGATGGAGCTGGTAAACTTGCCGGAATTAATCGGAACGCCTTAAAATAGCTTGAAGCTTGAAGTAATTTCCTCAAGCAATGCTCCGTTTTTATGTTATACTTACACATATGGATAAGAAAGATTTATTGTTTGAAGTAGACACGCCATTAGGGTTTAGCGTGCGGTTAACTAAGTCTTATTGGCATTTAATTATTAGTGTTAAGCATCCTGCGATGGCTGGACACGAAAAGCAAGTTAAAGAAGCTCTGGAGAAGCCAGAGCAAATTCGACGAAGCAAGAAAGACAAGAATGTGTATTTGTTTTATAAAACACAGCGCAAGGATAGATGGGTATGCGCAGTGAGCAAGAAAGTAAACGAGGAAGGTTTTTTAATTACAGCGTATCCTACAGATTCAATTAAAGCAGGAGATAAAATATGGCCGAAATAAAAGTTTATTATGATCATATAGCTAATTCATTAACAGTTTGGTTTGGAAATCCTAAAGATGAGTATATTTGTCAAGAAACTGCAGAAGAAGTGGTGATGATGAAGAACCGTAAGGGGGAGGTTGTTGGTTTTGAGAAGTTGAATTTTGAAGTGAATAAACCTGATCATTTAAAAGTAGCTTTTGAGACAACTGCAAGTTAAATGCTTAATTCGAATCCATTGAACAATTTATTTGATAACAATAAAGCCTGGGCGCAGGGTGTGCGTCAGCGGGATCCGCATTTCTTTTCTAAATTATCCCAAATCCAGAAGCCTCAATACTTGTGGATCGGCTGTTCCGATAGCCGGGTGCCAGCTAATGATATCGTGGGGCTATTGCCCGGCGAACTTTTCGTGCACCGCAATGTGGCCAACGTTGTCGTCCACACCGATTTTAATTGCCTCTCTGTTTTGCAATATGCGGTCGATGTCCTAGGCGTCAAGCATGTGATTGTTTGTGGTCATTATGGCTGTGGCGGGGTGCAAGCGGCAATGAACAATATGCAATTGGGGCTAATTGACAATTGGCTGCGCCATATCCAGGATATTCAAGCCAAGCATAGCACGCTGTTGTCGCGCTTTGATGACACCGTCCAGCGTTGCAATCATTTGTGTGAATTAAATGTTATCGAGCAGGCCGTCAGTGTCGCCCAGACCACCATTGTCCAGCAGGCTTGGGGGCGTGGTCAAGAATTAACCGTGCATGGTGTCGTCTATAGCCTCAACGATGGCCTACTTCGAGATCTATCCTTAAGCGTCAGTCAGCCTCAAGAAGTGTTGCCGGCCTACGCCCAAGCCGTTGCCCGCTTAAATGCATAGGAGTTGCTTGCGTGAAATTCATCGCTGACCTGCATATTCATTCCCATTTCTCTCGGGCGACAGCCAAGAATCTTGATCTAGAAAACCTTTACCTGTGGGCACAATTAAAAGGCATCGACGTCGTCGGTACTGGTGATTTTGTGCATCCAGGCTGGATGAAGGAACTGGAAGAAAAGCTAGAGTCTGCCCAGGAAGGCTTGTTTAAATTAAAAGATAAATACGCCAAGCCCATGGATGCGCAAGTGCCGGCTTCCTGCCGCAGGCCGGTGAGATTTTTACTAACCGTCGAGATTTCTAATATTTATAAGCGCCATGGCAAGGTGCGCAAGGTGCACAACTTAATCTTTGCGCCGAGTTTTGCGTCTGCTAAGAAGATTCAGGCTAAGTTGGGAGCGATCGGTAACATTAAATCCGATGGACGTCCTATCCTGGGTCTGGATTCTTATGATTTGTTAAAGATTACTCTCGATGCAGACCCGACAAATCTATTTGTGCCAGCCCACATTTGGACGCCGTGGTTTTCAGCGCTTGGTTCCATGGGTGGTTTTGACAGCATGGAGGAGGCCTTTGGTGATTTAAAGAGACATATTTATGCCGTCGAGACAGGGCTTTCATCAGACCCAATCATGAATTGGCGCTTGAAGCAATTGGATGATTATATCCTGATTTCAAATTCAGATGCGCATTCTCCGGCGAAGTTAGGGCGCGAAGCTAATGTCTTTGATACAGATTTATCCTATGGCGCTATTTATAAGGCCCTAGCTGATAAGAAGGACAAGGGCTTGGTATCAACAATAGAGTTCTTCCCCGAAGAAGGCAAATACCATTACGATGGGCATCGTGCTTGCAATGTGCGCTGGCATCCGCAAGAAACCATCAAGCATAAGGGCTTATGCAAGGAATGCGGTAAGCCGGTGACGGTGGGCGTGATGGCGCGTGTGGAAGAATTGGCTGATCGCCCCGAAGGTGCCAAGGGTTCCCGCTGGCGTCCCTATCAATCCGCTATTCCGTTGCCGGAACTAATTAGCGAAGCCAAGCAAGTCGGGCCTGCGTCAAAAGCGGTGCAAGCTGTTTATACAGAGATGTTAAATGTCGTAGGACCTGAATTTTATATTCTCCTTGATGCGCCATTAGAACAAATTAAGAAATCTTCCGGCGAGTTGATTGCCGAAGGCATCAACCGTATGCGTAAAGGTGATGTCAAAATCGCCGCAGGATACGACGGGGAATTCGGCACCATTGAAATCTTTAAAGGTGATGAGCGCAGTCAAATCGAGAAGCAATTGGCTTTTGTTTAATGGATAATCTAAACGATTCCCAATATAAAGCAGTTATTCATATGGGTGGTCATTTATTGATTACCGACGGGCCTGGCACGGGCAAGACGCATACCATTACCCGCCGCATCGCGCATTTAATCCCTTCCTTAAAATCAGACGAGAAAATATTAGCGATTACCTTTACTAATAAAGCTGCGGCTCAAATGAAGGACAGGCTTACCGCCTTAGGCGTGCCGTTAAGCAAGATCTTCGTCGGAACCTTTCATGCCTTTTGTTTAAAATTGCTGCGCGACCATTGGCAAGAAACAGCGCTCCCTAAAGATTTCAAGGTCATCACCCCTGATGAGGTGGAGGGCTTTGATAAAAAGGTGTTAGAAGCGATTTCACTAACGAAGTCAACCCATCTAGCTATCGAGCCGGATGCAGACTACAAAGCCTATCAGCGTTATTTGCGTAATAAGAGCTGCATTGATTTTGACGATATCCTGCGCGAGACCTTAAGCCTATTGGAAAATGAAGAGTTGGCCGCCCAATTAAGGGGGCGTTACCGTTATATCTTTGTCGACGAGTATCAAGACAGCAATATTATCCAAAATGCCTTACTTAAGACCCTGGTTGGTGATGGCGTTAATTTAACAGCCATCGGCGACCCTAATCAAAGTATTTATGGATTCAGGGGAAGCAATGCCGCGCTGTTCAACCGTTTTAAAGCGGATTTTCCAGGGGGTGTTGAATTAACCTTACAAGAGAATTACCGTTCAGCGTCAAATTTAATTGAGGCTTCTTCCCAGATGATGGGCGGGCTGGATCTTTTGGCGAAGATAGACACCAAGGGGCATTTAATCACCTATCAGTCCGAGAGTGACCGGGCCGAGGCTGATTATGTGGCGCATCAAATTGAAAAGATGATCGGCGGCATGGAGATGCATACCGCCCGCCATAGTCACCGCACCTTTGGGGATATTGCTATTCTTTACCGGCTAAACTCTCAGCGTCATGTGATTGCTCAGGCGTTAGATCACTTAAGCATTCCTTATCAGGTAGCTCAAAAGCCTTCTAAAATAGCTGAATATTCCGACGAGGCTGTGCTGGGGCAGTTTGAGGAAGAGCTAGACTACGATGTCGAGAAGGTTTCCCTCTTGACCTTGCATGCGGCTAAGGGTTTGGAGTTTCCGGTCGTGTTTATTGTCGGCTGTGAAGATAAGATCCTGCCGCTTGATTTAGAGGGGATGAGGGGTGACCTGGCTGAAGAGCGCAGGCTTTTCTACGTTGGGATGACCCGGGCCCGGGAGCACCTGTGTTTAAGCTATGCCAAGCGCCGTCAATTATTCGGCAAGGCGCTGGTTAATGAACCGTCGCCATTTTTAGCTGATATTTCCAGAGAATTAAAAGCGTTGGAAGTTTCTCGCCGTAAACCTGTAAAAATTGACCGCGATGCTGCCCAAATGAAATTGTTTTGAAGTTGACAAGCCTCGTCGCATATCCGATACTTTAATTAATGTTAAGACAAATTGCTATTATTATAGCGGTGGTGGTGGCTGCCTATGCCGTTGTGTTGCCTGCGCCATTTAAAACAATGGATGACAGGGTGTCTATCGTTGAGAATCCAGCGATCAGGTCGGTAAAAGGCATTCCTGAGATATTCCAGCAAGGTTTTTTCCAAGACCGTTTTTATTACCGCCCGATGATTAACCTAAGCTTCATGGCGGAATATCACCTCTTTGGGTTAAATCATTTTTATTATAATTTGGATAATGTGCTGCTGCATGCGGCAAATGCTGTATTGGTTTTCTTAATAGCTTCGTTGTTGTTGGCTAATAGCAATTTAGGGTTTTGGGCGGGATTACTTTTTGCGCTGCATCCGTTGCAGGCAGAAGCGGTGGGTAATATTTCCGGGCGTACCATTGTCCTATGCTCGTTTTTCTTGTTAACGGCTTTTTATTTGTTTATTAGTTATGAACGCCGTCGGCAGGTGTTTTTATTAATAGGGTCGCTAATATTCTTTGGGTTTGGTTTATTATGTAAGGAATCTGCTGCGATTTTTCCTGGTGTATTGGCCTTGTATTTGTGGTTTAGGCCGCAAGGGACTTGGCGTCAAAAGTTAGGGGTATTATTGCCCTTTGCGGTTGTGATTATCGGGTATTTATGGTGGCGGCATCACCTGGGCATTACGCAGTTGGCGCGCGCCAGCGATGCGCAAACCTATCTGCTTGGATTTATCACGTATTTGAAATCATTAATTATTAATTTAAGGTTATTTGTATTGCCGATGGATTTGTATTTTGACCGGGGGTTAATGCTCTTTAAGAGTTTTTCTTCTTGGCAGGTGGGTGCGGTGTTGATGTTTTGGATGCTTGTCTTTTCGGCGCTTGTGCAATGGCGTAAACATTTTTCACCGTTGGTGGTATTTTTATTAGGTTGGTTTGCGCTTGAGCAATTGCCAGTGTCTCAATTGGTTGCAAGCATTGTTATTCAGCCAGGAATGATATCAACGGCCGACCATTTTCTTTATTTACCCCTGGTACCGGCATTGCTGTTGATTGTCTTAGGTGTTGAATGGTTTATTAAGGAAAATGGTCTGCATAAATATGTAAGCCCTTTTATTTTAAAGTTGGGCATTGGTGGTTTCTTGCTGTTTTTCTTTTTTGTCACGGTTGAACAGAATATTTATGCGCGGGAAGAGTTGAGCATGTTACGCCGTTCAGTTGCCTTTGAGCCGCGCAATGCCCGCATGCAGGCTTCCTTGGGGCTACAGTATGTGTTTAGGGGAAATCCAGCCGAGGCGCAAGCTCATTTTCAAGCGGCGGTTGATGCGGATCCGTTTAATGCGCAATACCGCATTAGCCTAGGGACATCCCTATGCGATCAGGGGCGTTTTATTGAATGCATGGGGCAATATGTGGCGCTTGATAATCCCGGCAGTTATAATGAATTGCTTGAACGCCAAA
>JACCDV011105067.1_pt1 | contig 25028 bp, 22 predicted proteins | sample 7446131 | NCBI WGS metagenome assembly JACCDV01 (sample SAMN15323448, study PRJNA562643) | freshwater metagenome | isolation source: river surface water | place: USA:Blue River Watershed | collected 2017-08-17
CTGTCCGCCCGTTTTGTTTGGACCCGCGCGGGTGGCGAAATTGGTAGACGCACCAGGTTTAGGTCCTGACGCCAGCAATGGTGTGGGGGTTCGAGTCCCCCCCCGCGCACCAGACGCACGCCCCCGGCCTGCGGACATTTAACTTTGTGAGAACACCATGACTGTGACCGTTGAAACCCTGGAAAAGCTCGAGCGCAAGATCACCCTGACGGTGCCCGTCAACGCCATCCAGACCGAAGTGGATGCCCGCCTCAAGAAACTGGCCCGCACCGTCAAGATGGACGGTTTCCGTCCGGGCAAGGTGCCGATGAATGTGGTGGCCCAGCGCTACGGCTATTCCGTGCAGTACGAAGTGCTCAATGACAAGGTCGGTGAGGCTTTCGCCCAGGCCGCCAACGAGGCCAAGGTGCGTGTGGCCGGCCAGCCTCGCATCACCGAAAAGGAAGGTGCGCCCGAAGGCGAGCTGAACTTCGATGCCATCTTCGAGGTCTATCCGGACGTCAAGCTGGCCGACCTGGCCACCGTCGAGCTCGAGAAAGTCACGGCCGAAGTCAGCAACGAAGCCATCGACAAGACCATCGACATCCTGCGCAAGCAGCGCCGCACCTTCGCCCAGCGCGGCCTCGGAGACGCTGCTGTGGACGGCGACCGCGTGACCATTGACTTCGAAGGCAAGATCGACGGCGAGCCCTTCCAGGGCGGCAAGGCCGAAGACTTCCAGTTCCTGGTCGGCGAAGGCCAGATGCTCAAGGAATTCGAGGACGCCGTGCGCGGCATGAAGTCCGGCGAGAGCAAGACCTTCCCGCTGGCCTTCCCCGAGGACTACCACGGCAAGGATGTGGCCGGCAAGACGGCCGACTTCCTGGTCACCGTCAAGAAGCTCGAAGCCGCCCACCTGCCCGAAGTCAATGAGGCCCTGGCCAAGTCCCTGGGCATCGCCGAAGGCAGCGTTGACGGCCTGCGCGCCGACATCCGCAAGAACCTCGAGCGCGAGGTCAAGTTCCGCCTGCTGGCACGCAACAAATCTGCCGCCATGGAAGCCCTGGTGGCCAAGGCCGAGCTGGACCTGCCCCAGTCGATCGTCCAGTCCGAAGTCGACCGCCTCAAGGAAGGTGCCCGCGCCGACCTCAAGCAGCGCGGTGTCAAGGACGCCGACAAGGCCCCCATTCCTGACGACATCTTCCGCCCGCAGGCCGAGCAGCGCGTGCGCCTGGGCCTGGTGGTGGCCGAAGTGGTGCGCGCCAACGACCTGCACGCCAAGCCCGAGCAGATCCGTGCCCACATCGAAGAGCTGGCCGCCAGCTACGAGCGCCCGGAAGACGTCAGCCGCTGGTACTACAGCGACAACCAGCGCCTGGCCGAAGTCGAAGCCGTGGTGATCGAGAGCAATGTCGCCGAGTTCGTGCTCTCCCAGGCCAAGGTGACCGAGAAGGCCATCTCCTTTGAAGAGCTGATGGGCCAGGCCTGACCGGCTGGTGATCCCTTGCGACTGGGGCTTGTTGTTTCTGCAGCAAGCCCCATGTTGCTGGAGGGCCGGAAAAATCTGGTTACAGTAAGCCCTGTATTTTTGGAGTCACGATGAGCGCTTTGGACACACAAGCCTTGGGCATGGTCCCGATGGTGATCGAAACCTCGGGCCGCGGCGAGCGCGCCTACGACATTTATTCCCGCCTGCTCAAGGAGCGCGTGGTCTTCCTGGTCGGGGAGGTCAACGACCACATGGCCAACCTCGTGATCGCCCAGCTGCTGTTCCTCGAGAGCGAAAACCCCGAGAAGGACATTTCGCTCTACATCAATTCGCCTGGGGGTTCGGTCAGCGCCGGCATGGCGATCTACGACACCATGAACTTCATCAAGCCCGACGTCTCGACGCTGTGCATGGGCATGGCCGCCAGCATGGGCGCCTTCCTGCTGTCCTCGGGCACCAAGGGCAAGCGTTTTTCGCTGCCCAACTCCAAGGTCATGATCCACCAGCCGCTCGGCGGCGCGCGTGGCCAGGCCACCGAAATCGAGATCGCCGCCCGCGAGATCATCAAGACCCGCGAGCAGCTCAACAAGATCCTGGCCGACAACACCGGCCAGCCCCTGAGCCGCATCGAAAACGACACCGAACGCGACTATTACCTGTCGGCGGCCGAGGCCAAGGACTACGGTCTGGTCGACCAGGTCATTGCCAAGCGGCCCTGAGACGTTCGCTTGAGCACAGAACGGCGTTGACCGGTCGCGGTCAGCGCCGTTTTTCTTTGGTTATCATTGACGCATTCACCGATTCCAAGGCGATTTCATGCCCGACAAAAAAGGCTCCAGCACCGAGAAAAACCTCTACTGCTCGTTTTGCGGCAAGAGCCAGCACGAGGTCAAGAAGCTGATCGCCGGTCCTTCGGTGTTCATCTGCGACGAATGCATCGACCTGTGCAACGACATCATCCGTGACGAGGTCGCGCAGGAGCTACCCGGCCAGGCCAGCCGCGATGGCCTGCCCACGCCGGCCGAACTCAAGGCCAACCTCGACAACTACGTGATCGGCCAGGACAAGGCCAAGCGCAGCCTGGCCGTTGCCGTCTACAACCACTACAAGCGCCTGCGCCACAAGGACAACGCCAGCAAGGACGATGTCGAGCTGGCCAAGAGCAACATCCTGCTGATCGGCCCCACCGGCTCGGGCAAGACCCTGCTGGCGCAGACCATGGCGCGCATGCTCGATGTGCCCTTTGTCATGGCCGACGCCACCACCCTGACCGAAGCCGGTTATGTGGGCGAGGACGTCGAGAACATCGTGGCCAAGCTGCTGCAGTCCTGCAACTACGACGTCGAGCGCGCCCAGCGCGGCATTGTCTACATCGACGAAATCGACAAAATCACCCGCAAGTCCGACAACCCCTCCATCACCCGCGATGTGTCGGGCGAGGGCGTGCAGCAGGCCCTGCTCAAGCTGGTCGAGGGCACCATGGCCAGCGTGCCGCCGCAGGGCGGGCGCAAGCACCCCAACCAGGACTTCCTGCAGATCGACACCACCAACATCCTGTTCATCTGCGGCGGCGCCTTTGCCGGCCTTGAAAAAGTCATCGAGAACCGCACAGAAGCCGGCGGCATCGGTTTTGCCGCCACCGTCAAGAGCAAGAAGCAGCGCTCGCTGACCGAGATGTTCAACGAGGTCGAACCTGAAGACCTGATCAAGTACGGGCTGATCCCCGAGCTGGTCGGCCGTCTGCCGGTGGTGGCCACCCTCGCCGAGCTGACCGAAGACGCGCTGGTGCAGATCCTGACCGAGCCGAAAAACGCCGTGGTCAAGCAGTTTGCCAAGCTGCTGGCCATGGAAGGCGTGGAGCTGGAGGTGCGCGGCAATGCCCTGCACGCGATTGCCCGCAAGGCCATTGCCCGCAAGACCGGCGCCCGCGGCCTGCGCTCCATCCTCGAGCAGGCCCTCATCGACACCATGTTCGACCTGCCCAACCTGAGCAATGTCGAGAAAGTGGTGGTGGACGAATCCACCATCGAAGAAAACCAATCCCCGCTGCTGGTTTACCGCGAGTCGGCCAAGCAGGCCTGAGGCACGCCCGAGGCCGCCGATGAATACCCCTGTGATCCTGCGGGTTGAATTCGGCGCTTTCGGGTCGATATGTCCATGAAATCCTGAGGGAACACCATGTCCGGACACACACCTTTGCCTTCCACCCCGATCGACCTGCCCATGTTGCCCCTGCGCGATGTGGTGGTCTTTCCCCACATGGTGATCCCGCTGTTTGTCGGGCGCCCCAAGAGCATCAAGGCGCTCGAGTCGGCCATGTCCAGCGACCGCCGCATCATGCTGGTGGCCCAGAAGACCGCCGCCAAGGACGAGCCCGACGCCGGCGACATGTTCGACGTGGGTTGTGTTTCCACCATCCTGCAGATGCTCAAGCTGCCCGACGGCACCGTCAAGGTGCTGGTCGAAGGCCAGCAGCGCGCCCGCGTGCAGCAGATCACCGATGGCGAAGCCCATTTCACCGCCTCCGTCCTGCCGGTCGACCCGCAGGCCGAGCAGGGCGCCGACAGCAGCGAGATCGAGGCCCTGCGCCGCGCCGTGATGCAGCAGTTTGACCAGTACGTCAAGCTCAACAAGAAGATCCCGCCCGAGATCCTGACCTCCATCTCCAGCATCGACGACCCCGGTCGCCTGGCCGACACAATTGCCGCCCACCTGCCCCTCAAGCTCGACAACAAGCAGGCCGTGCTCGACCTGGCGCCGATCAAGGAGCGCCTGGAAAACCTGTTTGCCCAGCTCGAACGCGAAGTCGACATCCTCAACGTCGACAAGCGCATCCGCAGCCGCGTCAAGCGCCAGATGGAGAAAAACCAGCGCGACTTCTACCTCAACGAACAGGTCAAGGCCATCCAGAAGGAACTTGGCGAAGGCGAAGAGGGCGCTGACATCGAGGAAATCGAGAAGAAGATCAAGGCCGCCAAGATGCCGGCCGAGGCCCGCAAGAAGGCCGAGGCCGAACTCAAGAAGCTCAAGCTCATGTCGCCCATGTCGGCCGAGGCCACCGTGGTGCGCAACTACATCGACGTGCTGGTCGGCCTGCCCTGGAGCAAGAAGACCAAGATCAAGCACGACCTCGCCAACGCCGAGACCGTGCTCAACCAGGACCACTTCGGCCTGGACAAGGTCAAGGACCGCATCCTCGAATACCTCGCGGTGCAGCAGCGCGTCGACAAGGTCAAGGCGCCCATCCTCTGCCTGGTCGGCCCGCCCGGTGTGGGCAAGACCTCGCTTGGCCAGAGCATCGCCAAGGCCACCGGCCGCAAGTACGTGCGCATGGCGCTCGGCGGCATGCGTGACGAGGCCGAAATCCGCGGCCACCGCCGCACCTACATTGGCGCCATGCCCGGCAAGGTGCTGCAAAGCCTGGGCAAGGTCGGCACCCGCAACCCGTTGTTCCTGCTCGACGAGATCGACAAGCTGGGCATGGATTTCCGGGGCGACCCCTCCAGCGCCCTGCTTGAGGTGCTGGACCCCGAGCAGAACCACACCTTCGCCGACCACTACGTCGAGGTCGACTTCGACCTCAGCGACGTGATGTTCGTGGCCACCTCCAACTCGATGAACATCCCGCCGGCGCTGCTCGACCGCATGGAAGTCATCCGCCTGTCGGGCTACACCGAGGACGAGAAGACCAACATCGCCATGCGCTACCTGCTGCCCAAGCAAATGGGCAACAACGGCATCCAGCCCGAAGAGCTGGCCGTGAGCGAGGAAGCCATCCGCGACGTGGTGCGCTACTACACCCGCGAGGCGGGCGTGCGCTCGCTCGAGCGCGAGCTCTCCAAGATCTGCCGCAAGGTGGTCAAGGGCCTGCTGCTCAAGCAAATGCAGCCGCAGGTGCAAGTCACGCCCGAGAACCTCAACGACTTCCTGGGTGTGCGCAAGTACACCTATGGCCGCGCCGAGCAGAAAAACCAGGTCGGCCAGGTGGTCGGACTGGCCTGGACCGAGGTGGGCGGTGACCTGCTGACCATCGAGAGTGCGCTCATGCCCGGCAAGGGCGCCATCACCCGCACTGGCTCGCTGGGCGATGTGATGAAGGAATCCGTCGAAGCTGCCCGCACCGTGGTGCGCAGCCGTGCCCACGCCCTGGGCATCAAGGACGAGACCTTCGAGAAGAAGGACCTGCACATCCACGTGCCCGATGGCGCCACGCCCAAGGACGGTCCGAGTGCCGGCATCGCCATGACCACCGCCATGGTCTCGGCCATGACCGGCATCCCGGTGCGCGCCGACGTGGCCATGACCGGCGAGATCACGCTGCGCGGCGAGGTGACGGCCATCGGCGGCCTCAAGGAAAAGCTGCTGGCCGCCCTGCGCGGCGGCATCCGCACGGCCCTGATCCCGGAAGACAACGTCAAGGACCTGCAGGAGATCCCTGACAACGTCAAGAGCGCCCTGGAGATCGTGCCGGTCAAGTGGATCGACCAGGTCCTCGACATCGCGCTCGAATCCAAACCGGTGCCGCTGACCGAGGAGGAGATCAGTGCCGCACTGGCCGCCTCGCTCAAGAAGCCTGCTGACGAAACCGTCAAGCACTGAGCAGGGGAGCCGAAAAATCCGGCTATAATGCGAGGCTGCATGCACATCGCAATGCGCTGTGCACAGGCGGGAATAGCTCAGTTGGTAGAGCGCAACCTTGCCAAGGTTGAGGTCGCGAGTTCGAGCCTCGTTTCCCGCTCCAGATTCCGGAAGACCTGCCAGCATCTTCCAAGCAAAAGGGAAGCATCCGCTTCCCTTTTTTGTCCAGACAAGGCGCGGTAGCAAAGCGGTTATGCACCGGATTGCAAATCCGTGTAGGTCGGTTCGACTCCGGCCCGCGCCTCCAAATTCGTCAATGAAACCAACGCCTCAGCAGAGCAGTCTGCTGAGGCGTTTTGTCGGGTGCCCCTGCGCGCGCGCCGGACAGCGGGCTCAGGCCAGCACCACCACCCCGTCGGCCGCCCGGACCCCCTGGCCTTGCGGCAACACAAAGAGCGGGTTGATCTCGGCTTCCAGCACACGCTCGCCCAGCTGCGCGGCCATCTCCGAAAACGCCACGATGGCCTGTGCCAGGGCCTGCACATCGGCCTGGGGCCGACCCCGGTAGCCATCGAGCAGCGGCCAGGTCTTGAGCGCGCGCGCCATGGCCAGGGCCTCGTCATGGTGCAAGCCGCCCTGCTCGGGCAAAAGGCGCACAACGGTGTCCTGGAAGAGTTCGGCGCTCACGCCGCCCATGCCCAGCAAGATCGCGGTGCCCAGGGCGTCGCGGCGCAGACCGAGGATCAGTTCGACGCCCCCGCTGACCATCTCCTGCACCAGGAACTGTGCCGGCCGCACCCCCGCCCTGGCCAGCACCTCCTGCGCCATCGGGTTCAGGTGCTCGCCCACCTGTGCGGGCGTGAGGTTGACCGCCACGCCCCCCACATCGCTCTTGTGGGTGATGTCGGCCGAGAGGATCTTGAGCACCACGCGTTCGCCCAGCTCGCGCGCCGCGGCCTCGGCCGCAGGTGCGCTGGTGACGATGCGCTCGCGGGTGCAGGGCACCCCAAAGCGCGCGAAGAGCTGCTTGGCCTGCGCCTCATCGAGTGCGCCACGGGGCAAATCGGCCAGCGCCACCGGCGCACCCGCCTGCGCCGGACGCTGCGACGGGCGCCACTGGCGGGCATGCCAGAGCGCCTGCAGGGCGGCGGTGCAGCTCTCGGGCGAGGCGAAGGCCGGCACACCCCGCTGCGTGAGCACCGCACCCACATGGGGCGCGTGCGGGCTCACAAAAGCCAGCACCGGCTTGTCTGACAGCGGCAGGGCATCCTGGATGGCCCCCGCCATCAGCTCGGGCATGGCCAGGCTCGAGGAGCCCGCAATCACCACCAGGGCGTCGTAGCTGGGGCTGGCCAGCAAGGCCTTGATGGCGCCGCGCAGCAGCTCGGGCTGCAGGCCCGCCAGGGTCACATCGATCGGGTTGCGGTCCAGTGCCGCATGGTCGCCGCTCTGCAGGGCGCGCAGGGCGGCGGCGGTGGCCGCGTCAGGTGCCGGGGTGTCGAAATTCGCCATGCCCAGGCTGTCGGAGACCAGCGTGCCTGCGCCGCCTGTGGAGGTCAGGATGGCCACGCGCCGCCCATGCAGTTGGCGGCCCGTCACCAGCGCGGCCGGCATGTCGAGCAGGTCCGAGAACTGTTGTGCCCGGATCACGCCGGTCTGCTCGAACAGGGCGTCGTACATGCGGTCCGCCCCCGCCATCGCGCCGGTGTGCGAGACCGCCGCGCGCGCACCGGCTTCGGAGCGGCCGACCTTGAAGGCCACCACCGGCTTGCCGGCTGCGGCCGCCTTGCGGCAGGCGGCCCGGAATTTCTGCGGGTGGCGCACCGTCTCGATGTACAGGGCAATGGCCTGGGTGGCGGGGTCATCGGCCAGGTGCGCGATGAAGTCCGAGAGTTCCAGGTCCACTTCGTTGCTGGTGGAGACCAGGGCCGACAGGCCGATGCCGCGCGCCGCCGCCCGCGACAGCAGCGCGCCCAGAATGCCGCCGCTTTGCGACACCACCCCGATGCCACCGACCGGAAAGTGGTCCATTTCGAGGGCGCCCGAGGGCGAGAGCACGATGTTGGCCGTGAGGTTGACCAGGCCAATGGTGTTGGGGCCAAGGATGCGCATCTTGCCGGCCGCCTGCATCAGCTGCTGCTGGCGGTGCGCGCCCTCCAGGCCGGTTTCGGAGTAGCCACTGGCCAGCACGATCGCTGCGGCGCAGCCCAGCTCGGCCAGCTCCCGGACGGCCACGTGGGCGCGCTCGGCGCCCAGCAGCACGATGCCCACATCGGGCACGCAGGGCAGGGAGGCCACATCGGGGTAGCAGGGCAGGCCATCGATCTGTGCGACCTTGGGGTTGACCGGCATGATCTGGCCCGAATAGCCATGCTTGCGCAAATACGCCACCGGGCGGCCAGCGGTTTTGTGCGGGTCGGCGGAGGCGCCAATCACCGCCACGCTGGCGGGTTGGAACAGTTTGGCGAGGGCGTTCATCGGCAGTCCTCAGGCCGTGTTTTTGGCCAGGAAGGCCTCCACCGAGGCGCGGTGCTCGGCGCTGGTGTAGCAGATGCCTTGCGCCTGGCTCCCCTGCGCGAACACCTGGTGCGACGACAACTCCAGGCTCTGGTTGAGGATGGTCTTGGTCAGCGCCAGGGCGGTCGGTGAAGCCTGGCTCAGCTCGGCGGCCCACTCCTGTGCCGCCGCCAGCAGCTGCTCGGCAGGAACCTGGCGATCGACGATGCCCAGCGCCAGGGCTTCCTGCACATCGACCTTGCGGCCGCTGAAGATCAATTGCTTGGCCCGGGAGAGCCCGACACGGCGCGGCAAGAAGTACATGCCGCCGCCATCGGGCACGATGCCGCGGTGGATATAGGACCAGGTGAAGCTGGCCCATTCGCTGGCGATGATGAAGTCGCACGCCAGCGCGGTATCGGCCCCCAGGCCCGACGCCGCGCCATTGACCGCAGCGATCACGGGCTTGGGGCAGGTGTGCAGCAGCGACTGGGTGTAGTGCACCCGTTGCTGCCGGTGCCAGCCATTGAAGCCCACTTCTCCGGCCGGCGCACTCAGGCGCTTTTGCATGCCGCTGATGTCGCCGCCGGCGCAAAAGCCCTTGCCTGCGCCGGTCAGCACCAGCGCGCGGATGGCCTTGTCGGCGCTCACGTGCTCCAGCGCCTGGATGAATTCGCTGCGCATCGCGTCGCTGAAGGCGTTGCGCTTGTCCGGGCGGTTGAGCGTGAGCGTGGCAATGCCCTGCTCAATCTGCAGCTCAATGAGTGTGTAGTCCATGTCGGGGCCGTTCGTTCAATCGGGTTTGATGTTGTTTTCCGTGACGATTTTTCGCCACCGCGCTTCTTCCTTGCGCACGTAGTCGTCGAGCTCCTGCGGGCTGCCTGTCGAAACCACCAGCCCCTCGGGCTCCAGCTTTTTCTTGAAGTCGGCGCTTTGCGTGGCCTGTTTGGCCGCCGCATTGAGTTTGCCGATCACATCGGCGGGCGTGCCTGCAGGTGCAAACAGGCCGTACCAGCTCTCCACCGCATAGCCGGGGACGAACTCTGCCACCGTGGGCACCGCCTTCATCACCGGCGAGCGCTCGGTCGTCGTCACGGCCAGCGCCCGCAGCTTGCCTGCGCCCACATGCGGACCGGCAGCGGCGGCGGTGGCAAACATCATGTCCACCTGTCCACCCAGCAGGTCCGTCATGGCCGGGCCGGCGCCGCGGTAGGGCACGTGGGTCATCTTGACCTTGGCCAGGTTCTCGAACATTTCACCGGCCAGGTGGGCCGAGGTGCCATTGCCCTGCGAGGCATACGACAGCTTGCCCGGCTGCGCCTTGGCGGTGTCAAGCACGTCCTTGATCGTCTTGAGCGGGCTGTCGGCCCGCACCACCAGCACATTCGGTCCGCGTGCGACCAGGACCACCGGCGCAAAGGCTTTCTCGGTGTCAAAGGGCAGCTTGCTGATCAGGCTGGGATTGACCGCATGCGCGAAGGTGGCCATCACCAGGGTGTAGCCATCGGGCGCGCTCTTGGCCACCAGATCCGAGCCAATGATGGTGCCGGCGCCGGGCTTGTTGTCCACCACCACGGCCTGCCCCAGCGTCTGCGCCATGCCACTGCCGAGGGTGCGGCTGATGCTGTCGGTGCCGCCGCCGGGCGCAAATGGCACCACGATCTTGATCGGGCGCACCGGGTAATTGGCCCAGCTCGCCATGCAGGCGAAGGCCGCGCTGAGGAGTAATCCCCGGCGCAAGAAAGAAAGCATTGCTGTTTGGATCATGCCGTGTCTCCTGTGTTGTGCTGACGAATCCGCGGCCCGAAGCGGGCAGTCGCAAGACTAACCACTGCAGGGCAGGCATGCCGCTTAGAATTTCCATTCAGTGAAAATACCGGCCTCCTGACCCATGCCTGCCCACGCCCCAACGCCCCTCCCGGTGAGCCCGAAACCCGGCAAATCCAGAGCCAACCGCTCCCTCGAACGCGGCGTGGAAGTCATCCGGGCATTCCGTCCCGGCGCCTCGGTGCTGGGCAATGGCGACATCGCCGAGCGCACCGGGCTCTCGCGCGCGACCGTGACCCGGCTGACGCAAACCCTGGTCGGCTGCGGCCTCCTGCAGCCCGAGCCCGGGACCCGCGCCTACCGGCTGGCACCGGCCCTGCTGGGTTTTGCCCACGCCATGCGCAGTGGCTCGCAGGTCCTGGCGCTGGTGGCGCCCCTCATGCGCGAGGTCTCCGAGCGGCACAAGGTGAATGTGGGCCTGGCGGCGGCCGACGGCGACGACATGGTCTACCTCGAGTCCATCCGCTACAACCGTCGCCCTTCGCACAGAACCGTCGTCTCGGGCCAGCGGGTGCCGATGGCGCTGACCTCGCTGGGGCGGGCCTACCTGGCCGTGGCCCCCGAAGCACACCGGCAGCGGCTGCTTGCGCATTTCAAGGCCACGCGCAAGGTGGCGTGGGAGCCGCTGGCGCGTGAGATCGCGCAGGCCCGGGACGCCGTCCTCACCCAAGGCTACTGCCACGCCAGCTGGCAGCCCGAGGTGCTGGCCCTGGCCTGCCCGCTGGTGCATGGGCAGTCCATCTACGTGGTCAACGTCAGCGTGTCCAGCCCGGCCCCGCCGGAGAGCCTGATCGGCGAGCTCGCGCCCGTGCTGGCCAGTCTGAAGCGACAGATCCTGGCGGTGCTCTAGTCCCGTGCCATGTTGATGCTGCGCACCGATTTCAAGCCCATGGCCTGGGCAGTGGGGCTGCTGGCGGCCTTCCTGGCCTTGTGGCGGCTGGGCGCCGCCGAACTGGAAGTCAGCCGACACGACCTGCGTCCCGCAACGCATTCGCCTGCCGTCCGGGTGGTGCAGCTCTCCGACCTGCACCTGCAGCGCTTTGCTGCGGCCGAGCAGGCCATCGTGGCGCGGGTGCTGTCGCTCAAGCCCGATCTGGTGGTGCTCTCGGGCGATGCCATCGACCGGGCCGAAGCCTTGCCGCACTTGCGGTCCTTTGTGCAGGCACTGGCTGGCGTGAGCGTGGTGGCCGTGCCGGGCAACTGGGAGCACTGGAGCGGCATCGATTTCAGCGCGATGGACCAGATTTTTGCCGACCGACCCGGCAGCGCTTTCCTGCTCAACCAGCGTCTGACCTTGACGGTCAGGGGCCGCATGGTCCATGTGCTGGGCCTGGACGACTTCACCGCAGGCCAGCCCGATGCACAACGCTTGTCTGTGCAGATGCCGGGCGATCTGAACATCCTGGTGCAGCACTCGCCCGGCTTTTTTGACCTGCCCGAGGTGGCGCGCCGCATGGGCAGCAGCCCGCCCTTGAGCTTGTGCCTGTCGGGCCACACCCACGGCGGACAGATTGCCCTGGCAGGCTGGGCCCCCTTCAGGCCAGTGGGCAGTGGCCGCTTTGTGGCGGGCTTCTATGACGTGCCCGGCTGCCGCCTGTACGTCTCCAGAGGGGTCGGCACATCGGTCCTGCCCTTGCGCTGGGGAGCCGCTCCAGAAGTGGCGGTGTTTGACCTGTGATCGGTAAGCGTCGTGGCCAGCCTGCGTGCCTGGCCTTTTTGCAGGTTGTTCGGGTGCAGAACACCATCAAAGTCCAGGTACAGGCAGGGCGCCATGCCGCTCAGTCCTTGCGTTCTGCCGGGCTGTCTGGTCGCCATTCCTGTTCCCACAGGGCTTTGAGCCCCCCTTTCAAGTCATGCACGGGTGTTTGCACCCAGTGCGCGGGGTAAATGTTGGGCCTGTAGGGCAGCTGGTCGAGGGCGTCCCGATTGTTCTGTTCGATCCAGCTGGTGGCCACGACCAGGCCCAGGCCGATGCCGCTGGCCAGCAGCCACAGCCCCAGCCGGCGCGGCGTCAGCCCCTCGCAGGCCAGGCGCAGGTGCAGCAGGCCCAGCAAGGCAACCAGCACGGCGTGGCTGATCGTGTAGAAACTGGCGGGCCAGGGCCAGCCCATGGCAAAGAAGGTCCAGGGCAGGGCGAGGGCAAGCACCGCGTTGTCGAGCAGGCCGGCGCCCGCCGCCAGGCTGATGTGGGCGCTCAGCTGCATGCGCCCCTGGCGGGTGTAAGTGACCCAGGACCAGGCCGCGACCCACAGCGCCAGCTGGCTGATTTCTTCGACCGCCGCCTGCAGGTAGAAGGCCGCATCGGTCGGGCGCAGCAGGCCGGGCCACACCCCGTTGAACAGGCTGGCCAGCCAGGCGCACACGCACAGCAGGGCCAGCAGCGGCGCGCGCAGGTCGCTGCGGATCATGGGCGCTCCTTTCGGCTGTAGCGCAGGCTGGCGATGGACTTGTGCAGCACCGCGCGCGCGGTCTCGTCGTCAAAGCCCGACAGGCCCAGTGCCACCACCAGCGCATCGGCGCCGGTGTTCAGCGGCACATAGCGGAAGCGGTAGTCGTACAGACCGGGCAGATGCTGCACCGGGCGACGGCAGGCATACAGCTGCACGGGCAGCTCGTCTGCAGCGCGCAGCCGCTGTTCGTTGCAGTGCCAGCGGCCAGGCGGGCTGTCCTCCTCATTGACGGCGCGCAGCGACCAGAGCCGCCGTTCCACCACGCGGGCGAGCGCACGCGGACCGAGGTCTTTGCCGTGAATCCAGAAGGCGCCCGAGCGGATGCGGCCGGCGTATTGCTTGTCCATCACATACAGGCCATCGCCCGTGCCGCATGTTTGCGCATACAGGCTGTAGCTGTAATCGGGCTTGTCCTGGCGGGAGGTGCTGCAGGGCATGCCGTCGATCAGGTCGCCCTGCACGCGGTAAGGCCCCAGCCGGCGCTGGCTGCGGCTGGCCTGGCCCAGCTGCGCGAGCACCTGCTGGCCAAAACTGCTCATCTGGCGGGCGATGTCCGCGCGCAGCACCGCCAGCTCGGGCGGCTGCTGGCCGGCCTGGCGGTCCAGCAGTTTGCCCAGTGCCGCAGCCGGCACGGCCAGTCCCACCAGCTGGTGCTGGGTGCTCGAGGCCACGTTCACGCCCACCACCCGGCCCTGCACGTCCAGCGTGGGGCCGCCGCTCATGCCGCCATTGATGGCCCCGCTGAACACGATCAGCGGCACCGTGCGCTCTTCCTGCAGCCCATTGAAGGTGCCGCCCACGATGCTGTGCTGGTAACTGCCCGGCTTGCCCATGGAATAGCCGCTTTCGCCCTTGGCGGGCAGCGTCTCGCGCAGCTCGAGCAAGGGGGCCTTGAGCGGCCGGTCCAGCTGCAGGATGGCCAGGTCGTTGAGCACATCAACGGCCAGCACCTGCACCCCGGACACCCGCCCCTCCAGCGTCTGCAGGCTCAGCACATGGTCGTCCGGCTCGAGCACGGCATCGCTGATGGCGTGGTAGTTGGTCACCACCCAATGGGGCTGGCGCGTGACAAAACCACTGGCCACCGAAGTCACACCCTGGTTCGCCCGGCTTTCGATCTTGACCTCGACCACCGCAGGCCGGGTTCGGTTGTACAGGGACTGGGCCGGCGTGGTGGGCGGCTGTGCCTGCGCCATCGTCTGGACGGCCAGCAGGCAGGCAAGAAGGCAAAGCAGGCGGGTGTACATGGTGTGCGGCTGCAGGGGGTCAGGCGCCCGGGTTCATCGCGATTCGCGCATGGCGCGTCGGTAGTCGTAAGCGCACTGGGCATCCGGCTGCGACCACATGCCACGCCGGGCGCGTTGCGCTTCCTCCAGCGCCGCGCGCGCGGCTTGCCGGTCGGCCGGATCGGCTTCGTTTTCAAAGCGCGCATCGATGCAGCCCAGCCCGGCGCGCAGCATCGGCTCGGCCACGTTCTGGCCACTGGCGGTGCGCACCGTGCAGACGCTGCGGCCGTAACGGTCGTTCTTGTAGCAGTCGCACTGCGCGCCGCCGGCCGTCAGCGCCCGCATGCGTTCGGTGGCCACGCGGCTGAAGGGCTGGCCGCGCTCGGGGGCGTCAAAGCCCGCCACCCGCACCTTGACCTCCACGCCCTGGGCATTGCGGTAATGGAAGGTGTCTCCGTCCGGGTGGTGGTGTGGCCGGCAGACCTCCGTTCCCCAGACCAGCAAGGGAAAGAGGAAAACCAGCAAACAGGCGGCACGCAGGCCGCTGCGTTTCAGGCGTCGGGCGAGGAGGGCTGGCAAGACAAGCTATCGGGCATCTGGAGCCCCGATTGTCATGCCGAAATCAAGAAAATTGCTAAAAATGCCAAGGCATAGCCCTGGGTTCGGGGCTGTCCTGACGGGCTCAGGGCCCGACAGCGTGTGACGGTGAATGCAGAATTCCCATCGCGACAAGCCAGGCCTTGGATCGCTGCCCTCAGTCGGGCACCACCGCCGTGACTTCGATTTCCACCTGGGCCCGGTCTTCGACCAGATCGGCCACTTGCACCAGTGTCATGGCCGGGTAGTGTTTGCCCATGACCTCCTGGTAGACCTTGCCCAGTTCCCGACCCTGGGCGAGGTAGGCCTTTTTGTCCTTCACATACCAGGTCATGCGGACCATGTGCTGCGGTCCGGCGCCGGCGCAGGCGAGGGTGTCGACGATGTTGCGCAGCGCCTGGCGGCATTGGGCCACGAAGTCGTCGGTCTCGAACCGGCACTGGCTGTTCCAGCCGATCATGCCGGCCACAAAGACCATGCGGCCACGCGCTTCGATGCCGTTGGCATAGCCTTTGGCGGGGGCCCAGCCCTCGGGTTGCAGGATGTTGAACATGTCCGTCCTTTAAGAAATTTGCCGCAGTTTGAAGCGCTGCAGCTTGCCGGTTTCGGTGCGGGGCAGCTGGTCCAGAAAGACCACCTTGCGCGGGTACTTGAAGGGGGCAATCGTCTGCTTGACGTGCTCCTGCAGCGCCTTTTCGAGTTCGGCGCCGGGGCTGTGGCCGGGCTTGGGCACGACAAAGGCCTGCACGATCTGGCCGCGGTCTGCGTCGGGCATGCCGACCACCCCGCACTCGGCCACGGCCGGGTGCTGCAACAGGGCACTCTCGACCTCCGGCCCGGCGATGTTGTAGCCGGCCGAGATGATCATGTCGTCGTTGCGCGCCTGGTAGCTGAAGTAGCCGTCGGCGTCCATGACGAAGGTGTCGCCCGGCAGGTTCCAGCCGGCCTGCACATAGTCCTGCTGGCGCGGGTCGTCGAGGTATTTGCAGCCGGTCGGGCCGCGCACTGCCAGCCGCCCGACGGTGCCGGGGGGCAGGGGCTGCATGTCGTCGCCGACGATCTGCGCCACATAGCCGGGCACCAATTGGCCGATGGCGCCGCGCCGCACCTGCGCGCCGGCGCTGGAGATGTAGATGTGGATCACCTCGGTGCCGCCGATGCCGTCGGTCATGGGGATGCCGGTGGCCTCCTGCCAGAGCTGGCGGGTGGCATCGGGCAGGGCCTCGCCGGCCGAGACCGGGTGCCGCAGGCTCGAGAGGTCATGCGCTTTGGCCAGGGCCGCCATCTGACGGTACAGGGTGGGGGCGGTGTAGCACTGGGTGGCACGGTAGCGCGCCACGGTGCGCAGCAGGGTCTCGGGGGTGTGCTTTTCCAGCAGCACGCTGCTGGCGCCGTGGCGCAGCGGAAAGGCCAGCAGGCCACCCAGCCCGAAGGTGAAGGCGATCGGCGGCGTGCCGCAGACGCAGTCGTCTGCTGTCATCTGCAGGATGTGGCGCGGGAACAGGTCGCACATGGCCAGCACATCGCGGTGGAAGTGCAGGGTGCCCTTGGGCTTGCCGGTGGTGCCGCTGGTGAAGGCGATCAGGCAGACATCGTCGCGGCTGGTCGGGTGGGCTTCGAAATCACCACTGTGCTGCTGCATGCGCTGCTCCAGTCCGTCGGCGGCGCTGCTGCGGAATTCGACCATCTGTTGCAGGCTGGGCGCGTGGTGCACCTGGCCGGGCGCCATGCACTGGCGCATTTCCTCGACCAGCAGGCTGTCGCACAGGGCGGCGCTGACCTGGGCCTTCTCGAGGATGGTGGCCAGTTCGCCAGCGCGCAGCAGCGGCATGGTCGGCACGGCCACCAGACCGGCCTTGAAGCAGGCCAGCAGGCAGGCGGCCATCATCGGGCTGTTGCCGCCGCGCAGCAGCACCCGATTGCCCGGCACCAGCCCCATGTCCTGGCGCAGCACCTGGGCGATGCGGTTGACCTGGTCCTGCAGTTCGGCATAGGTCCAGCTGAAGGCGCCGCTGTGCTGCTCGATGTCGGTCACGCCATGCAGCGCGGTGCGCTGGCCGTGGCCGCTGCGCACATGGCGGTCCACCAGCTCGCTGGCCACGTTGAGGATGTCGGGGTAGGCCAGTTCGGGCCGCTCGGCGATGAACACCGGCCACTGGTCCTTGGGCGGCAGGCGGTCGCGGGTGAAGGTGTCGGTGTGGCTGCTGGGCAGCAGGACGTTCCAGTCGTTCATGTCTCCTCCTGCGATTGCGCTCAGGCCTTGAGCAGGTCTTTGCCGATGATCAGCTGTTGCACCTCGGTGGCGCCTTCGTAAATGCGCAGCGCCCGGATCTCGCGGTACAGCGACTCCACGATGTGCCCCTTCCTGACCCCCATGCCGCCGTGCATCTGCACCGCCATGTCGATGATCTGCTGTGCGTTTTCGGTGGCCGTCATCTTGGCCATGGCGGCCTCGCGCGTGATGCGCTGGCCCTGGTCGCGCAGCCAGGCGGCGCGGTAGGTCAGCAGCGTGGCGGCGTCCAGCAGGGTGGCCATCTGGGCGATCTTGCTCTGGGTGATCTGGAAGTCGCCCAGGGTCTGGCCAAACATCTGGCGCGAGCGCGCCCGGGCGAGGGCTTCGTGCAGGGCGCGGCGGCCGAAACCCAGTGCGGCGGCGGCCACCGAGGTGCGGAAGACGTCGAGCGTGGCCATGGCCACCTTGAAGCCCTGGCCGGCGTCGCCAATGCGCTGGCGGGCGTCCACCCTGCAGTGCTCGAACTGGAGGGTGGCCAGCGGGTGGGGGGCGACCACGTCGATGCGTTCCTCGACCGTCAGGCCGGGCGTGTCGGCGTCAACGATGAAGGCGCTGATGCCGCGCGCGCCCGGGGCCTCGCCGCTGCGGGCGAATACCACATAGAAGTCGGCAATGCCGCCGTTGCTGATCCAGGTCTTGCGGCCATGGAGCACATGGCCGTCGCCGCTGGCGCTGGCGCTGCACTGCATGGCGGCCACGTCCGAGCCGGCCTCGGGTTCGGACAGCGCGAAGGCCGCCAGCGCCTGCCCACTGGCCACGCGGGGCAGGTAGCGCTGCTTTTGCTCGGGCGTGCCAAACAGGCTGATGGCGCCGGTGCCCAGGCCCTGCATGGCAAAGGCAAAGTCCGACAGGCCGTGGTGGAAGGCCAGCGTTTCGCGCAGCAGGCACAGCTGGCGGGTGTCGATGCGGTCCGAGGCGGCGCCGTAGGCGCTGCCGGCCACCGCATGCCGCAGCCAGCCGCCGCTGCCCAGCAGGCGCACCAGGCGCACGCATTCGGCGTCGACCGCCTCGCGGCTTTCATCGTGCTGGGTGTGGGCCAGGTGTGCGGTGCACCAGGCGTCCAGCCGCGACTTGAAGTCGCGGTGGGCATCGTCAAAAAAAGGCCAGTCGAGTTCGGCGGGGTGCGACATGCTCAGTCCCCCCCGAACACGGGCGTCTGCTTGGCCACGAAGGCGTGGTAGGCGCGGTGGAAGTCGTTGGTGGCCATGCAGATGGCCTGGGCCTGGGCTTCGGCCTCGATGGCCTCGTCCACGCCCATGTTCCATTCCTGCTGCAGCATCTTCTTGGTCATGCCGTTGGCAAAGGTCGGGCCGTTGGCGATCTGCGCCGCCATCGCCTGGGCCTCGGCCAGCACCGCCTCGGGCGAACACACCCGGTTGTAGAAGCCCCAGCGCTCGGCTTCTTCGGCGCCCAGGCCGCGGCCGGTGTAGAGCAGCTCGCTGGCGCGCCCCTGGCCGATGAGGCGCGGCAGCAGGGCGCAGGCCCCCATGTCGCAGCCGGCGAGCCCGACCTTGTTGAACAGGAAATAGCTCTTGCTGCGCGTGCTGCCGTAGCGCAGGTCGGAGGCCATGGCCAGGATCGCGCCGGCGCCGGCGCAGACGCCGTCGATCGCCGCGATGATGGGCTGCGGACAGGCACGCATGGCCTTGACCAGGTCGCCGGTCATGCGGGTGAAGGCCAGCAGACCGGGCATGTCGAGACGGGTCAGGGGCCCGATGATCTCGTGCACATCGCCACCGGAGCAGAAGTTGCCACCCTCGCCGGTGAGGACCACCGCATGGATGTCGGGCGCCGCCGCCAGGGCGCGGAAGAAGTCGCGCAGTTCGGCATAGGAGTCGAACGAAAGCGGGTTCTTGCGTTCGGGCCGGTTGAGGCGGATGGTGGCCACGCCGTCCTGCACGCCGAGCAGGAAGTGGGCGGGGCGGTAGTCCGCCATCGGGGTGTTGTGGCGCGGCAGCTGGTGCGGCTGGCCGGGCAGGTGGCGTGCGGGGGGCTGGGGCTTCATGGGGTCTCCTTGGGGGGGGGCATCGGGCCGGATTTGAGCGTGCCCAGCAGCTTGTGCAGCTGCTCCTGCTGGCGCGCACTCAGGGGGGAAAACAGTTCCACCACCCAGCTTTCGTGGGCGCTGGCCATGGCGCCAAAGGCCAGGCGGCCGGCGTCCGTGAGGCTGACGCGGAAGGCGCGGCGGTCGCCCGGCAGGCTCTGGCGCTGCACCAGCTGTTCTTTTTCGAGCTGGTCGACGATGGCCGTCACATTGCCGCCGGTGACCATCATGCGGCGCGAGAGTTCGCCCATGGACAGGCCCTCGGGCTCGCGCTCGAGCTGGGCCATCAGGTCAAAGCGGGGCAGGGTGATGCCGAACTGCTCGCGCAGGCGCTGGCGGATGGTGTCTTCGATGCGGGTGGTGGCCGACAGCAGCCGCAGCCACAGGCGCAGGGAGGCATGGTGGTCGGCATGGGCACGCACCTCCATGTCGACCGCAGGGGTGGGCGGGCCGGGCAGGGGGCTGGTGGTCATGCGGCCTGCTCCCCGCCGTCGATGGCAATCGCCTGGCCGTTGATGGCCTCGCTGCCGGGGGCACACAGCCAGACCACGCTCTGCGCGACCTCGGCCGGTTGCACCAGGCGCTGCTGCGGGTTGCGCGCGGCCAGCGCCTGGCGGGCCTGCGCGGCGCTCTGCCCGGTCTTGGCGACGATGTTGTGCACGGCGTCCTGCACGATCGCGGTGTCGGTGTAGCCGGGGCACAGGGCGTTGACGGTGATGTTCTTGCGCGCGAACTCCAGCGCCAGGGCCTTGGTCAGGCCCACCACCCCGTGCTTGGCGGCCACATAGGCGCTCACATAGGCGTAGCCGAGCAGACCGGCGGTGCTGGCGATGTTGATGATGCGTCCGGGCGTGCTGCCGCCCTCGGCGCTGGCGGCCTCGAGCATGCCGGGCAGCACCGCCTGCGTGACGTGGAAGGTGCCGCTGAGGTTGACCTCGAGCATCTGCTGCCAGAGCGCGGCATCGGTGCGCACAAAGGGCTGGCTGTGCGCCTGTCCGGCGTTGTTGACCAGGATGTGGACCGGCCCGAGCCGGTCCTGCGCCTGCTGCACGGCGGCCTGCACCGCCTGCGGGTCGCGGATGTCCATGGGGGCCAGCACCAGCGCCGCGTCTGTGACCTGCGCGCGCAGGGCCTGGGCCTGCGCCTGCAGCTTGTCGAGCGCGCGGCCGGCCAGGGTCAGGCGGCAGCCCTGCCGGGCCAGGGCCAGGGCGATGGCGGCGCCGATGCCGCTGCCGGCACCGGTGATGAGGGCGTGGCGGGGCGCGAGCATGTCAGTCGCCCCGGGTGGCGGTCTGCAGCGCGCGTTCGCGGGCAAAGCCGGCTTCGAGCTGCGGCTTGCCCGAGACATAGGCGCGCGGCCAGGCCAGCGCCGTGTAGCCGATGCGCGCCGCTTCGGTCAGCGTCCAGGCCGGGTTGGCCAGGTGCGGGCGGGCCACCGCGCACAGGTCGGCGCGGCCGGCGGCCAGGATGCTGTTGACATGGTCGGCCTCGGAAATGGCGCCGACCGCGATGGTCGGGATGCCCGCCTCCTGCCGGATGCGGTCGGCAAAGGGCGTCTGGTACATGCGACCGTAGCTGGGCTTTTGCTGCGCGCTGACCTGGCCCGAGGAGCAGTCGATCATGTCGGCGCCGGCCGCCTTGAAGGCGCGGGCGATCTCGACCGCATCGGCCGGGGTGATGCCGCCCTCGACCCAGTCGTGCGCCGAAATGCGCACCGACATGGGCAGGTGTGCCGGCCAGGCGGCGCGCACTGCGGCAAACACCGCCAGCGGGTAGCGCAGGCGGTTGGCGAGCGCGCCGCCGAACTCGTCGCTGCGGTGGTTGGTCAGTGGGCTGATGAAGCTCGAGAGCAGGTAGCCGTGGGCGCAGTGCAGCTCCAGCCAGTCAAAGCCGGCCTGTGCGGCACGGGCGGTGGCGGCCACAAAGTCGGCCGTCACGCGGTCCATGTCGGCGCGTGTCATGGCGCGCGGCACCTGGCCGTGCGGCAAATAGGGCTGGGCGCTGGCGGCGATCAGGGGCCAGTTGCCCTCGGCCTCGCCGGCGGGCAGGGCTTCGTCCATGCCCGCGCCCTGCCAGGGGCGGCAACTCGAGCCCTTGGGGCCGGCATGGCCAAGCTGCAGCCCGATCTTGGCCTCGCTGTGGGTGTGCACCCAGTCGGTGATGCGCCTGAAGTCCTGCGTCTGCCCGTCGTGCCACAGGCCCGGGCAGCCGTGGGTGATGCGGCCGTCGGCACTCGGGGCGGTCATCTCCACCATCACCAGCGCCGCACCGCCCATGGCGCGCGCGCCCAGGTGCACCAGGTGGTAGTCGCCCACATGCCCGTCCTGCGCCGAGTACTGCGCCATGGGCGAGACCACCACCCGGTTCTTGAGCGTGACCCCGCGCAGGGTGTAGGGGGTGAACATGGGCGGCGGCAGTGCGCCGTCCACGCCGCCCACGCCCTGGCGCGCGGCGTACCAGGCTTCGTAGCCCTCGAGCCAGGCCTTGTCGCGCAGGCGCAGGTTCTCGTGGCTGATGCGCTGGCTGCGGGTGAGCATGGAGTACATGAACTGTTCGGGCTCGAGCTGGTCGCAGTAGCGCTCGCCGCAGACCTCGAACCACTCCATCGCGTTCCAGGCGGCGTTCTGCAGGCGGATCACGTCGATCTCGCGCACCGCCTGGTACTCGCGCAGGACCTCGGGAATGCGCTCGCGCGTGTCGCCCAGACGCTTGAACTGGCGCACCAGCTCGATCGCGTCTTCCAGTGCGAGCTTGGTGCCCGAACCGATGGCGAAGTGCGCGGTGTGCACCGCATCGCCCATCAGCACCACATGGCTGTGGCCGTTGTGGTGCGACCATTGCGCGCACTTGACGCGCTGGAAATTGAGCCAGGCCGAGCCGCGCAGGTGGCGCGCATTGCTCATCAGCTTCTCGCCCTGCAGGTTGCTGGCAAAGAGCTTTTCGCAAAAATCGATCGACTGCTGGGGATCGGCCTGGTCGAGGCCGTGCGCCCGCCAGACCGATTCGGGGCATTCGACGATGAAGGTGGAGGTGTGGTCGTCGAATTTGTAGACATGCGCCTGGAACCAGCCGTGCTCGGTCTTCTCGAACAGGAAGGTGAAGGCGTCGTAGAGCTTGTGCGTGCCCAGCCAGATGTAGCGGTTGGGCCGGTTGACGATGTCGGGCCGGAACACTTCGGGCGTGCGCTGACGCACCCTGGAGTTGACGCCGTCGCTGGCGATGATGAGGTCGGCATCGGGGTAGTCGAGGTCGGAGTCGGCGTCCTGCTCAAACAGCAGCTGGACGCCCAGCTGCTCGCAGCGTGCCTGCAGGATGTTGAGCAGCTTCTTGCGGCCGATGCCGACGAAGCCGTGGCCACCCGAGCGGATCACGCGGCCCTTGAAATGCAGTTCGATGTCGTCCCAGTGGTTGAAGGCCTGCTGCACCTGGGCTGCAGTTTCCGGGTCCCACTGGCGCATGTTCTCGAGCGTCTGGTCGGAAAACACCACGCCCCAGCCAAAGGTGTCGTAGGGCTTGTTGCGCTCGACCACCGTGATGTCGTGGTGGGGCCCCAGTTGTTTCATGAGCAGGGCGAAATACAGCCCTGCGGGTCCACCACCGATGCAGACGATCTTCATGCCCGTCTCCTGTGTATTTGAGTCTTTGATATTTCAGGCTTGAAATATATTCTGGGGCCGGGCGCGCGCCGCTTCATGAGGGCTTACCCGCACCCGCCCGTCGGCGCGGGCCGGCAGGCGGCTGCGCCGTTCGTGTACAATGCCGGCTTCCGCGCGGGAATAGCTCAGTTGGTAGAGCGCAACCTTGCCAAGGTTGAGGTCGCGAGTTCGAGCCTCGTTTCCCGCTCCAGATTCCGGAAGACCAGCGTCTTCCAGCCAAAAGGGAAGCATCGGCTTCCCTTTTTTGTCCAGACAGGGCGCGGTAGCAAAGCGGTTATGCACCGGATTGCAAATCCGTGTAGGTCGGTTCGACTCCGGCCCGCGCCTCCAGTTCCCAACCCACCCTCCCATGCCTCTGCCCTTGCGACTGCCGGGGCGTTTGGTGTTGTGCGCCACGCAGCGCGCGCCGGCCCTTGAGCGCGCGCGGTGCCTGCGGGCGCTGGCACACACAGGGATCAGGGCCGCTCGGGCAAGATGAATTCCTCTATGGCCTGATGCTGAGGAACGATATGGGACGCATGATGGGAATGGCGCTGACAGTGTGGCTGCTGGCAGCCTGTGGGGGCGGTGGCGAACAGGCATTTGTGCCGGATCCACCGGCAGTCGTCTCGACCAAGACCTTCCCTTTGCGCTCGGCCTACGAAACGATCACCGACCGGCACATTGCGGCCAACCTGGTCGGCAACGACAACAATGCGGGCGCCTCGACCACCGAGTCCTACATGGTCAACGGCCAGACCTATTTCCGGACGCTGGACGTTGGCTGGCGCGGGACGATCACGGTGGCGCGCAGGCCGGCCAGCGTGGTGACGGTGCTGGGCACATCGGCCTATGCGGTGGACTACAACATCCAGCTCAGCCGCAACCGCGATGGCAAGGCCCATCTGGATGCGGTGACCATCTTTTTTGATGCCACGGCCAGGCCGCTGGCGGTGGTCTCCCTCAACAATTATCTGGCGGTCTGGAAGACACCTGTCGATGGGCTGCCAGAGCTGGGCAAGGTGGGGGCGTCCGGCGGCACCGCCATGGCCGATGTCTGCTGGCAGCCGCAGTCGGCATCCCTGACGGCCCTGGCCTGTGTCAGTGAGGACACGCAAAACATCGGGGTCTCGTCCTGGGTCTTCCGGCCGGACACGGCCGACACGGGTGTGCTGACCTACACCTACAAGTCCATGGTGTCCGGGACCAGCGATGGGGCCGCGACCGTGGCCGAGGTGGGCATCCGCATCGACGACAGCGGGGCCTACCGTGGCGTGGTCTATCGGCTGGTCGAAGGCCCCTTCGTGCTGAAAATGACGGGCCTCTGAACGGCCCGGCAGCTCAGTCGAGTTTGACGCCGGCGCTCTTGACCAGGTTGACCCAGAACTTGGCGTCTTCCTGCAGGAAGGTGGCGAACTGTTCGGGCGACCTGGACAGGTCCACATCCGTGCCTTCGCGCACCAGGGCGGCCTTGACGTTGGACTGCTGCATGGCCGTTTGGGCGGCATCGAAGAGTCTCTTGACGATCGGCGCCGGGGTGGCCGCGGGCACGAACACGCCGTACCAGAACTCGATGTTGTAGTCGGGCAGGCCCGCTTCGCGCATGCCGGGCACATCGGGCACCAGTGGCGTGCGTTCGCGTGTGCTCACGGCCAGGCCCTTGAGGCGCCCGGCCTGGACCATGGGCAGCACGGACGGCGGGGTGCCGAAGGTGACCTGGGTGTCGCCGGCAATCACCGACTGGATCGCCGGAGCGCCCCCGCGGAAAGGGATGTGGGTCATGTCCACATTGGCCAGTTGGGTGAACAGGGCCGCGCCCAGGTGGGGGGCCGAGCCATTGCCCGAAGTGGCGTAGTTGAGGCGGCCAGGCTCTCTTCTGGCCCGTGTGATCAGGTCCTGCAGGTTGTTGATGCCCAGGTTGGGGTTGGCGGCGATCACCAGCGGCGAGGTGGTGATCTTGGTCACCGGGGCCAGGTCCTTGGGGGCGTACCCCAGCTTGGGGTTGAGTGCCGGGTTGACCGAGATGCTGCTGGGGCTGGCGATCAGCACGGTGTAGCCATCGGCTGGCGCCTTGGCGACGAATTCGGCGGCAATGCTCGAGCCTGCGCCGGCGCGGTTTTCCACCACCACGCTGGCGCCCAGGGCGCGGCCAAAGGCGTCGCTCATGGAGCGGGCCACATGGTCGGCAGCGCCGCCTGGGGCAAAGCCGATCACCAGCTTGATGGGCTTGTTCGGGTAGGGGGCGCTGGTCTGCGCGTGGGCGCTCCAGCCGAGGGTGATCAGGGCCAGGCTGGCCAACAGTGTGCGGGTCTTCATGTGTTGTCTCCTTCAGTGGGTCTTGTCATCAATTCATGCGCACCACGATCTTGCCGGTGTGCTGGTTGCTCTCCATGTGGGCCTTGGCCTGCTCGAGC
>JACCDV010238950.1_pt1 | contig 25020 bp, 17 predicted proteins | sample 7446131 | NCBI WGS metagenome assembly JACCDV01 (sample SAMN15323448, study PRJNA562643) | freshwater metagenome | isolation source: river surface water | place: USA:Blue River Watershed | collected 2017-08-17
ACAACGTCACCATGGAGCCTTATCGCGCTTATGTGAGTGACCGATTGCCCAAGGATCAGCATGCGCCGGGTTACATCATCCAAAGTGCTTTCACGGGTTTGGCGCAAACACTGGCCTATTTGATGCCTTCCATGCTGGTCTGGATGGGCATGAACAAGGATGCGGTGGGTGACAACCACATCCCGCAAATCACGCTGGTGTCTTTCATGATCGGTGCGGTGATTTCCGTGACGACCATTGTCTGGTCGATTTGGCGCGTGCCCGAGTTGCCATTGCCACCGGAAGAAAAGACAAGATTGGCTGCGCAAAAACAAGGTATTGGCGCCACTTTGCAGGAAATCTGGCTGGCGATTCGGGAAATGCCCGTACCCATGCGCCAGATGGCCTGGATGAAACTGTTTCAGTGGATGGCCATGGGCTGGTACTGGCAATACGTGTCGTATTCGATCGCACGAAGCTTGTTTGACACATCAGACCCGACATCCACAGGTTTTCGCGATGCCGTGTTGGTCAATGGCCAGATTGGCGGGTTTTACAACGCGGTGTCATTCGTCACGGCTTTGCTCATGGTGGGCTACACGAGGCGATATGGTGCGCCCAAAGTCCATGCGCTGTGTCTGACCCTGTCCGGCGTGGGCATGTGGTTTATCCCTCAAATTCAGTCGCAAGCCTGGTTGTTCCTGCCAGCTGTGGGTGTGGGACTGGGCTGGGCCAGCATCATGGGCAACCCCTATGTCATGTTGGCCCGCAGCGTACCGCCAGAACGCACAGGGGTGTACATGGGGATTTTCAACATGTTCATCGTGATCCCGTTGCTGCTTGGCGGCTTCATCGTGAATCAGCTTTATGACACGGTGTTTGCGGGTGATCCCCGCAACGTCTTGATGGTCGCCGGTGTGCTGATGGGGTGTGCTGCGCTGGCCACATTGCGCGTGAAGGTCCCGGATTGAAAGTTCATGACTTCTGGCCAAGCCAGAGTTGCTCAAGCGGGCGCGTGTGCGCCATGACGATGTTCTGTGAATGACGAGAAAATGAAAAACAAGGTTCAACTGATCACTTATGTCGACCGTTTTGGAGGGACGACACTCTCGCAATTGCAAGAGCTGCTGGAGGGGCCTCTGGCCGGTGTCTTTGGTGGCGTGCACCTGCTGCCGTTTTTCCACAAGATCGACGGCGCGGATGCAGGTTTTGACCCGATTGACCACACCCGTGTGGATGACCGTCTGGGTGGTTGGGACGACATCAAACGCCTGACGGGTACCACCGATGTGATGGCCGATGTGATCGTCAACCACATGTCCTCCGAGTCACCTCAGTTCATGGACTATTCGCAAAAAGGACGTGCATCTGAATACGATGGTCTTTTTCTGACCATGGAGTCGGTGTTTCCGGATGGTGCCACCGAGAAGGATCTGCTGGCGGTTTATCGACCACGTCCGGGCATGCCTTTCACGATGGCGACCTTGGCCAACGGGGAACGTCGACTGCTGTGGACCACTTTCACGCCGCAGCAAATCGACATCGATGTGCACACGCCTGCGGGCAAGGCGTATCTTGAGTCGATCTTGCAAAGGCTGTCACAAAGTGGCGTGACCATGGTGCGTCTGGATGCCGTGGGCTATGCCATCAAGAAGGCGGGTGCCAATTGCTTCATGATGCCGGAGACGTTTGAGTTCATCAAAGCCTTCGCGCAGCGTGGCCGCGAGCTCGGACTGGAAGTGTTGGTGGAAATTCATTCCTATTACAAGCGGCAGATGGAAATTGCCAAGCAAGTGGACTGGGTTTATGACTTCGCCTTGCCGCCACTGGTCTTGCATGCATTGGAATTTGGCCGCAGTGCGCCTTTGCGTGCTTGGCTGGATCAGCGCCCCAACAATGCCGTGACCGTGCTCGATACCCACGACGGCATTGGCATCATCGACATTGGTGCCGATGCCGCTGACCGTACCAACAATCCGGGTTTGGTGCCGCCTGCAGAGTTGGACGAATTGGTGGAGCGCATGCACCGCAATTCCATGAACCAAAGCCGCCTGGCAACGGGTGCTGCGGCGTCCAATCTGGACCTTTATCAGGTCAATTGCACCTTCTTTGATGCCTTGGGCCGCCATGAAACCGCTTATCTGGTGGCACGGGCTATCCAGTTCTTTGTCCCCGGCATTCCTCAGGTGTATTACGTGGGACTTCTGGCGGGCGAAAACGACATGGATTTGCTGGCGAAAACCAAAGTTGGCCGAGACATCAATCGCCACTATTTTTCGCGTGAAGAAGTTCTACAGGCGCTTCAAAAACCCGTGGTTGCGCGCTTGCTTGACTTGATCCGTCTGCGCAATGAACATCCCGCATTCCAGGGAGCGTTCAGCCATTCGGCATCCAACGACCAGGTGCTGACTTTGACCTGGGCGGCAGAGACCGACTGGATTCGACTGGAGGTGGACTTGAGTGCCAAAACTGGGGTGATTCATCACAGCGCACCAACAGGTGAGCAGCGATTGACACTGAGCTGAAATGCGGGGCGTTCGCCTCGAAATCTGAAATGAAAACAAGCCGGTCATTGACGTGACCGGCTTTTGTCCAAATGGAGCAAAAGATGGAAAACACGGGTCGTCAAATTCGCAGTGTGGTCATCGTCGGCGGCGGCTCTGCTGGCTGGATGGTGGCTGCTTCTTTGTCCAATGCCTTGACGCAGGGGTGCGAGATCAAGCTGATCGAGTCCGACGAAATTGGCACAGTGGGTGTGGGCGAGGCCACCATTCCGCCCATCAAAACACTCAACCGGACGATGGGGCTGGATGAAGCCGAGTTCATGCGCCGCACACAAGGCACATTCAAGTTGGGCATTCAGTTCATAGACTGGGCCAAGCAAGGGCACAGCTATTTCCACCAGTTCGGACCACATGGCGTGCAGTTTGATTATTCACCGTTGCATCAGTACTGGTTGAAAAGTCGTCAGTACCAGGACATGCCTTCGATAGACGAGTACTCGATGGCTTGGGCGGCGGCCAGCCGTGGCAAATTTGATCGCCCCAGCCAAGACCCCCGCCAGGTCACGTCCATGTACGACTATGCGTACCATTTTGATGCGGGTCTCTATGCCAAATACCTGCGTGAAGTGTCAGAAAAACGCGGTGTCACGCGCTTGGAGGGCAAGATCGTTCATGTGGGCTTGCGTGCAGGCGATGGCTTTGTCGAGAACGTCCGCTTGGCCGATGGCCGCGAGATCGAAGGCGATCTGTTCATCGATTGCTCGGGTTTTCGTGGCCTGCTGATTGAAGAGGCCCTGCAAACGGGCTACGAAGACTGGAGTCACTGGTTGCCTTGCGACCGGGCCATGGCGGTGCCCTGTGAGTCGGCAGGGGATCCGCTGCCTTATACACGGGCGACAGCGCGTGAAGCCGGTTGGCAATGGCGCATTCCATTGCAGCACCGCATTGGCAATGGCTATGTGTTTTGCAGCCAATTCATGAAAGAGGACGAAGCCGCATCGTTGTTGCTGCAAAGACTGGATGGCAAGGCATTGGCCGATCCGCGCCCCTTGCGGTTCACCACCGGGCGGCGTAAGAAATTCTGGAATAAGAACGTGGTTGCCTTGGGTTTGTCGAGTGGTTTCATGGAGCCCTTGGAATCCACCAGTCTTCACTTGGTGCAGTCAGGTATTTCCAAGTTGCTGGCCTTCTTCCCTGATCGTGATTTCGATCCGGTCGTGTCGGATGAATACAACCGACTGGGCAATGCCGAGTTTGAACGCATCCGTGACTTTTTGGTTTTGCACTACAAACTTACGGCCCGAGATGATTCGCCTTTGTGGCGCTACACCTCGGCCATGAGCATCCCTGACTCGCTCAAGCACAAGATGGAACACTTCAAGCGCTATGGGCGCATCGTGACCGATGGCTATGACTTGTTTGGGCCATCGAGTTGGCTGGCCGTCCAACTGGGTCAACTCAATATGCCCGAGCGCCACGATCCACTTTTGCATCACCGCCGTGTGGATGGCGACGGCACACTCAAACAATTGCGCAAGGCCATGAATGCGGCAGCCGACAACATGCCCACGCACATGGCATTTATTCGCCGTCACTGTGCCGCGCAATGACGGGTTCTGAATGACGAAAAACGATACGCCGAACTACCGGCCCGCTTACCATTTCACACCACGAGCCCATTGGATGAACGACCCCAATGGCATGGTTTTTCATGAGGGTGTATACCACCTGTTTTTTCAGTATCACCCGCACAGCAGTGTGTGGGGCCCCATGCACTGGGGGCATGCCACCAGCCGAGATTTGCTGCATTGGCAAGAGCACGACATCGCTCTGGCACCCGATGAGCTCGGCATGATCTTTTCGGGCAGTGCTGTTTTTGATGCACACAACACCTCGGGCCTTGCGATATCGGGGCGGGCCCCATTGGTGGCCATATTTACCCACAGCCAACCCTCCGCAGAAGCGCTGGGGGCGCCACACCAACACCAAAGCCTGGCTTACAGCGTGGATGCTGGCAAGACTTGGCAGAAGTACGCTGGCAATCCGGTTCTCGAGAGCCCGGGCCTGAAAGATTTTCGCGATCCCAAGGTTTTTTGGCATGAAGCAACAGGCCGTTGGGTGATGGGTGTCGCTTGTGGCGATCACATCGCTTTTTACACATCGCTTGACCTCAAGAATTGGGCCTTGAAAAGCCGCTTTGGCCATACCGCGGGAGCCCATGAGGGCGTATGGGAGTGCCCGGATCTGGTGGCTTTGATGCTGAACGGCCGAGAGCGTTGGGTGCTGTTGGTGAGCGTGACTTTGGGCGGGCCACAAAAAGGATCGGCTACACAGTATTTTGTGGGTGATTTTGATGGCCAGGTTTTCACGGCGGAGCATACCGACACACGATGGCTTGACTGGGGGCCAGACAATTATGCGGGTGTGACTTGGAGCAACACCCCCGGCCGCTCTGTGTTCATGGGGTGGATGAGCAATTGGTTGTATGCCGCGAAGTTGCCCACATCACCCTGGCGCGGGGCGATGACGCTGCCCCGAGAGCTTCAACTGCGCGAAGTCAATGGTTGCGCGTGGTTGTGTGTGCCTGCTATCGACGAGGTGGATCAAGCTTTTCGGATGTCAACAGGTGTGCAGGGCGGCGCAATGCCGGATCTCTTGCAGGCGTTTGAGAATGCCCAAGGCCGGTGCCGCTTGACGCTGCGGGCGCAGGCGTCGCAATCGTGGTCTTTGCAACTGATGAACGCTTGCGGCGATGTGTGGCGCTTGTCTTACCAGCCGCAAGAGCGGCAATTCAGCGTGGATCGCACCATGTCAGGCGAGTCGACATTCCATCCCGATTTTGCTGCCTGCCACCGTGTGCCAAGAATCGGCCAATCACCCGAAATCGATGTGCAGATTTATCTCGATGCCTCTTGCTTGGAAACGATTGCAGATGGTGGCCTCACCAGCATCAGCAGTTTGGTTTTTCCGAACCAGCCCTGGACCACATGGGTGACCCAGGGTGAAGCACTTGTTTCATTACAAACCTTATAAACAAAGGCTTTTCGGCCAATGAAACCGATTGGTAACCTGAAAAATCCGTGCTGTTTGTACAACATTTCAGGGTTTTCACTGAATTGCAAACGATTGCATTGAAGCTTTAATTGATTGTCTAGTTTGAAGATTCGGCTAGCCATTCATTCACCCCAGGAGATACGATGAAAAAGATCCCCAGCTACACACCCGTAGCATTTGCCGTTGCAGCGCTGCTGCAAGCCGGTGCCGCACAGGCGCAAGAAAGCCTGAAGCTCGACGAAGTCGTCGTGACCAGCTCATCCACTGCGAAATCCAAAATGCGTAGCTCGGTGTCTGTGACCGACATCGATCAAGATGCTGTCAAGGATTTTGGTGCTCGCACAGAATCTGAAGTTTTGTTGCTGATTCCTGGTATCCGTACCGAAGCAACTGCAGGTCCTGGTGGTAACGCCAACATTTCTGTCCGTGGTTTGCCTATCTCTTCAGGCGGCTCCAAGTACGTCCAGATTCAGGAAGATGGTTTGCCCACTGTTCAGTTCGGCGACATGATGTTCTCGAACAACGACTACTGGACACGCTTCGATAACAACGTCGACAGCATCCAGACCCTGCGCGGTGGCTCTTCATCGGTGTATGCATCACACGCTCCAGGCGCTGTGATCAACTACATGAGTAAAACCGGTAAAGAAGAAGGCGGCTCCATTGGCGTGACCAAGGGCTTGAACTTCAATGAGACCCGTGTGGATGGTGATGTGGGTGGCCGCATTGGCACCGACATGTATTACCACGTGGGTGGCTATTTCCGTGATGGCGAGGGTGCTCGCAAAGCCGCTCCTGGCGCATTGCATGGTTACCAGATCAAAGCCAATGTGACCAAGGAATTCAATGGCACCAGAGGCTATGTCCGTTTGAACCTGAAGGCGCTGGATGAGACCGCACCTACAACACCTCAAACCTTCTTGACCGCGACATCCAGCAATGGAGTCTTGTCCAACTTTGGTTCGGCCCGCGGTTTCAATGGGTTGTATGACTCGCAGTACTCCAAGTTCAACAGCTCCTTCCCTGCGATGGATCCTGTGACGGGTCAAATCACGCAATCGTCTTTGACCAACGGCATCACATCCAAGTCGAAGTCTGTTGGTTTTGAGTTCCACAACGAACTGAACAACGGTATCACCGTTGACAACAAGTTCCGTATTTCGCAAAACGCAGGCGCATTCCAGACTCAGTTCTGGGATGTCAAGACATTGAGCAGCGCGTTGGGTGGTATCGCTGGTGCCTCGTATGCCAAGTACCTGAATGGCCCTCAAGCTGGTACTGTGGTGACCGATGCGAACCTGGCTTCTGGCCTCGTGTCGACGGGTGGTGCCATCAATGTGCAAACACCAGACATGGGTAACTTTGTCAACGACTTCTCTGTGAGCAAGGCGTTTGACCTGGGCAATGGCAACAAACTCAATGCCAAAACCGGTTTGTTCTATTCGCGTCAAAACGTGGTCCAAAAATGGAGCATCAGCACACGCGTGGTGGAAGCAGCCTATAACGGCGCTGTGATCGATGTTTACAACGCTCAAAATGCTGCACTGACCAACCAGGGTCTGACTGGCTACAACAACAGCTGGGGCGCAGACAGCGCGAAGAACATCAACGAGCAGTTCACCACAACCGCTCCGTACCTGGGCTTGAACCTGGAAACAGGCAACTGGGATCTGGACGCCGGTATCCGTAACGAGCACTTCCGTGGTTATGGCTACGCAGATGTTGGTGCAGCAGGCGCTACGGTCAACGGTTTGTCAACCACTATGGCCACCAACCGCATCTTGGCTGACTACAAAACCAGCTACAACAACTACTCTGCCGGTGCCAACTACCGTTTGAACAAAGACGCCAGCGTCTTTGGTCGTTACAGCCTGGGTCACCGTGCGATTTCTGACCGCTTGTTGACCACCACAAACAACTTCAATGCATACGGTGGCTTGGCTGCTGGTGCAGGTGATATTGCGGTGGCACCTGTCGCGCAGCTTGAGTTCGGTACCAAAACCCGTGGCAACTTGGGTCAAGGTCGTTATGCGTTGTCGGCAACGTACTTCCACTCCACCACCAAAGAGTTTGATTACGATCCCACACGCAACATCCAACGCGATGGTCCTTACCTGCGCGAATTGGGATACAAGGCTAATGGTGTTGAATTCGAATCGGGTTTCTCGATCGGCAACTTTGCTCTGAACGCCAACGCTGTGTACAGCGACGAATCGTTCACCAAAAACACCGCCAGCAGCACCTACATTGGCAAGACCCCCGCAGGTTCTACCAAGTGGCGCTACACCTTGTCCCCACGCTACACCATGGGTGACACCGTGTTCGGTGCAACCGCTCGTGGCGTTGGCAAGATGTACTTGAACGATGCCAACACGGCTTCGGTTGACGGTCACTACATCGTGAGCGCATTCGTGAACCACAACTTCGGCAACGGTGTGATCGGTTCTTTGAATGTGAACAACCTGTTCAACAAGCTGTACCCATCGAGCACGGCCGGTTTGATCAGCGGCAACGTGTACGGTGCCGGCGTCGAAACAGGTCGCACCATCAGCGCGACTGTCCGCTACAAGTTCTGATCCAACTTGCCAAGCAGGCTGACGTCATGGACGCAGTCTGCTGTTTCCACGGAAACGTGTTCAGGCTCGCGCTTTGCAGTTTGAACGGGCCGACGACATGCAAATGCCGTCGGCCAATTTTTTTCAGGCAAGCTCTTGCCTCTGTTGCCTCTGTTGACTCTCTTGTCTTGCGCAGCCATGTTGGCGTGGCATCAAGGACGAATCCCGCATGAAATTCAGTCTTTCACCCTGGTTGATCACTTTGAGCTTGTGGATGGGCTTGGGCACATCGGCGCAAGCGGTCGAGGTCACCATCACCTGCGGCCCCGGTGGCAGCGATGTGGAGTTTTGCCTCAAGCATGCACAAGCCTGGGCGGCCAAAACAGGCAACACCGTTCGCAACTTTTCACCCCCTGGCGGCTTTGGGGAAAAAATTGCCCTGTACCGTCAGTTGTTCGCAGCCAAGTCCAGTGACGTGGATGTCCTGATCGTGGATGGCACTTGGCCCGGCATCCTGAAAGACCATTTGACCGACCTCAAACCCTACAGCCAGGGCTTTGAGAACAAGCATTTCCCCGCCATGGTGGCGAACAACACGGTCAATGGCCGTTTGCTGGCCATGCCCTGGTTCACCGATTCAGGTCTGTTGTATTACCGCAAAGACCTCTTGGCGCAATATGGCGAGACTGTGCCCACCACCTGGGCCGAATTGACGCGCATGGCGCAAAAAATACAGACGGCCGAGCGCAGCAAAGGTCGCAACGATTTCCATGGCTTTGTTTTTCAAGGCAAAGCCTATGAAGCGCTGACTTGCTTCACCCTGGAGTTGGTCGGTGGCCACGGCGGCGGCACCATCATGGATGCCGAGGGTCGAATCACCATCAACAACCCGCAGGCCGCCAAGGCCTTGGATCTGGCGGCTTCGTGGATCGGCACCATCTCGCCCATCGGGGTTTTGAACTATGAAGAGGAAGAAGCGCGGGGCGTTTTTCAGAATGCCAATGCTTTGTTCATGCGCAACTGGCCCTATGCCTGGGCACTGATGGAAAAAGACGACAGCCCCGTCAAAGGCAAAGTGGGCATTGCCAAATTGCCGGGTCAGCCCAGCACCGCGGCATTGGGTGGCTGGCAACTGGCCGTGTCCAAATACAGCCAGCATCCTGCAGAGGCGGCCGATCTGGTGCTGTACATGACCAGTGCCAAAGTGCAAAAGGCCCGCGCCATCGGCAATTCGCTGAACCCGACCTTGCCCGAGCTCTACAAAGACAAGGACGTGATCGCGGCCAATGCGTTTATGGCCAATTTGTCAGATGTGTTTGCCAACAGCGTGGCCAGACCGGCCACATTGACAGGCTTGAAGTACCCGCAAGTCAGTCAGAGCGTTTTCAACGCCGCGCATGAAGTCTTGTCCAAGCGTGCCACGGGCGAAGAGGCCGTGAAAAGACTGGAACAGCGCCTCCAAAAAATCCGCCGCAAACATTGGTGAAACCCATGAATTCGAGAACACGCACCGCCTGGCTGTTTTTGACCCCCATGATCGTGCTCATGCTGATCGTGGCGGTCTGGCCGCTGGCCCGATCCATTTGGTTCAGCTTCACCGACACCAACATCAACGATATTTCTGCAGGCCAGTGGGTCGGTCTTGAAAACTACGTTGGCGAATACGGTCTGTTTTTCAACCCCAACGACGACGAAGGATTTTGGTCGGGTGACTGGGGCATTTCAATCCGCAATACCTTCAGCTTCGCCGTGGTGTCCGTTGTCTTGGAGACCCTGACGGGCCTGGGTGTGGCCCTGTTGCTCAACCAGGATTTCAAGGGCCGTGCGCTGGTGCGCACGGCGGTGCTGGTGCCTTGGGCCATCCCGACCATCGTGTCGGCCAAGATGTGGGGCTGGATGCTCAATGACCAGTTTGGCGTGATCAACACCTTGTTGGTGAACGCGGGGCTCATCAGCAGCAAGATCGCCTGGACCGCCGAGCCGTCGTATGCACTGTGGACCGTGGTGCTCGTGGATGTTTGGAAGACCACGCCCTTCATGGCACTCTTGGTTTTGGCTGCACTGCAAACCGTGCCCAAGGATTGTTATGAGGCCGCGCGTGTGGATGGTGTGCATCCTTGGCGTGTGTTCTGGCGCATTACTTTGCCCTTGATTCGTCAGCCTTTGATGGTGGCCATCGTGTTCCGTCTGCTTGACTCGCTGCGCGTGTTCGACCTCATCTATGTGTTGACGTCCAACGGCAGCAGCACCATCAGCATGTCAGGGTTTGTGCGCCGCGAGATGGTGGAGTACGGCAACATGGGTTTTGGCTCTGCTGCTTCCACTTCATTGTTCCTGATCATCATGCTCACCGCGGTGATTTTCTTGCGCCTGACCCGCGTGAAATTGGCGGAGGGCCAGTCATGAAGCAACGCTCCACTCTGGCCACGGTGCTGCTGTACCTGATCTCGGCCATCGTCGTCATCTTGTCGCTGTACCCGTTTGTCTATGCGATTTCGACATCGCTCAAAACAGGCAATGCGCTGTTCACAGCCGACCTGTTCCCCAGCAACGCCGATCTGCGCAACTACCGGGCTTTGTTTGAAGGGGTCCAGCCCTTTGGCAAAAGTCTGGTCAATTCAATCGTGGTGTCATTTTTAACCGTGGCATTTGCCATGCTGATGGGCATCACCGCCGCCTATGCCTTGGGACGCATTCGCTTCAAAGGTAAGGGCTTGCTGTTGGTGAGTCTGCTGGGGGTGTCCATGTTTCCGCAAGTGGCGGTGCTCTCGGGCATGTTCGAGCTGATCCAGTCGCTGGGCCTGTACAACAAGGTGCTGGGCCTGGTTGTGCCTTACACCATCTTCACGCTGCCTTTCACTGTCTGGATATTGACGACGTTCATGCGCGAGTTGCCAGGTGAGCTGGAAGAGGCCGCCATCATGGACGGCTGCGGTCCGCTGCGCATCATCTTCCAGGTGTTCATGCCGCTCTTGTGGCCCGCGCTGGTGTCCACCGGGCTGCTGGCCTTCATCGGTGCTTGGAACGAATTCATGTTCGCGCTGACCTTTGTGGTCAGTGACACCGAACGCACTGTGCCCGTGGCCATCTCGCTGATCGCAGGCGCCACGGCTTTCGAAATTCCCTGGGGCACCATCATGGCCGGCTCGGTGATCGTCACCGTCCCACTTTTGTTGTTGGTGTTCTTCTTCCAAAAACGCATCGTGTCCGGCCTGACGGCGGGCGCGGTCAAAGGCTGATGGCCGAACACACATGAGCAAAGCACCGAACAACAACTGGTGGCGCGGCGGCGTCATCTACCAAATTTATCCCCGCTCTTTTGCCGACAGCAACAGCGACGGCGTGGGCGACCTGCCGGGCATCACCGCCAAGCTGGACTATGTGGCGCAACTGGGGGCCGATGCGATCTGGCTCTCGCCCATTTTCAAGAGCCCCATGAAGGACTTCGGTTACGACGTCAGCGACTATTGCGACATCGACCCATTGTTTGGGACGTTGGAAGACTTCCGCACCCTGGTGCAAACCGCACACGCCAAGGGCCTGAAAGTCGTGATCGACCAGGTGCTCTCGCACACCTCGGACCAGCATCCGTGGTTTGCCGAAAGCCGGGCCTCACGAGACAACACCAAAGCAGACTGGTACGTGTGGGCCGATGCCTTGCCCGATGGCAACCCACCCAACAACTGGCTGAGTGTGTTTGGCGGCAGCTCTTGGCAATGGGACACCCGTCGCAAGCAGTATTACCTGCACAATTTTTTGGCCAGTCAGCCCGACCTGAACTTCCACAACCCGCAGGTGGTGGAGGCCATCTTGGGCACCGTCAAATTCTGGCTGGAGCTGGGTGTGGACGGTTACCGCCTGGACACCACGCCCTTTTACTTTCATGACCAGCAATTGCGCAGCAACCCGCCACGTGACAGCTCCGTCGCGGGTGACCCCGCCTTGAGCGATGCCAATCCTTATGGCGGGCAGCGCCACATCTATGACAAGGAACGCCCCGAAAACCTGGGCTTCCTCCAGCAGTTGCGTGCATTGGTCGATCAGTACCCCAACACCACCATGGTGGGCGAGATCGGGACCGACGACAGCATCGCCACCATGGCCGAATACACCAGTGGCGGGGACAAGCTGCACATGGCCTACAGCTTTGACCTGTTGGGCAAAGACAGCAGTGCACCGTATCTGCACGGCCTGATGCAAAAATTTGCCGACAAGAGCAAGGGCGGTTGGCCCTCATGGGCATTGGCCAACCACGATGTGGAGCGTGTCGGTTCGCGCTGGGGCGGTTCGCAGCGCAATCTGGCCATGCTGCGTTTGGCCGCGGTCTTCCAGATGTGTCTGCGCGGCTCTCCCTGTTTGTACCAGGGGGACGAGTTGGGTTTGCCTGAAGCCGATGTGGCGTTTGAAGATTTGCAAGACCCCTATGGCATCACCATGTGGCCCGAATTCAAGGGACGCGACGGATGCCGCACGCCCATGCCCTGGAACAGCCAGGCGGCTGATATCGGCTTTGGCGATGGCCAGACCCAGGCCTGGTTGCCGTTCACCGAGGCGTATCGCACTTTGGCCGTCGATGTGCAGGACAAGGACGTCCACTCGCACCTGAATTTTTATCGTCAGCTCTTGCAATGGCGGCGGACCAAACCGGTGTTGATCCAAGGTGAACAAACCTTGTTGCCTGTACACCCGCAGGTGATGGCCTTTGTGCGCGAGCACGATGGCCAACGCGTGTTGTGTGCCTTCAACTTCAGCGACCAAGTCGCCAGCCTGCATTTGAGCGATGCGCTCCAACCCGCGCACACCTTGGCCGTACCGGGCCTGTCGGGCGGCTGTTTGTCCGCCAAGACCCTGGCCTTTGAGCCCTACGGTGGTTTGCTCGTGCAACTGCTTTGATCCAAACCTCTGCAATACCCCGCGCTGGAGTTCACCCATGTCCCGCATCGAATTCAAGAACATCTGCAAACGCTACGCACCGCATTTGCCGATGACCATCCACAACGCCAACCTGACCATCGAGCATGGCGAGTTCTGCGTGTTTGTCGGTCCCTCGGGCTGCGGCAAATCCACCTTGCTGCGCATGGTGGCGGGCCTGGAAGACATCAGCTCGGGCGACCTGCTGATCGGCGGCCAGCGCGTGAACGACCTGCCGCCCGCGCAACGCGGCGTGGCCATGGTGTTCCAGAGCTATGCGCTTTACCCGCACATGACCGTGGGCGAGAACATGGCCTTTGGCCTGCGCGTGCTGGGCTCGGACAAAGCCGAGATCGACCGCAAGGTGAAAGAAGCCGCTGAAATCCTACAGCTCACCCCGCTGCTGGACCGCCTGCCCAAAGCCCTCTCGGGCGGTCAGCGTCAGCGCGTGGCCATTGGCCGCGCCATCGTCAAGCAGCCCAAGGTGTTTTTGTTTGACGAGCCGTTGTCGAACCTGGACGCCGCCTTGCGTGTGCAGACCCGTCTGGAGATCGCCAAGCTGCACAAGGACATGGGCTCGGCCAGCATGATTTACGTGACGCACGACCAGGTCGAGGCCATGACGCTGGCCAACAAGATCGTGCTGCTGCACACGGGTGCCCTCATTCAGGAGCGCGGCAGCGTGGCCCAGGTCGGCACACCGATGAACCTGTACCACCGCCCGGCCAGCCTGTTCGTGGCCGAATTCATCGGCTCGCCCAAAATGAACCTGCTCCAAGGCACTTTGCTGAGCGCCGATGCCAGCCACGCCAGCGTGGACGTGGGGGGGCAGACGATCCGTGTGGCCGTTGATGCACGCCACCTGAAAGCTGGCGAGTCGGTGCAGGTGGGCATCCGCCCAGAGCACATCCCACTGGGCCGTGAAGGTGCGGGCACAGGCGTGACCGCCAGCCTGCAGCACATCGAGCGTCTGGGCGATTCATCGCTGCTCTACGTGCAGATCCCGGGCCAGCCGATCGCCACAGTCAAGGTCGAAGGCAGCGCTGCGCTTGCTGCTGGTTCGGCGCTGACGCTGCGCCTGATGCCCGATCAATTGCACCTGTTTGACAGCCAGGGCATCGCCTGCCACCGCACTGTGGAACTGCCCGAGTAAGCCTCAGCTTTTATCCTTGTCTCCCGTTGTCTGTCATGAATTCATCCGATCAAGCTTGGTGGAAAAACAGCACCGTCTACCAGATCTACCCGCGCAGCTTTTGCGACAGCAACGGTGACGGCATCGGCGACATCCCCGGCATCACGCGCAATCTCGACCACCTGAAAACACTGGGCGTGGACGTGGTTTGGTTGTCGCCGGTTTACCAGTCACCCAACGACGACAACGGCTACGACATCAGCGACTACCGCGCCATCATGGGCGAGTTCGGCACCATGGCCGACTTCGATGCCATGCTTGCAGGCATGAGCGAGCGCGGCATTGCGCTGATGATGGACTTGGTGGTCAACCACACTTCGGACGAACACGAATGGTTCCGCCAGGCACGCTCTTCGCGCGACAACCCTTACCACGACTACTACATCTGGCACGAGCCTGTGGACGGCCGTGAGCCCACCAACTGGGAGTCGGTTTTCAGTGGTTCTGCCTGGACTTTCAACGAGGCCACAGGCGAGTACTACCTGCACTTGTTCTCGCCCAAGCAACCCGACCTGAACTGGGAGAACCCCAAGGTGCGCGCCGAGGTCTATGACCTCATGCACTTCTGGTTCAAGAAGGGCGTGCGCGGTTTTCGCATGGACGTGATCAACCTGATCTCCAAGCCCTGGCGGGCGGACGGCACCTTGCCCAATGCGCCCGTGGTGCAAAACGGGTTTTTCCAGCCGGCCATCGACATGGTCAAGCACGGCCCGCGCTTCATGGCGTTCATGCGCGAGATGCGCCGCGAAGTGCTGGACCATTACGACAGCATCACCGTGGGTGAAGCGCCCTGCGCCACCGTGCAGGAAGCCTGTGATATCACGCACCCCGAGACCGGGGCGCTGGACATGGTGTTTCAGTTCGAGCACATGGACTTGGACAGCCAAAGCGGCCAAGGCAAATGGGCTTTGAAACCGCTGCACTTGCCTGACCTGAAAGCCAGCCTGAGCCGCTGGCAAAGTGGTTTGCACGGCCAGGGCTGGAACAGCCTGTACTGGAACAACCACGACCAGCCGCGCATCGTTTCGCGCTTTGGCGACGACAGCCCGGCCTACCGCGAACGCTCGGCCAAGATGCTGGCCACCTGCCTGCACCTGATGCAGGGCACGCCCTATGTTTACCAGGGTGAAGAGCTGGGCATGACCAATGTGGCCTGGCCGACCATCGACCACTACCAGGACATCGAAACCCGCAACATGTACCGCGTGGCCACGCAAGAGCGCGGGCAGCACCCGGCCGATGTGCTGCGCAGCATCCACGCCAAAGGCCGCGACAACGCCCGCACGCCCATGCAGTGGTCGGCGCAGGCGCAAGGCGGTTTCACCAGCGGCACGCCCTGGCTGGCTGTGCACGAGAACCACACCCACATCAACGCCGAAGCGGCGCTGGCCAATCCGCAGTCGGTGTTCCACCATTACCGTCAATTGATCGCCTTGCGCAAGCAGCACCCGGTGCTGGTGCATGGCCGCTACGAACTGCTCTTGCCCGACCACCCGCATGTGTTCGCCTATTTGCGCGATGACGGCATTCACCGCGTGCTGGTCTTGTGCAACTTCAGCGGGGAGGTGCAGGATTTGCCTTGCTCAGATTTGCCCGCGTTGAAAGGGGCCTTTGCGCTGGTGGGCAATTTGCCTGAGGCCTCCTGGCAGGAGTTCCAAGACTGTCTGCAGCCTTGGGAGGCGCGTGCCTATGGCTTGGAGCTCATGGTGCCGGGCCCCAACGGCTGAGCGGGTATCAAGCCGCCCTGGAAATCAGGGCCTTGAGTTGTCGCAAGCGCGGTGCCACCACAGGCATGGTGAGCATTGTGCTGGCCACCGCCATCAGCAGCAATGCGGTGAAAGTCTCGTGGGTGATGATCTGTTTGTCCAGCAAGATGTTGGCAAAGATGATCATGATCAGGGCCTTGGTTTGCAGCAGCCAGCCGATGATGCTGGCCTCGCCCGCAGGCCAGTTCAAAATGCGACCGGCCAGGCGCACGCCCAGCAGCTTGCCCGCGACCGAGGCGACCAGCAGCAGGGCCGCCACGCCGAACACGGCCACACCGCCCACATCCCAGTTGGTGCGCAAGCCGGTGGAGAGGAAAAACACCGGCATCAGCACCAGCAAGACGTGGTGGCGCAGCAAGTCTGTCTTGTCCTGGTCGAACCAGTCGCTGTCCATGACCGCGCCCGCCAAAAATGCGCCCACCATGAAATGCAGGCCCGCCCAGTCCGCACCAAACGAGACCACGGCCAACCAGATCAGGGCCGCGTACCAACGGTCGCGCTCTTGCAGCAAGCGCATGCCTTTGCGGAAAAGCACGCAGACCAGACCAAAAGCCAGCAGAAAGACGGCTTGTCGGCCCACGCGGTCCCAGTCCATCAGGATGAGTGCGAGCACGCCCCAGATGGCGATGTCGTCCAGGCTTGCATAGCGCAAGATGCGCTGGCCCAGCGGCTGGCGCAGGATGTCGAGCTTTTCCATCAGCAAAATCAAAATCGGCAAGGCTGTGACGGCGCAAGCCATGCCCACGCCCAGCACAAATTGCCAGGTCAAGGCTTTGGGCCCCATCCAGCCCGAGCTGCCCAGCAGCATCAGCGCTGCCACACAACCGAACACCAGGGGCGTGCCCAAGGCCAGGCCCGCGGTGATGCTGCTTTCCCGCCGATGCGCCCAGGCTTTGCTCAAGTCCAGTTCAATCCCGGCAATCATGACAAACAGCATGACGGCCCACCAGGCAATGCCGTTGAGCGATTGGATGACAGGTGCCGAGAAAACGAATTGGTAATAGTCGGGGAAAACCTTGCCCAGAATGCCGGGTCCCAACAAGATGCCCGTGAGGATTTGCACCACCACCAGGGGCGCGAAGTAGTCCGTCTTGCCCAAGCGCCAGATGAGGTAGGGCACGGTGAAGATGATCGACATGGCGATCAGGAAAATCTCGGTGGTGTTCATGGCGGTGGATTCTAGAAGGCCACGCATGGGCTTGCGTTGTGTGTGTGCATCGCCAGTCCTGATGTACTCAGCGATGCGCGCCACAGGAGTTGCGCACGATCAATTGCGGCGTGACCTCCAGTTGTACGGGCTCAGCGCTGGTGTCGGCGTTGATCTGTGCCATCAACAGTTTCAACGCCATTTGAGCTTGCCCAATGGGGTCTGAATGCATGGTGGTCAGTGGCGGGTTGGCGAATGCGGCCATAGGGATGTCGTCATACCCCACCACCGCGACATCTTGCGGCACGCGAAAACCTGCTTCATGCAAAGCGCGCAGAGCACCAAAAGCGATGGTGTCGTTGCCCGCAAAAAGTGCGGTGAAGGGTTCGCCTTTGGTCAATAAGCGCTGCGCAGCGTCGTAACCGCTTTGTGCGCTGATGTCGGCGTACTCCACCAGCTTGCGATTGACGACCAAGTTGGCTTGTTCCAGCGCTTGTTGCCAGCCCAGCTCGCGTTCGTGAACCGACTCGAATTCGGGTTGAGCAAAGCTGATGAACGCGATTTTTTGATGACCCAGGCCGATCAGGTGCTGGACCGCAGTACAGGCCGAGCGGGCCGTGTCACTCAAAACGGTCGCCAGCTGGGGTAAGTCATGGGGCCGTGAGGTCAGCACCACCAGAGGAATCCCCGCTTCGGTGATTTTGTCCAAGTGGGCATGTTCGGAGGTTCGCAGGTTGGCCACGATCAGGCCGTCGATGCTGCGCCCACGGACCAGATTCACAAAGCCACCAGGCTCACGACCCTCATCGTCGGTGGTCTCGATCAGCATTTTCAAACCCAGCACATGGCATTGCTCGTTCACCGTGGCCACGAGTTGGGCCAAAAACGCGTCCACATACAAATGAGCGGCTTTGGGAATGACCACCCCCACAGTGCCGGTCTGTCCACTGGCCAAGCTGCGTGCAGCGGCATTGGGCTGGTAACCCATCGCCCGGGCCACTGCCAGCACGCGATCGCGTGTGGCGTCGCTGATGCCGCGGTTGAGTACGCCGTTGAGGACGAATGACACCGTGGTGCGGGAGACACCGGCTTGTCGGGCGACCTCGGCACTGGTGGGCGGTTTTTGGGGTTGAAATACCATAAATCTAGTATAAACTCGAATCTAACTCGCGTTAGTGTTTAGAAAATGCAATAAGGATGCATGCCTGTGATCGCAAAAAACCCTTCCGAATACCTGAGTCTCCACAGCCAAAACACCAGCCTGGTGCTGGAGCTGCCTGCGGGCGAAGCGCCGATCTGGCGTTATTGGGGCCCTAGGGTTCGAGACGAGGCGCCCCATGGTTTGCGTGCGTCCCGCCCCTTGCCCTCGTTCATGCTGGACTTTGATCAGCCCCTGACGCTGGCGCCCAGTTTTGGCGTGGGCTGGTTCGGGCAAAGCGCTTTGCTGGCGCATCGCAACGGGCAAGCTTTTGCGCAGGCCTTCACGCAATGCGAGGTGCATTGGGAGGTGCCCGCACAGACTGTGCGTGTGGTTTTGACCGATCCGATGGCCGAGATCGAGCTGACGGTGCATTTGAGCATGGACCATCCAAGCGATGTGCTGACCATGAAGAGCAGTTTGCGCAACCTGGGCGAAACCGCCCTGGACGTGCAGTGGCTCGCCGCAGGCACCTTGCTCTTGCCCGCCCAGGCGCAGAACGTGCGCTCCTACGCGGGTCAGCACAACCACGAGTTCTTGCTGCAAACCGACAAGCTCTCGCGCAGCCTGTGGCGTCGCGAGAGTCGACGCGGTCGCACGTCGCATGACTGCTTTCCGGGCGCGGTGGTGACCACCGAAGGCACCACCGAAAGCATGGGGCTGGTCTATGGTGCGCACCTGGCCTGGTCGGGCAACCACCAGCAAACCATCGAGTGGTTGCACGACGCGCAATACCAGTGGCAAATGGGCGAGTGGCTGGCATCGGGTGAGGGCTTGCTCGCCGCAGGTGCCTCCTTGCACACGCCCGAGCTGGTGGCCAGCTGTTCCACGCAAGGCCTCAACGGCTTGGCGGCCAACTTCCATGCTGAGTTGCGTGCGCGCCTGGACTGGCCCGGTGGTCAGATGCGTCCTCGGCCTGTTCACCTGAACACCTGGGAGGGTTTCTACTTCGACGTGTACCCAGATAAGGTCAAGGAGTTGGCCACGGCCGCAGCGGCTGTAGGCGTAGAGCGCTTCGTGCTGGACGATGGTTGGTTCCACGGACGTCACCACGACCGCGCCGCACTGGGCGACTGGTGGCCTGATGAAAGCAAATTCCCACAAGGGCTGGGCGATCTGGTCGCGCACGTGAATGCACTGGGCATGGAGTTTGGCCTGTGGTTCGAGCCAGAGATGATCAATCCGGACAGCGATCTGTACCGCGCACACCCCGACTGGGCTTTGCAGCTGGCGGGTCGTCCGTTGATCACGGCACGAAATCAGCTGGTGCTCGACATCGCTCGCCCGGAGGTCAGCGACTACTTGTTTGGCAAGATCGATGCTCTGCTGTCGGCCCAGCCCATCCGCTACATCAAGTGGGACCACAACCGTGACCTGACCACCGCCGGCCTGCATGACGGCACAGCCGGCTACCGGGCGCAGGTGCATGCGGCCTATGCGCTGTTTGCGCGCATCCGCGCCGCACACCCCGAGGTGGAAATCGAAAGTTGCTCGGGCGGCGGTGGGCGCATTGACTTTGGTGTCTTGCGCCATACGCACCGCGTCTGGACCAGCGACTGCATCGATGCGATGTCGCGTGTGGGCATCCAGCGCGGCTTTTTGCAGTTCTTCCCGCCCGAGATCATGGGCGCCCATGTGGGCAGTGCCCGAGCCCACACCACGGGGCGCACGCAAAGCATGGCTTTCCGCGCCGCCGTGGCTTTGCCGGGGCATTTGGGCGTGGAGCTGGATGCCCGCGTCCTGAGTGAGACGGATGCGGCAGAACTGAAGGCCTGGATCCAGATGTACAAGGATTTGCGCAAGCGCCTGCACCATGGTCACGTTTGGCAAGGGGCCATCGATGACGGCATCGTCTGGCAGGCCCACGGCGATGTGGATGCGGCGGGCGTGGCCAGCGACGTGCTGCTGCTGGTGTACCGCACCCAGCCCACCAACCACCGCTACACACCGCGTTTGCCTTTACCGATGCTGGACACGCAAGCCCATTACCGTGTGCGCCAGTTGGTGCCTGCGGGCACCGTGCTGCCGACCGGGGCGCACAACACCGCGCCATTTTTCGACGCCTTGAATGAGGGCAGCGGCATGACCCTGGATGGGGGATGGCTGCGCCATGCGGGTTTGCCATTGCCCCGAGCACAGGCAGAGACCGCCTTCATCGTGCAATTGACACGTGTTTAAGGGGTGGCCATGAATATTTTGGTCACAGGAGGTGCTGGATACATCGGCAGCATCACTTGCGTACAGTTGATCGAGGCGGGTCATCGTCCCGTGATCCTGGATTCATTGGTCAATGCCAAAGCCGCGGTGCTGGGGCGTATCGCACAGGTCAGCGGTATCCAGCCCCTTTTTGTGGAGGGCGACGTTCGCAACAAGGCTTTGCTGGTGCAAGTGCTGCACGACCACAAAATTGATGCCGTGATCCACTTTGCCGGACTCAAGGCGGTGGGTGAATCGGTGGACCACCCACTGCGCTATTACGACCACAACGTGCAGGGCGCCTTGGTGCTGATCGATGCGATGAATCAAGTCGGCGTCAAAACGCTGGTGTTCAGTTCATCGGCCACGGTGTATGCGCCCACGCCCGACATGCCTTTGCGCGAAGCGTCTGCCAAAGGCGCCAGCAGTCCTTATGGGCGCAGCAAGTGGATGGTGGAAGAAATTTTGGCCGATGTCGTGGCTTCAGATCCCAGTTGGTCCATGACCGCCTTGCGGTATTTCAATCCGGTGGGTGCCCATCCCAGCGGCCTGATGGGGGAAGATCCTCAGGGCGTGCCCAACAACCTGATGCCATTCATTGCACAGGTTGCGGTGGGGCAGCGTTCAGCCTTGCGTATCTTTGGCAACGACTACGAGACGCCAGACGGTACCGGTGTGCGCGATTACATCCATGTCATGGACCTGGCCGATGGGCATTTGGCCGCACTGCAGCATGCGCATGGTCGTGCAGGGCACCATGTTTTCAATCTGGGTTCAGGGCGTGGCCACAGTGTTCTGGACATGCTGGGCGCATTTGCGCAGGCCTGCGGCAAGTCATTGCCGCACGAGTTTGCACCTCGCCGCTCTGGTGATCTGGCCGCATTTTGGGCGGATGCGTCCTTGGCTGAAAAAGTGCTGGGTTGGCGTGTGCATCGGTCACTGCAGGCCATGTGTGAAGACACATGGCGTTGGCAATCACAAAATCCGAAGGGGTACACATCATGAACACGACGACCATGCCATTTGACATTTCGGATCACTCCCACCGTCGCCGCAATCCTTTGACGGGGCAATGGGTGCTGGTCTCGCCCCATCGGGCCAAACGACCCTGGCAAGGCCAGCAAGAAGAAACCCAGCAGGAGACCTTGCACAGTTACGAGCCGACCTGCTATTTGTGTGCAGGCAACACGCGCGTCAGTGGCGATGTCAATCCGGCTTACACGGGCACGTATGTGTTCACCAATGATCACGCGGCCCTGATGCCTCAGGTGCCCGCGGCCCCACCTTCAACCGATCCGTTGTTTCAGATGCATGAAGCCCAAGGCACGAGCCGGGTGATTTGCTTTTCGCCTGACCATGCCCGCAGCTTGCCCGAATTGAGCGTGTCGGCCATCACGGGTGTTGTTGATGCCTGGTGTGAGCAGACGGCCGAGTTGAGTCAGCAGCACACCTGGGTGCAGGTGTTTGAAAACAAGGGGGCCTTGATGGGCTGCTCGCAGCCACACCCCCATGGCCAAATCTGGGCCACAGGGCATTTGCCCAATGAAGCGGCGGCAGAAGATGCTCAGCAACGGGCCTACTTCGCACAGCATGGTCGTCCCATGTTGCTGGATGTGGCCGAGCGTGAAGTGGCCTTGGCAGAGCGCGTGGTGGTACTCACCGCGCATTGGGTGGCCGTGGTTCCGTTTTGGGCGACTTGGCCTTTTGAGACCTTGCTCTTGCCCCGTTTTGTGGTTCAGCAAATGCCGCAATTGACCGCTGCACAGCGCGAGGACTTGGCATTAGCGCTCAAGCAATTGACGTCACGCTATGACAACTTGTTTGGCTGTTCGTTTCCTTATTCGATGGGCTGGCATGGTGCCCCCTTTGACGGTCGCGAGGCCCAAGCCTGGCAATTGCATGCGCATTTTTATCCGCCTTTGCTGCGATCGGCCACGGTGCGCAAGTTCATGGTGGGTTTTGAAATGCTGGCCGAATCCCAGCGCGATCTGACGCCAGAACAGGCCGCTGATCGCTTGCGCAGTGTGAGCGATGTGCATTACAGCGGTCGCTGAAATCTCCTTCCTGGATTGACATTCACATGACTTCTCCATTGATCTCTTCTTTGACAGCCGCGTTCGAGCGTAACTTCCAGGGGGCCCCTGATCTGCTGGTTCAGGCACCAGGGCGCGTGAACCTGATCGGTGAGCACACCGACTACAACGATGGTTTTGTCTTGCCTTGTGCGATTGACTTTCATACGCTGGTCGCGGCACGTGCGCGCAGCGATCGCGTTGTGCGCGTGATGGCACTGGACTGTGCCGGTCAGCTCGACGAGTTCAGTCTGGACGCCCCGATCGCGCCCCGTCAAGACGCGCCTTGGGCCAACTATGTGCGCGGTGTTGTTCAGATGCTGCTGGCGCATGGTGTGGCGTTCGATGGTGCCGATTTGGCCCTGGCCGGCAATGTGCCGCAAGGTGCAGGCTTGTCTTCTTCGGCCTCGCTGGAGGTGGCCGTGGGGCAGGGCTTCAAGAGTCTGTACCGCCTGGATGACCTCAGCCCTAGCGATCTGGCCTTGATCGGTCAGCGGGCCGAAAACCAGTTTGTCGGTTGCAACTGCGGCATCATGGACCAACTCATTTCCGCTCGGGGACGGCAAGGACACGCTTTGTTGATCGATTGCCGATCTCTGCAAGTGCAGGCGGTGCCCATGCCGCAGGATATGGCGGTGATGATCATCCACTCGCGCATTCGGCGCGGTCTGGTGGAAAGTGAATACAACACCCGACGTGCTCAGTGCGAACAAGCCGCACGCCACTTCGGTGTGGCGGCTTTGCGCGATCTGACCCTTGCGCAACTGCAGGCGCGCGCGCAGGGACTGGATGCCGTGGCTTATCGGCGGGCACACCATGTGGTCACCGAGAACCAGCGTACCTTGGATGCCGCAGCAGCATTGGCTGCGCACGATATGCGAGGCATGGGGCAGCTCATGGCGCAGTCGCATCAGTCCATGCGCGATGATTTTCAGATCACGGTACCTGCCATCGATGCGTTGGTGGAAATCGCCCAAAAAGCCATTGGTTCAGAAGGTGGCGCTCGCATGACCGGTGGTGGATTTGGTGGGTGTGTGGTGGCATTGGTGCCCACCTCCAGGGTGGCATCGGTGCGTGCGGCCATCGAGACGCAATACCGCGCGCCCCACGGTGAGCCTGCTCAAATTCATGTGTGCAGTCCTTCGGCAGGGGCGGGTGTGATCCACGACTGAGCGTTTGGCCAAACACATTTTCAAATGAAAACGATTGCAAATTGATTTCCATCAAAAATCTTGCGGTGGGCTGAATCTGCTTGCAGCCCGTGGCTGCCACGTTGTAATTATTGAAATATTTGGTTTTCAATAATGAACGAAGGCATTTGTTTTTGAAAAAATCTGATGAAGCCCTAGGGCTTTCCCTAGGTGGCAATTGGTCGGCATGTGCGTATCATGCAAACGATTGCAAAGAACATCACTCACGATAAGGAGAGCACAAACAATGGACGATTACGCCAGCCGGCAACGAAAGCCGACCAAGCACCTGATCGGGCTGGGGCTGGTGGTGGTGTTGCACCTTTTGCTCTTTTGGGCGATCAGCTCGGGCCTGGCCCGCGCATTTGTGAAAAAGATCAAAGGTCCCGTGGAGGCGGTTTTGCTGGAAGACGCGAAACCTGATATTCCACCACCTCCGCCGCCACCTCCTCCCAAGAATTTGCCTCCACCACCGGCTTATGTGCCGCCCGTGGATGTGCCTGTGAGCAACGCGGCACCCGCGGCCAATGCGATTGCAGCGGTCTCGGCAACCCCCCAGCCGCCTGCACCGCCTGCGCCGGTTGTTGTGAAAGATCCCGTTCGCACAGCGGCTGTGGTCAATTCGACCCAGTGCGAAAAACCTGAATACCCCAGTGCCTCTCGTCGTCTGGAAGAAGAAGGCACCGTGAGCTTGCGTTTTCTGGTCGGACCGGATGGCAAAGTGATTCAGGCCGAAGTCGAGAAGTCCTCGGGCTTCAAACGCCTGGATGAAGCAGCCCGTGCCGGTTTGTCGCGTTGCGCATTCAAGCCTGCCACCGTGGACGGCAAGCCTGAACAGGGCTGGGCCACCATGAAGTACACCTGGCGCCTGGAATGATCCGGCCGTTCAGATTCAAAAGTTAACCGTTTTCATAAGAACCCAGAGGAGTCCCTCATCATGTTCAAACAATTCAAAACCCTCGTTGTCTGCGCTGGCCTGTTGGCTGGTCTGTTGGCTGCCAACCCCGTCCTGGCTGCCAAGCCCAAAGCGGAAGCCGCACCAGCTGCAGCTGCCCCAGCACCCGCGGCAGCACCGGCTGAAGTGGCTTCTGCCCCCGTTGCTGCACCCGCACCCGCTGCCGCAGCAGCTGAAGAAAACCCCTACGGTCTGAGCGCACTGTGGGCGCAAGGCGATGCGGTGGCCAAAGGCACGCTTTTGATCCTGGTGCTCATGAGCATGGGCTCTTGGTACGTGATCTTCACCAAGTTCGCTGAGC
>JACCDV010385276.1_pt1 | contig 25017 bp, 37 predicted proteins | sample 7446131 | NCBI WGS metagenome assembly JACCDV01 (sample SAMN15323448, study PRJNA562643) | freshwater metagenome | isolation source: river surface water | place: USA:Blue River Watershed | collected 2017-08-17
CCCCAGTGGAACAGTGTGGACAGGAAGAACATCGTGCTCATCCACAAGATGGCCGACTGGCTCGACAGCATGTATTTCAGGAAGAAGCGCGACTGCGCCATCTCGAGATTGCCGGCATAGAAGTAGATGCCGGTCAGTGACAGCGCAGCGATCAGCAAGATCAGCGTACGCATCGGTCGCCAGTACCAGCCGAGGCCGACAAAGGTCGGCACGGCAGCCAGCAGGATGCCCTGCTCGTAGATATCCATGAACTCGCCGTAGCGGTTCAACGAAAACAGCGCGCCGGCCAGCAGCAGCGCGGCGAACACCCAGTCGAACAGGCTGCGGCTGCGCAGCCAGCCCGGCGATTGTTCAACGGCGATTTCTTGCGTGATTTCCATCGTGATTCTCCATGTACTGCCTGTCACTGCCGGCCGCTGCCTGTCACTAGCTGTCACTGCCTGTCACTGGCTGTGTTAAGGACCAAAGCGGCAATGCGCGGGCGTGAATGCGTTGAAAGTATAGTCCAGCACCGTCGACAACGCTGATGCTGCAGCAAGGTGTTTCAGACAGGCAAAGCCATGTCTGTCACAGGGCTTTACCGGTCTGAGCGGGCGCGTTGCGGATTGATCGGGGCTCCGTGCTTACGCAGCCGGCCTGGCGGCGAGCGTTTCCTTCAAGCGGTCGAATTCCTTGTCGAAATCCAGGTTGCGGCGCTGCGTGCTCATTGCCATCAGCGCATGCGAGCCGCCATGATCGCCGCTACGGAACCAGATCCACAGCCGGCGCTCGCGCACATACAGCATCGCGAACACGCCCAGCACCAGCAACAGGCAACCGAGATACACCACATTCTTGCCCGGCGAGCGCGTGACCTGGAACACCGACGCCTTCACCTCGTCGAAACCACGCAGCTGCAGGATCACCGGCGCACCGTAGAAGAAGCTGTCCGCGATCGCATCCGTCGCCAGACGCAGGAAGCGCGCACTCTGCTCATCCGGCGTCACCGGTGGCAGGCCGTCTTTCTCGCGTGCTGCCTGCCACAGTTCCCACAGGCTGCCGTTCAGGATCTTCATGAACACATCGGCGGCTTTTTCTTGCTGGTCTTCCGGCAGCTTGCCGATGAAACGCGCAATCGCGATATAACCGGAGACCTGTTCATCACCGGCAAACACGGTCAGCCCACGCAAGGCCGATGCCTGCAACTGCTCACGCAATTGCGCATTGCCATTACCCGCGCTTCCGAGCGGCACTTTCTCTGCATAGCGGCGTGCGGCCTTTTCACGCAACGCATTGTCGTTCACTGCAGCGCGCAGGCGCATCCATTCATCGATCTTGCCATTGGCATCGGCCGGAATGCGCAGATAGCGGAAGCCTTCGGACGGCGTCTCGCGCACGCCGGCGAGGAAGACTTCGGCTCCATCGACCTTCACCGGCAGCATGTAGTTGTTGAACTCGCGCGCCTGCCCGTTGCGGTCACGCAGTTTGTACTGCACGCTGGGGCCGACATTCTGCAGGTCTTTGGATTTCTGCGTGTTCGCGGCCGAGCCGAGCTGCTTGTCCAGTGTTGCGCCGAATTTCTCGTTGAAGCTCTTGTTGGTATCGACCGCGCGCACGTCCTGGCCATTGGCCGCCGTGTTTTCGACGTTGAACGGCCGGAAGCCTGTCCATTCGATCGTGTACTCGCTGCCGCCACTCCCCAGCAGGGGTGTCGCATTGCCAACCGTCCCCTCGACAGCGAAGCTGTTGTAACGGGTGCCCTGCATCGGGTAACCGGCCAGCTTCAGGCTGCTGCCGCCATCTTCGAAACTGGACTGGTACACCGCAAGGCCCTTGTAGATCAGCGGCTCATTGACCTTGATAGTGGCAGGGAAGGTCTTGCCGGTCTCATGGTCGGTCACGATCACATTCGATGCAAACAGCTTCGGCATGCCGGTCGAATAAAAATCGACGATGAATTTTTCCAGCGTGATCGAGAACGGCAACGGCTGTATCAACACGCCCTCGCCGGCCGGCAGCACTGCGGTGTTGCCGGTTGCGCCTTCGGGAATAAAGGCATTGCCACGGAAGGTGGGATTGCCCAGGCCCAGCCGGTGCTTGTCCGGAATCTCGGCGATCACACCATTGCCGATGAAGGGCTCCTTGCCGAACAACCATTGCTGCGCACGGATAGGCAGGTTGGAGTCGAGCAGGCCGCCGACGCAAATGATCACGATCGCTGCATGCGCAAAGATGTAACCGAGCTTGTTGGCGGCACCCTGCTTGGCAGTCAGCAGCACCGCATCCTCTTTCTTCAACAGCTTGACCTGATAACCGGCGCCCCTCACGCGCGCCGCCGCCTGTTGCGCAGCCTGCACATTGTCGGCCGACTCGGTCCATTCGACATGGTGATGGAAATTGCGCAGCGACTGTTCACGCACATTGTCCCGCCAGCTCTTCATGTCCTTCAGCATCTTTGGCGCATTGCGCACGATGCACAGCGACGTCGATGCGACCAGGAAGGCCATGATCAGCAGGAACCACCAGGCCGAATAGACCGAGTAGATCGAGAAGCGCGCAAAGATCTCGAACCAGAACGGGCCGAACTGGTTCACGTAGTTCGGCATCGGTTCGCCCTGCGTGACCACGGTGCCGATCACGGATGCAATCGAGATCACGGTCAGCAGGCTGATCGCAAAGCGCATCGACGACACCAGCTCGACCAGATCGGCCAGCCATGGGCGTTGCGTCGGCAAACGGATGCCTTGCGTGCTGGTACCGTTGTCGGTGCCCGATGTCATGTCTGCGGCTGCGTTGTTACCCATGATCCCGCCCGTATCCGTGCCTGTGCTCATCATCAGAAATTTGTCTGTTTGCTCAGTCGCATGCGACAAACAAAAAGGGGGCGGCGCCTGGCCTCCCCCGATCGAACCTTGTGACTTCCCGGTGCATTGTCGCCTGCCTGACGGCGCGGCGCGGGCATGCCCTGCTTTGCGGCCGGCCTCTTACTTCAGGCCCGCCATGTAATCGGCCACTGCGGCGATTTCCTCGTCCGACAGGCGCTTCGCGATTGCGCTCATCTGCGCCGAGTTTGCACGCGAACCGTCACGGAAATGATTCAGCTGCGCGACCGTGTAGTCCTGGTGCTGACCGGCCAGACGCGCGAACTGGGCCGGGATGCCGGCGCCGTTCGGGCTGTGGCAACCAGCACATGCAGGCACGTTCTTCTCGGCGATACCACCGCGATAAATCTTCTTGCCCAGCTCGACGGTGTTCTTGTTCTTCGCGGCGCCCGGTGCCGGCTTCTGCTGTTCCAGATACGCGGCGAGATTGCGCATGTCTTCTTCGGTCAGCGCCTTCGCGATCGCGGTCATCACCGCATTGTTGCGGGCCGGGGTCGTGAAGTCATGCAGCTGCTTCTGCAGGTAGGCTGCATGCTGCGCCGACAGCTTCGGGTTCTGCGTGATCGTCGCATTGCCGGCATTGCCATGGCAGGCGACGCAAGCAGTGACGCCACGCGAAGCATCGCCGTTCGTGTACAGGCTGCCGCCCTTGTTGGCATCAGCCGCAGCGGCCGGCTTCGCGTCGTTGGCATGGGCCACGGACGCAAGCAGCGCGATGGAGACGAATTTCGCGAACAGCGAGAGAGCACGATTCATACAGGCACCCGGATCTTGTGGTTGGTTTGTGCGGAAATACAGCCCGGCATTGTACTACAATGCCCCCTTGCGTCTCGCTGTCGTGCTGCCCGGATTTCCGCAGGATTGCTGCGCTTTCGCCGCCCTTTCACCGCTTCTTCACTGCCCTCCGCATCCTCCATGTCCGTCCTTTGGCAAGCCCGCTTTTTCACGACCGTCAACCGGCTGCAGGATTTGCCAAAATATAAAGTTCCTGAAGTGGCCTTTGCGGGGCGCTCGAATGCCGGCAAGTCGACCGCGATCAACCTGCTGTGCAACCAGAAGAAGCTGGCTTTCGCGTCCAAGACGCCGGGCCGCACCCAGCACATCAATTTCTTCTCGATCGGCGGCGCGCACGTGGCGATGCACCGCAAGGATGCGACCCGCACCGATGAAATTCGCGCCTTCCTGGTCGATTTGCCCGGCTATGGCTATGCGGAAGTCTCCGGCACCGCCAAGCACCACTGGCAAGAGCTGCTCGGCCGCTACGTGCAGGCACGCGAGCAGCTGGCAGCACTGGTGCTGGTCATGGATGCGCGACGCCCGTTCACGGATCTGGACGTGGAGATGCTCGAATGGTTCGCGCCGACCGGCAAGCCCATTCATTGCCTGTTGAGCAAGGCTGACAAGCTCAACCGCAGCGAACAGGCCGATGCGCTGCGGCTGGCGCGCACGATACTGGGCAGTTACGTTGACGAAGCCGGCGCGCCTCTGCCATTCTCCGTACAGCTGTTCTCGGCGCTCAAGCGCAGCGGCCTCGATGAAGCGGATCTGACGATACGAACGCTGCTGGGCCTGGTCGAGACCAACAACGAGGGCGCGACAGATCGCGCTCCGGACAGCGCAACAGATGCCGCAGCCGCTCGCGAAGCGCAGGATGCCACTGCCGACGAGGGTGATGCGAACGACAGCAAGGAATAGACAAACAGGGATAAAAAAACCCTGGAGAAAGGGGAAGGTCTCCAGGGTTCAACGCTGCCACGTCTTCTCACGCGACAACCCCGCTCAGGGAGGAGAAGCGGGAGGTGAGGAATCACCCATCAGTCTGAGGGCGATGCCTGCCAAAAGTTTCAAGTGCAGCTTCCGGTGCGGCGACAGGTACGGTGCAGGTGCGCCGGCTGAACGCGCATCACGCTTTGCACCTTCTTCACCGTCTTCATGAGCAGTAGATTCAGCAAGCTTCATTGACCATCGGACCCGACACCCGGGCCCTCATCAGAAGAGCGATCATGGCACAAGCACCGCAATTTCCAGCAATCCGCATGCGTCGCATGCGCAAGGATGCATTCTCGCGCGCCCTGATGCGTGAACACACCATCACGGCGGCCGACCTGATCTATCCGGTCTTCATCCTCGATGGCAGCAATCGCCGTGAAGCGGTGCCGTCGATGCCCGGCGTCGAGCGTGTATCGGTGGACTTGCTGATGGCGGTGGCTGAGGATTGCGTGTCACTGGGAATCCCGGTAATGGCATTGTTCCCGGTGATTGACCCGTCACTGAAGACACCGGATGGCATTGAAGCGATCAATCCGGACGGCCTGGTGCCGCGCGCGGTGCAGGCACTGAAGGCACGCTTCCCGCAGCTGGGGGTGCTGACCGATGTGGCGCTCGATCCGTATACCAGCCATGGTCAGGATGGGGTGATCGATGACGATGGCTATGTGATCAATGACATCACCAGCGACATTCTCGTGAAGCAGGCGCTGGTGCAAGCCGCGGCCGGCGTGGACGTGGTGGCGCCGTCGGACATGATGGATGGCCGCATCGGCGCGATCCGAATCGGGCTCGAAGCCGGTGGCTTCATCCATACGCGCATCATGGCCTATTCCGCGAAGTATGCGTCGGCCTACTATGGCCCTTTCCGCGACGCTGTCGGTTCGGCCGCCAACCTCGGCAAAGGCAACAAGGCGACTTACCAGATGGACCCGGGCAACAGCGACGAGGCGCTGCGCGAAGTGGCGCTCGACATTGCCGAAGGCGCCGACATGGTGATGGTGAAGCCCGGCATGCCGTATCTGGACATCGTGCGTCGCGTGAAGGATGAATTCCGGATGCCGACCTTCGCCTATCAGGTCAGTGGCGAGTACGCGATGATCAAGGCCGCCGTGCAAAACGGCTGGCTTGATCATGACAAGACCATGATGGAAGCCATGCTGTGCTTCAAGCGTGCGGGCGCGGACGGCGTGCTGACATATTTCGCGCGCGACATCGCACGGCTGTTGAAGTAATCGCGTCGCGTACGCGACGCCGATCGTCAGGGCTGTTGGGCGCGCGCCAGTGATTGCAGGAAGCGCTCGGGCTTCTGGAAACCGATCACACGTGCTGCGCGCACTTCCTGCCCTTGCGTATCGAAGAACAGGATGCCGGGCGGCCCGAACAGGCCGAAGCGTTTCAGCAAGGCCTTGTCATCGGCATCATTGGCGGTGACGTCGGCCTGCAGCAGCACAATGCGGTCCAGCTCGGCGCGCACTGCCGGCTTGCTGAAGGTCAGCTTCTCCATTTCGATGCAGGCCACGCACCAGTCGGCATAGAAATCGAGCATCACGATACGGCCACTGGCCGAAGCAGCCGCGATCGCGCGCTCGAGATCATCCACGGTCTTGATGCGGGTGAACGCGGTCTTCTCGATGTGCTCGCCGCTCAGGTGGGCCAGCGGCGCCCATGGTTCGCGGCCACCGGTGGCGACGCCGACCAGCTGCACTGCGCCGAGCGCCATGAACGCGATGCCAGCCAGCTTTGCCTTCCAGCCCTGCGTCTTCGAGATCAGCAGCGACACGCCGTAACCGGCGGCCAGCACACCCCAGCCCAGCATCAGCAGCCAGGCCGGGATCAGCGGCGACACCATCCACAAGGCCAGCGCCAGCATCAGCACGCCGAAGAAGGCTTTCACCGCCTGCATCCAGGTACCGGCCCGCGGCAGCAGGGTGCCGGCCGATACACCGACCAGCAACAAGGGCACGCTCATGCCGGCGGCCATTGCAAACAGTGCGCTGCCGCCGACCAGCACATCGCGCGTCTGGCTGATGTAGACCAGCGCGCCGGCCAGCGGTGCAGCGACACACGGCCCGACGATCAGTGCCGAGATCGCACCCATCACGAATACGCCGGCCAGCTTGCCGGCACGCTGGCGCTCGGACAAGCGTGTCAGTGCCAATTGCACCGATGGCGGCATCTGCAGCTGGTAGACATCGAACATCGACAAGGCCATCACTGCCATCAGGATCGCGAAACCGGCAAGTATCGGCGGGCTTTGCAGCGCGGCCGACAAGCCTTCGCCGACCAGACCGGCCGCAATGCCCAGTGCGGTATACACCAGCGCCATGCCGAGTGAATACGCGAGCGCCAGTACGAAACCACGGCGGCGACTGGTGTGCGCCCCCTCGCCGGCAATGATGAAGGACAGGATGGGTACCATCGGCAGCACGCAGGGCGTGAATGACAGGCCCAGGCCCAGCAACAGGAACAGCGGCACGACCAGCAACAGGCGGCCGCTCGCGAGTGCTGCTTCGATGCGGCCCATCTCGCCATCCGCGACGTCTTCGTCGTTGCGGCGGTTCGCGGCATCCGGTGTGGCTGGCGCAGCGCCGGGCGTGGACTGCGCACCGATCGCGGCCGGCGACAGCTTCGCCACGGATGTCATGGGCGGATAGCACAGACCCTTGTCGGAGCAGCCCTGACTGATGACCGTCAAGGTGAAGGGAGCGCTGGCTTGCACTGGCAGGTTCACGACCAGCTGGCGATGGAAGGTTTCGACATCCTTCTCGAAATTGGGGTCGAACTTCACTTTGCCCGGCGGTACTTGCACTGCACCCAGCGTCGCGCCTTCTGCACTGAACTGCAGTTTGTCGCGGTACAGGTAATAGCTGTCGGCGATATCGAAACGCACGCTGATAGTCGATGCATCGCTCATCGTGGCGCTGAAACGAAAGGCTTGCTCGGGCGGCAGGAAGTCGTCGGCCGCCTGCGCCAGCGAAGGCCTCAGCAGCGACAGCAACAGCATCACGACCAGCATCACTGTCGTGACCACGGTGGCTAGGGTGGCGATAGCCGTGATCACAGGCGTGGTTGGCGTCGCGGGTCGGCGTGGCGGCGATGAATTCACGGTCGTGAACAGGCGTTGCTCAGGCATGGTGCTCGGGGGTCGTCTCGGTTGCGACCCAGTGCAGGTAAGGCGGATGGCCATCGGCGACCGGCAAGGCGATCACTTCGGGTACTTCATACGGGTGGGCAGCGACGATCGCCTGCTGCAGTTGCGCGAAGCGAGTCTGTGTGGTCTTGATCAACAGCGTGACCTCCTGCGCCTCCTCGACGGCGCCCTGCCAGCGATAGATCGATTGCACGGCGGGCAGGATGTTCACGCACGCAGCCAGCTTCGCGCCAACCAGCGCGCGCGCCATCGACTGCGCAGCCGGCAGGTCGGGCAGGTTGGTCATCACGAGCATTACCGGTTCCATGGTGAGCGTAGCTGTCTGTAGCGAAGCGTGTCTTTAGCGGGTCTGGCGGGTCGTTTGCGTGTCTCAGCGTGTCTCAGCGTGTCGTAGCGGGTCGATCACCAATCGTTGGCGTGGCTAGCGATAGTCCGGGGCTGGTTCTGCCAGACTTATGCCAGACTCATTTCAACAAGCGACGACGCGTGAGCACGGTCGCGACGTAGTAGCCGATGGCGCAATAGACCAGCAGGATCGCAATCTGCGTCAGCGCCGCGTCGGGCAGCTGGCCGAGGATCAATGGTCGCACAAGATGCACGGCGGCGCTCAGCGGCAGATAGCTGGCGAGCAGCTGCAGCCACTCGGGCAATTGCGTGGCTGGATAGTACACGCCGGAGACGAAGACCATCGGCGTCAGCAGCAGGGTCATGTAGTACGTGAAAAAATCATAACCACTGGCCAGCGCATTCATGATCAGCGCCAGCGATGCAAACATGAGGCCTACCAGGAACAGGCAGGGCAGCACCAGCAGCGTGGTCGGATGCAGCCCGATACCGAGCATGAACAGCACCGCAAGGATCGCGGTGCAGGTGATCATGGACTTGGTGGCGGCCCACAGCATTTCGCCGAGCACGATGTCGTCCAGACTGACCGGCGTGTTCAGTATTGCTTCCCAGGTTTTCTGCACATGCATGCGCGAGTAGCCGGAAAACATCGCCTCGAAGGACGCTGCCATCATCACTGACATGCAGATCGAACCGCTGGCGAGAAACTCGATGTAAGGCACGCCCTGCACCGACGGCAGCAGGCTGCCGAGGCCGTAGCCGAACGCGACCAGCGTAATCAAGGGCTCGGCGATATTGCCGATCATGCTCGGCACCGCCAGCTTGCGCCAGACCAGCAGGTTACGCCGCAACACCGGCAGAAAACGCAGACTGAAGCCGGGAAGACGATAGATCAGGCGGGACATGGGACTCTCGCAGGTTCAGTCGCGCATTTCGCGGCCGGTCAGTTTCAGGAACAGGTCTTCGAGGTTGGCCGGGCGATGCAGGTAGCGTAAGCCGTTGGCTGTGCCGAGATCCTGCAACAGCGGTTCGGCACGATGGGTGTAGCAGAACACCGTCTCGCCACTGATCTCGATGCGCTCGGCCGGCGATGGAGTCAGTGCATGGTCCGGTGCCGCCGGCGATGCACTGGCCCGAGCCTTCAACCGCGCCGCCCAGTCGATAGCGCCATCGCCATAGACCTCGACCACCTGCGATTCGATGTGCTCCGCGATCAGTTCACGCGGCGCGCCCTCGGCGATCAAGCGACCATGATCAATCACCGCGAGCCGATCGCACAGACGTTCGGCTTCATCCATGAAATGCGTGGTCAGCAGAATGGTCTTGCCCTCGGCCAGCAGCATCTTCAGTCGCTCCCAGATCATGTGGCGCGCCTGCGGATCGAGACCGGTGGTGGGCTCGTCCATGAAGATGATGTCGGGATCATTGACCAGCGCGCGTGCCAGCGTCAGGCGGCGCTTCATGCCGCCGGACAGCTCGTTGATATAGGCATGGCGCTTCGCGCTCAGGTTCGAGAATTCGAGCAACCAGTCGAGGCGGGCGACAATGTCGGCACGCGCCATCCCGAAATAGCGGCCATAGACGATCAGGTTTTCCTCGACGCTGAAATCCGGGTCGAGACTGTCCATTTGCGGCACCACGCCGATGCGGGCGCGCGCCTGTCGGGCTTCGGCAGGAATGTCGTGCCCGACCAGCGTGATGTGGCCGCTGTCAGGCGCAGTCAGCCCGAGGCAGAGCTTCAGCGTGGTGGTCTTGCCGGCGCCGTTCGGGCCCAGCAGTCCATAGCACTCGCCGCGCTGTAATTCGAACGACACGCCATTGATGACCGGCCGGCGCTCGCCGTCCTTGCCATAGGATTTGTGCAGGTCTTGGACGCGGAGGATGGACATCGTCAATGCGGGCGGCGGCTAAGCGGGTGTGATGCAAGACCCTGATCTTGCCACAAAGCGCGCACTGCATCCTGTCTGCCCGCGCTGCAGCGGCGATGCGCTGCCGTCGCTCGTGAGCCGCCGTAAGTGGGTTGCACGGCACCAAAGAAAAAGGCCGCACGGTGGCGGCCTTGTTGCTGCGGCGTGGCGGTGTTACTCAGCCACTTCCACTGCTTCGGTCGGTTCCGGACGATCGACCAGCTCGACATAGGCCATCGGCGCATTGTCGCCAACGCGGAAGCCCATCTTCAGGATGCGCAGGTAGCCGCCATTGCGGGTCTTGTAGCGCGGGCCGATTTCGGCGAACAGCTTGCCGACGATTTCGCGGTCGCGCAGGCGTGAGAACGCGAGACGCTTGTTGGCCAGCGTATCGACCTTGCCGAGGGTGATCATCGGCTCGACGACGCGGCGCAGTTCCTTTGCCTTCGGCAGCGTGGTCTTGATCGCTTCGTGACGCAGCAGCGAGACGGTCATGTTGCGCAGCATCGCGAGGCGATGCGACGAGGTACGGTTCAGCTTACGGAGGCCATGACGATGACGCATGATGTTTTCCTTTACAGAGTTTTCAATCCAGCTCTTCTATCGCTGCCCTGCCGAGAATTCTCGTCGGGGCAGCGCGGGCCGGTGATGTTTGACTACAACAGAAACGTTCGAAATACCTTGGAACGTTGCTTACTTTTCGAGGCCGGCCGGCGGCCAGTTCTCGAGCTTCATACCCAGGGTCAGGCCGCGCGAAGCAAGGACTTCCTTGATTTCGTTGAGCGACTTGCGACCCAGGTTCGGGGTCTTCAGCAGTTCGTTCTCGCTGCGCTGGATCAGATCGCCGATGTAGTAGATGTTCTCGGCCTTCAGGCAGTTTGCGGAACGGACGGTGAGCTCCAGGTCGTCGACCGGACGCAGCAGGATAGGATCAACGGTCGGTGCACGCGACGGTGCTTCGGCCGCGGTCTCGGTGCCTTCCAGTGCGGCGAACACGGTCAGCTGGTCGACCAGTACGCGAGCGGACTGGCGGATCGCTTCTTCCGGCGTGATCACACCGTTGGTTTCGATGTTGATGACCAGCTTGTCGAGGTCGGTACGCTGTTCCACACGCGCCGATTCAACGGTGTACGACACACGGCGCACCGGCGAGAACGACGCATCGAGGATGATGCGACCGATGGTCTTGTTCGCATCTTCCGTCAGGCGGCGCACGTTACCCGGCACATAGCCACGGCCCTTTTCGACCTTGACCTGCATGTCGAGCTTGCCGCCCGGGGTCAGATGCGCGATCACGTGGTCCGGGTTGATCAGTTCGACGTCGTGCGGCAGATCGATGTCCGATGCCAGCACCGCACCCTCGCCTTCCTTCTTCAGGGTCAGCGTGACTTCGTCGCGGTTGTGCAGCTTGAACACGACACCCTTCAGGTTCAGCAGGATATCGACCACGTCTTCCTGCACGCCGTCCAGCGACGAGTACTCGTGCACGACACCGGCGATCGTCACTTCGGTCGGCGCATAGCCGACCATCGACGACAGCAGCACGCGGCGCAGTGCATTGCCCAGCGTATGGCCATAGCCACGCTCGAACGGCTCCATCACGACTTTCGCGTGACCGAGACCGAGCGGCTCGACTTCAATGATGCGAGGCTTCAACAGATTGTTTTGCATGATGTCCTTTCAATACCCTCGGCTCGTTACACCGATAAGGCTGATGGCATATCGAAAGGCGCCGGTCGTGATGCGGCCGGCGCCCGGGGGAAAATTAACGCGAGTACAGTTCGACGATCAGCGACTCGTTGACTTCCTGGTTGTAGTCCGAGCGATCCGGCAGGGTCTTCAGCGAGCCTTCCATCTTCTTCGCATCGACCGACACCCACAGCGGGAAGCCCGACTGCTCGGCCAGCGACAGCGCTTCGGCGATACGCACTTGTTTCTTCGCCTTTTCGCGGATCGCGACGACGTCACCGACCTTGACCTGGTACGACGGAATGTTCACGACATTGCCGTTCACGACGATCGCCTTGTGCGACACCAGCTGGCGGGCTTCCGCGCGGGTCGATGCAAAGCCGAGGCGATAGACGACGTTGTCCAGACGCGATTCCAGCAGTTGCAGCAGGGTCTCGCCGGTGTTGCCCTTGCGACGGTCGGCTTCAGCGAAGTAACGGCGGAACTGGCGCTCGAGGACGCCGTACATGCGCTTGACCTTCTGCTTTTCACGCAGCTGGTTGCCGTAGTCGGAGGTACGTGCACCCGACGTGCGGCCGTGCTGGCCTGGCTTGGAATCGAGCTTGCACTTCGAATCCAGCGAGCGGCGCGCGCTCTTCAGAAACAGGTCGGTGCCTTCACGGCGGGAGAGTTTGGCTTTGGGTCCGATATAACGTGCCACGGTGATTTCCTTTTTTCATGACGCCTGCAGGCACCTGCAAGGCGCTAGTCCGGTCTGCTTGCTACCGAACGGTGGTCTTAGAACAAAACCCGCCGTCGCCGGCGGGTCGCGGGTACTACGTAAACTGCTGGTCGCTTAGATGCGGCGACGCTTGGGCGGACGGCAGCCGTTGTGCGGCACCGGCGTCACGTCCTGGATTTGGGTGATCTTGATACCCAGGTTGTTCAGCGCGCGAACCGCCGACTCACGGCCCGGGCCCGGGCCCTTGATGCGCACTTCGAGGTTCTTCACGCCGCATTCGACCGCGACCTTGCCGGCCGCTTCGGCAGCCACCTGTGCAGCGAACGGGGTGGATTTACGCGAGCCCTTGAAGCCAGCGCCACCCGAGGTCGCCCACGACAGCGCATTGCCCTGACGGTCGGTGATCGTGATGATCGTGTTGTTGAACGAAGCGTGAACGTGCGCGATACCTTCGGCGACGTTCTTCTTGACTTTCTTGCGAACGCGCGCGGAAGCGGCGTTGTTCGGGGATTTTGCCATGATGGTTTCCTTGTATCCGCTACAGGATTACTTCTTCAGCGCTTGCGCTGCTTTGCGCGGGCCCTTGCGGGTACGTGCGTTGGTACGGGTGCGCTGGCCGCGGACCGGCAGGCCACGACGATGACGCAGACCGCGGTAGCAGCCCAGGTCCATCAGTCGCTTGATGTTCATCGACAGCTCACGGCGCAGATCGCCTTCGACGATGAACTTGCCGATTTCATCGCGCAGCTTTTCGAGCTCGTTGTCGTCGAGATCCTTGACCTTCTTGTTGGTCGGGACACCGGTGGTGGCGCAGATCAGTTCAGCGCGCGGGCGGCCAATGCCATAGATGGCGGTCAGGCCGATCACGGTGTGCTGGTGGTTGGGGATGTTGACCCCTGCAATACGTGCCATTCGTTATTCCTCGATCAATAACGTTAATTAACCCTGGCGCTGCTTGTGGCGCGGTTCGACGCAGATGACGCGAACGACGCCCTTGCGCTTGATGATCTTGCAGTTGCGGCAAATCCGCTTTACTGATGCGAGCACTTTCATGATGGCCCTCTTTCTTTCAGTCTTCTAGTTACCTGGTTTTACTTTGTACGGAAAACGATCCGCGCCCTGCTCAAGTCGTAAGGTGTCAGTTCCACCGTCACCTTATCCCCCGGCAGGATGCGGATGTAGTTCATTCGCATCTTTCCGGAGATATGTCCCAGCACCACATGACCGTTTTCCAGCTTGACCCTGAAGGTAGCGTTCGGCAGATTCTCGAGAATCTCGCCCTGCATCTGAATAACGTCGTCCTTGGACATAAATTCGCTTTAATTCCTTTGATCAGCGGGACGGCATGCCGCCCTTGAAATTCGCCTTGCGCAGCAGCGACTCGTACTGCTGCGACATTACATAGTTCTGCACCTGCGCCATGAAGTCCATCGTGACCACCACGATGATCAGCAGCGAGGTGCCACCGAAGTAGAACGGCACGTTCCAGCGGGCGATCAGGAATTCCGGCAGCAAGCAGATCGCCGTGATGTACACCGCACCTGCCAGAGTGAGTCGGGTCAGGATCTTGTCGATGTAACGTGCGGTCTGGTCACCCGGACGAATGCCCGGCACAAATGCACCACTCTTCTTCAGGTTGTCGGCCGTCTCTTTGCTGTTGAACACCAGCGCGGTGTAGAAGAAGCAGAAGAAGACAATCGCCGCTGCATACAACAGCGCATGAATCGGTTCGCCCGGCGCCAGTGACGCCGCCAGATCCTTCAGGAAGCGCACGGCGCCACTGGTGGTGTCACCGGACGTGAACCAGCTGGTGATCGTGGCCGGGAACAGAATGATCGACGACGCAAAGATCGGCGGGATCACGCCAGCCATGTTCAGCTTCAGCGGCAGATGGCTGCTCTGGCCGCCGTATACCTTGTTGCCGACCTGGCGCTTCGCATAGTTGACCAGAATCTTGCGCTGGCCACGCTCGACGAACACGACCAGATAGGTCACCAGTGCGACCACGATGCAGATCAGGATCGCCGACAGCGCATTCATCGAGCCGGTGCGGACCAGTTCGAACAGCCCACCGATCGCACTCGGCAAGCCGGCCGCGATACCGGCAAAGATGATGATCGAGATACCGTTGCCCAGACCGCGCTCGGTGATCTGCTCACCCAGCCACATCAGGAACATGGTGCCGGTCACGAGGGTCACGACCGTCGTGAAACGGAATGCCATGCCCGGATCGATCACGAGACCCGCCTGCGATTCCAGCGCGATGGCAATGCCCAGCGCCTGGAACGTCGCCAGCACCAGGGTGCCGTAGCGCGTGTACTGCGTGATCTTGCGACGACCGGCTTCACCTTCTTTCTTCAGCGCTTCGAGCTGCGGCGACACTACCGACAGCAGCTGCATGATGATCGATGCCGAAATGTACGGCATGATGCCCAGCGCGAAGATGGTGAAGCGCGACAGCGCACCGCCCGAGAACATGTTGAACATGCCCAGGATGCCGCCACGGTTCTGGTTGAACAGTGCAGCCAGCTGCACCGGATCGATGCCCGGCACAGGAATGTGGGCACCTACCCGGAATACCACCAACGCGGCCAGCAGGAACCACAGGCGGCCCCAGGGGAAGCCGCTTGCGGCGCTTTTCGCGAGTTTCGGAGACGTTGCCACGTTGCCTGACCTGTTCCTTGCGTTGCTCGTGTTGCTTACTCGACCGAGCCGCCAGCGGCTTCGATCGCAGCTTTGGCACCTGCGGTGGCGATGATGCCCTTCAGGGTCACCTTCTTGGCCAGCTCACCGGCCTTGATCACGCGCACCGAACGGGCCAGATCGGACACCAGACCCGCCTGCTTCAGCACCAGCACGTCGATCTGATCGACGGCCAGCTTCGCGAGGTCACCCAGACGCACTTCGGCCTTGAACGGCTTCTGCTGCGACTTGAAGCCGCGCTTCGGAATACGGCGCTGCAGCGGCATCTGGCCGCCTTCGAAACCGACCTTGTGGAAGCCGCCTGCGCGGGACTTCTGACCCTTGTGGCCGCGGCCGGCAGTCTTGCCCAGGCCCGAGCCGATACCGCGACCGACGCGGCGCTTCGCGTGCTTCGCGCCTTCAGCGGGTTGAATCGTGTTGAGTTGCATCTTGTTCTCCGTTTGCAACCGGCGTTAGCCGATCACTTTCACGAGGTAAGCGACCTTGTTGATCATGCCGCGCACTGCCGGCGTGTCTTCGAGGGTCGACTCGGAGTTCAGCTTGCGCAGACCGAGGCCACGAACAGTCGCGCGATGCGACTCTTTGGTGCCGATCAGGCCTTTGACCAGTTTGACTTTCACCGTGTTTGCCATGTCACTCACCTCAGCCCAGAATTTCTTCGACCGTCTTGCCACGTTTGGCAGCGATCTCGGACGGGGTGCTCATCTTCGCGAGACCATCGAGGGTTGCGCGCACCATGTTGTAAGGATTGGTCGAACCGTGCGACTTGGCCACGACGTTGGTCACGCCCATGACCTCGAAAATCGCGCGCATCGGACCACCAGCGATCACGCCGGTACCGTCTTTTGCGGGGATCATCATCACCGACGAAGCGCCATGACGGCCATGCACGGTGTGCTGCAGCGTGCCGCCCTTCAGGGTCACCTTGATCATCTTGCGACGAGCTTCTTCCATCGCCTTCTGCACGGCGACAGGCACTTCCTTCGACTTGCCCTTGCCCATGCCGATGCGGCCATCGCCGTCACCCACCACAGCCAGCGCTGCGAAGCCCATGATGCGGCCGCCCTTCACCACTTTGGTGACGCGGTTCACCGCAATCATCTTTTCGCGCATGCCGTCATCCGGCTTGTCGCTTTGCATTTTCGGTTGCATTTTTGCCATGATGAGTCTTCCTTAGAACTTCAGGCCGGCTTCGCGAGCTGCATCAGCAACTGCTTTCACACGACCGTGGTAACGGAAACCGGAGCGGTCGAATGCGACCGACTCGATGCCTGCCTTCAGTGCCTTCTCGGCGACACGCTTGCCAACGAGTGCGGCAGCAGCGGCATTGCCGCCCTTGCCCGACTTGCCGGCCAGTTCGGCGCGCACTTCGGCTTCCGCGGTCGATGCGGACGCGAGAACCTTCGCATCCGGACCGAAGATGGTTGCGTAGATGTGCAGGTTGGTACGGTGCACGGCAAGGCGGTTTACCTTGAGCTCTGCGATCTTGGCACGCGTCTGGCGGGCACGGCGCAGGCGGGATTCTTTCTTGTCCATGGTCAACCCTTACTTCTTCTTGGTTTCTTTGATCACCACAACCTCGTCCACATAGCGGACGCCCTTGCCCTTGTAAGGCTCGGGGCTGCGGTAGGCGCGCACTTCTGCGGCGACCTGACCCACCTTCTGGCGGTCGATACCCTTGATGACGATTTCGGTCTGCGACGGGGTCTCGCATTTCACACCGGCCGGCATCTGGTGCACGATCGGGTGCGAGAAACCGAGCGACAGGTTCAGCTTGTCGCCCTGTGCCTGGGCCTTGAAGCCCACGCCCACCAGCGACAGCTTCTTCTCGAAGCCCTTGGTCACGCCGTTGACCATGTTGTTGACCAGTGCGCGCACGGTGCCCGACATCGCGTTGGCTTCACGCGTTTCGTCAGCCGGCGCAAAGGTCAGCGTGTTGTTTTCGTTCGTCACGATGACCTGGCCGGTCAGCGGGAGCGACAGGGTGCCTTGCGGACCCTTGACGGTGATCTTGTCAGCTGCGATCGTCACCTCGACACCAGCAGCCAGCGCGATCGGCATCTTACCTACACGAGACATGTCAATTCCCCCTTAGGCCACGTAGCACAGGATCTCGCCACCGATACCGGTTGCGCGTGCCTTGCGGTCAGTCATCACGCCCTTCGGCGTGGACACGATGGTGACGCCCAAACCATTCATCACGGTCGGGATCTCGGTTTTGCCGCGGTAGATACGCAGGCCCGGGCGCGAAACACGCTCGATCTTCTCGATCACAGGGCGGCCGGCGTAGTACTTCAGCTCGATCGACAGGGTCGGCTTGCCGCCATCTTCGGCGACAGCGAAATTCTCGATGTAGCCCTCATCCTTCAGCACGCGCGCGATCGCCACTTTCAGCTTCGACGACGGCATTGCGACCGTGGTCTTGTTGACGGTTTGCGCGTTGCGGATACGGGTCAGCATATCGGCGATAGGATCGCTCATACTCATCGCTTGTTCTCCTATTACCAGCTAGCTTTGGTCATGCCCGGGATCTCGCCACGCATGGCGATCTCGCGGACCTTGATACGGCCGAGGCCGAACTTGCGGAAGGTGCCACGCGGACGACCGGTCAGCGCGCAACGATTGCGCTGGCGGTTCGGGGCCGAGTTACGCGGCAGCGCCTGCAGCTTCAGGCGTGCGTCGTAACGCTCTTCTTCCGATTTCGACTGATCGTCGATGATCGCTTTCAGTTCGGCACGCTTGGCGGCGTATTTCTTCACCAGCGCAGCGCGCTTCTGTTCACGGTTAATCAGTGCCAGTTTAGCCATGGCGACCTCAGTTTCTGAACGGGAATTTAAAGGCGGCGAGCAGCGCTTTCGCTTCCTCGTCGGTCTTGGCAGTCGTGGTGATGCTGATGTTCATGCCACGCAGCGCGTCGATCTTGTCGTACTCGATTTCCGGGAAGATGATCTGCTCTTTGATGCCGATGTTGTAGTTGCCACGGCCATCGAAGGACTTGCCGGACACGCCACGGAAGTCACGCACGCGCGGGAACGCGATGGTGACCAGGCGGTCGAGGAATTCATACATCTGCTGGCCACGCAGGGTCACCATGCAACCGATCGGGTAGCCTTCGCGGATCTTGAAACCGGCGATCGCCTTGCGCGCCTTGGTCACGACCGGCTTCTGGCCGGCGATCTTGGTCAGGTCGCCCACGGCATGCTCGATGATCTTCTTGTCGGCGACAGCCTCGCCCAGACCCATGTTCAGCGTGATCTTGGTCAGGCGCGGGACTTCCATCGGCGACTTGTAGCCGAACTTGGTGGTCAGCGCAGGGACCACTTCCTTTTGATATTTTTCGTGAAAACGTGCCATGTCTTACACCTTCACCACTTCGCCGGTGGACTTGTAGACGCGGACACGCTTGCCGTCCACGAGCTTGACGCCCACACGATCTGCCTTGCCCGTTGCGGCGTTGAAAATCGCCACGTTGGACACATGAATGGGCATCAGCTTGTCAACGATGCCGCCGGTTGCACCCGTCATCGGGTTCGGCTTCACAGCCTTTTTCGCGACGTTGACGCCGTCGACCACGATGTAGTCAGCGTTGACACGCTGCTGGACGACGCCACGCTTGCCCTTGTCCTTGCCGGTCAGGACGATGACCTCGTCGTTCTTGCGAATTTTGTCCATGACGACTCCTTACAGAACTTCAGGCGCGAGGGAGACGATCTTCATGAAGCGCTCGGTGCGCAGTTCACGGGTGACCGGTCCAAAGATGCGCGTGCCGATGGGTTCGAGCTTCGCGTTCAGCAGGACTGCTGCGTTGCCGTCGAAACGGACCAGCGAGCCATCCTGGCGACGCACGCCCTTGGCGGTACGAACGACCACGGCGTTATAAATTTCGCCCTTCTTCACGCGACCACGCGGTGCGGCGCGCTTGACGGTGACCTTGATCACGTCGCCAATGCTGGCGTAACGGCGCTTGGAACCACCCAGCACCTTGATGCACAGGACTTCCTGCGCACCCGTGTTGTCGGCTACTTCGAGCCGGCTTTCGGTTTGAATCATGATTTCTCTTTCCCAACTTAATCCGCGCCGGACGCACAATGCGCCGTTTGCGGTCAGTCTTGGTCCCGCCAGCCGCTCCGTTGACCGGAATTGCCGATTGGGTTGACAAAAAGCTACGGATGTTTACTTCTACTGCAGCCTCACCAACGCGGAGTTGGGTCAGCACCCGCCCAAAGGCGGGAAAGCCCGACATTATGCCTCACATAATGCCGGGCGCGCAAGCGCTAAATGAGCGTCGCTGCTTATACAGCCTGCGCGGTCTGGACGACCTTGGTGACGGTCCAGGCCTTGGTCTTCGAGATCGGACGACCTTCCTGGATCTCGACGGTGTCGCCAGCCTTCGCGACATTGCCTTCGTTGTGCGCGTGATATTTGTTCGAACGAACAATGATCTTGCCGTACAGCGGGTGGCGGACACGGCGCTCGATCAGCACGGTGACGGTCTTGTCCATCTTGTCGGAGACCACGGTGCCGACCAGGGTGCGCTTCAGCGATTTCTTTTCTGCAGTCGCGTTCATTGTTATGCGTCCTTCTGGTTCATCACGGTCTTCACACGGGCGATGTCGCGACGAACCTTCTTCAGCTGAGCGGTGTTGTTCAGCTGCTGGGTCGCGACCTGCATGCGCAGGCCGAATTGGGCTTTCAACAGGTCGTTCAGCTCTTTCTGGAGCGCGTCCTTGTCTTTGCCTTGGAGTTCAGATGCTTTCATGACTTGCTCCCTTATTGGCCGACCTGGCGCACGACGAAGGTGGTGGCCAGCGGCAGCTTGGCTGCGGCCAGGCGGAACGCCTCGCGCGCCAGCGCCTCATCGACACCATCCATCTCGTACAGCACCTTGCCCGGCTGGATCTCGGCGACGTAGTACTCCGGATTGCCCTTACCGTTACCCATACGGACTTCAGCAGGCTTCTGCGAAATCGGCTTGTCCGGGAAGATACGGATCCAGATGCGACCGCCACGCTTGATGTGACGGGTCATCGCACGACGCGCGGATTCGATCTGGCGCGCGGTGATACGACCACGGCCGACCGCCTTCAGGCCAAACTCGCCGAACGAAACGGCTGTGCCGCGCTCGTGCGAGATGCCTTTGTTGCGGCCTTTTTGCTCTTTGCGATATTTTCTGCGTGCTGGTTGCAGCATGTTTATTCTCCTGCCTTGTCAGCCGGCGCCGGCGCATCGGCCTTCTTGGTCGCGCGTACGCGCTTGGCGGCAGCCGGTGCAGCACCTGCCGGTGCGGCGCCGTCAGCGGCCGGCGCATCAGTGCGCTTGGTTCGGGTCGGACGACCTGCGGGCTTGCCGTCGTCACGACGCGGCGGGCGACGCTTGGTGTCATCTTCGCGGGTGGTGTCGATCGGCGGCTCGCCATTGGCCAGGCGATCACCTTTGTACACCCACACCTTGATGCCGATGATCCCGTAGGTGGTCTCGGCTTCGCCGAAGCCGTAGTCGATATCGGCACGCAGCGTGTGCAGCGGCACACGGCCTTCGCGATACCACTCGGTACGAGCGATTTCGATGCCGTTCAGACGGCCCGACGACATGATCTTGATGCCCTGTGCGCCGAGGCGCATCGCGTTCTGCATCGCACGCTTCATTGCGCGGCGGAACATGATGCGCTTTTCGAGCTGCTGGGCGATCGAGTCAGCGATCAGCTGTGCATCGGTCTCCGGCTTGCGGATCTCTTCGATGTTCACGTGCACCGGCACGCCCATCATCTTGGCCAGCGACGACTTCAGGACTTCGATGTCCTCGCCCTTCTTGCCGATGACGACGCCAGGACGCGAGCTGAAAATCGTGATGCGCGCATTCTTCGCCGGGCGCTCGATCAGCACGCGGCCGACCGAAGCGTTCTTCAGCTTCTTCTTCAGGAAGGTACGGACGTCGAGGTCTTCCTTCAGCATCGACGCAAAGTTGCTGTTGCCGGCGTACCAGCGCGAGCCCCAGTTGCGTGTGACCGCCAGACGAAAGCCGGTCGGATGAATTTTCTGTCCCATCGTGACTCCCTTAGTTACCGACAGTCACGTAGATGTGACAGGTTTGCTTCGATATACGATCGCCACGGCCTTTGGCGCGTGCGGTGAAACGCTTCAGCACCGCGCCTTTTTCCACGTAGATCGTCTTGACCTTCAGTTCATCGATGTCGGCACCGTCGTTGTGCTCGGCGTTCGCGATGGCGGACTCCAGCACTTTCTTGATGAGGACAGCGCCCTTCTTCGGGCTGAACGTCAGGATGTTGAGCGCTTGCTCGACTTGTTTGCCGCGAATCAGGTCGGCAACCAGGCGGCCCTTCTGAGCCGACAGTCGTGCGCTGCGGAGGCTAGCTTTAGTTTCCATTTCCGGACCTTATTTCTTGGCTTTCTTGTCAGCCGCGTGACCCTTGAACGTACGGGTCAGTGCGAATTCGCCGAGCTTGTGACCGACCATGTTCTCGGACACATAGACCGGCACGTGCTGCTTGCCGTTGTGGACAGCGATCGTCAGGCCGATGAAGTCCGGCATGATCGTCGAACGACGCGACCAGGTCTTGATCGGCTTCTTGTCACGAGTCGACTGCGCAGCTTCGACCTTCTTCAGCAGATGGGCGTCGCAGAACGGCCCTTTTTTCAATGAGCGTGCCATGTATTACCCCTTATTTCTTGCCGCGACGCGACACGATCATCGAAGTCGTGCGCTTGTTGCTGCGCGTCTTCTTGCCCTTGGTCTGCTGGCCCCACGGCGACACCGGGTGACGACCTGCGGCCGTCTTGCCCTCGCCACCACCATGCGGGTGATCGATCGGGTTCATTGCGACACCGCGAACGGTCGGGCGGATACCGCGCCAACGCGTTGCACCGGCTTTACCAATCTTGCGCAGGTTGTGCTCGCCGTTACCGACTTCACCGATGGTTGCACGGCATTCGACGTGAATGCGGCGCACTTCACCGGAGCGCAGACGAACCTGAGCGTAGACGCCTTCACGTGCCATCAGCACCACGGCTGCACCGGCAGTACGTGCGATCTGCGCACCCTTGCCCGGCAGCATTTCGACGCAATGCATCGTGGTACCGACCGGAATATTGCGGATGGGCAGGCAGTTACCGGCCTTGATCGGCGCTTCCGAGCCGCTCAGCAGCGTGTCACCCACAGCGACGCCCTTCGGCGCGATGATGTAACGACGCTCGCCATCGGCGTAGCACAGCAGAGCGATGTGCGCGCTGCGGTTCGGGTCATATTCGAGACGCTCGACTTTCGCCGGGATGCCATCCTTGTTGCGACGGAAATCGACCAGACGATAGTGCTGCTTGTGACCACCACCGAGGTGACGGGTGGTGATGTGACCATTGTTGTTGCGACCGGCGGACTTCGACTGCTTCTCGACCAGGCCCGCAAACGGACGACCCTTGTAGAGATCAGGATTGACCACCTTCACCATGCCGCGACGGCCTGGCGAGGTCGGCTTGAGCTTGACGAGTGCCATTACTTAGCCTCCTCGGTGAAGTTGATTTCCTGGCCCGGCTTCAGGCACACGAATGCGCGACGGGTATTGTTGCGACGACCAGTGAAACGACCGGCGCGCTTGATCTTGCCGGCGCGGTTCGCCACCTGCACGGACTCGACCTGCACCTTGAACATCAGTTCAACGGCAGCCTTGATCTCCGGCTTGGTGGCATCCTGGGTCACCAGGAAAACGACTTGCTCGTTCTTTTCCGCGACGAAGGTGGCCTTCTCCGAAATGACCGGAGCCAGCAGGACCTTCATCAGGCGCTCTTCACTGTGTTTGATGACTGCGCTCATGCCAGCATCTCCTCAATCTTGGCCAGTGCAGGCTTGGTGATTAGCACTTTCTTGAAGAACACCAGCGACACCGGATCAGCATGGCGCGGCTCGCAAATCAGCACGTTCGGCAGATTGCGCGAGGCCAGCAGCAGGTTCTCATCGAGGTTATCGGTGATGACCAGCACGGAATCCAGACCCATACCCTTCAGCTTCTGCGCGAGCAGCTTGGTCTTCGGGGCTTCGAGCGAGATCTCTTCGATCACCGACAGGCGATCTTCACGGGCCAGCTGCGACAGGATCGAGCAGACACCTGCGCGATACATTTTCTTGTTGACCTTGTGCGAGAAATTCTCGTCCGGGCTGTTCGGGAAGGTGCGACCGCCTCCGCGCCAGATCGGCGACGACGACATACCGGCACGCGCGCGGCCTGTGCCCTTCTGGCGCCACGGCTTCTTGGTGGTGTGCGCGACTTCTTCACGATCTTTCTGCTTGCGGTTACCGCTGCGGGCATTCGCCTGGTAAGCAACGACGATCTGGTGAATCAGTGCCTCGTTATAGTCACGACCGAAGATCGTGTCCGGCGCTGCGACGTTCGACGCAGCCTGGCCTTGTGCATTCAGGAGCTTGAGTTCCATCGCTTAGGCTCCCTTCTTGGCTTTGACCTTGACGGCCGGGAAAACCACAACCTGGCCGTTCTTTGCGCCCGGCACTGCACCCTTGATCAGGATCAGCTGGCGCTCGGCATCGACGCGGGCGACTTCGAGGTTCTGCACGGTGGTGGTGACATCACCGAGGTGACCGGTCATGCGCTTGCCCGGGAAAACACGACCCGGATCCTGCGCCATACCGATCGAGCCCGGCACATTGTGCGAACGCGAGTTACCGTGCGTGGCACGGCCGGAGGCGAAGTTGTAGCGCTTGATGGTACCGGCGTAGCCCTTACCGATGGAGACGCCCTGGACGTCCACCTTCTGGCCAGCCTCGAACAGGCTGACGGCGACCTGGTCGCCCGGCTTGAACTCGGCTGCTTTCGCAGCGTCGACACGGAATTCCTTGAGAACGGTACCGGCTTCGGTTCCGGCTTTCGCCAGGTGGCCTGCCGCGGCTTTGTTCACGCGGGAAGCACGGCGAGTACCGAAGGTCACCTGCACGGCAGTGTAGCCGTCGGTTTCAGGCGTCTTGATTTGCGTCACGCGGTTGTTCGACACGTCAACGACGGTAACCGGGATCGAATCCCCGTCATCCGTGAAGATGCGCATCATTCCAACCTTGCGACCTATAAGGCCCAGGCTCATTGTTTTCTCCATTCCCGCCTACGATTGGGCAGGGCTGATGTTTAAATTCAAATGGCAGAACGCCCGGAAAGTACCGGGATTCTGCCGAGCCAGCGATTATAACGTGGGATACTGATTTCTGCAATCGAATAAAGATCGACTACCGAAACCCCAAACGCGCTATCGCCTTGTCACTGCCCGGCCTGTCGCCGGGCTTGTTGCTTGCGACCCGAGCATTGTCGCCCGGGTTTTATTGCTTATTTTTTATTGCAGCTTGATTTCAACGTCGACGCCAGCGGGCAGATCGAGTTTCATCAGCGCGTCCACGGTCTTGTCAGTCGGGTCGACGATGTCCATCAGGCGCTGATGGGTACGGATCTCGAACTGGTCGCGCGAGGTCTTGTTCACGTGCGGCGAACGCAGTACGTCCCAACGCTGGATGCGGGTCGGCAGCGGGACCGGGCCCTTGACGACGGCGCCGGTACGCTTGGCGGTGTCAACGATCTCGAGGGCCGACTGATCGATCAGGCGATAGTCGAAGGCCTTCAGGCGAATACGGATCTTTTGCTTTTCCATCTTGCTTCCTTAAAAGAGCGAACCGCGAGCGAGCATCGCTCGCGGCATAGGTGAATCGATTGCCCGTCGACTGACGGGCAAGGATGCTTAGTCCATGATCTTGGCAACGACGCCGGCGCCGACGGTACGGCCGCCTTCGCGGATTGCAAAGCGCAGACCTTCTTCCATCGCGATCGGGTTGATCAGCTTGACCGTGATCGACACGTTATCGCCC
>JACCDV010279893.1_pt1 | contig 24997 bp, 22 predicted proteins | sample 7446131 | NCBI WGS metagenome assembly JACCDV01 (sample SAMN15323448, study PRJNA562643) | freshwater metagenome | isolation source: river surface water | place: USA:Blue River Watershed | collected 2017-08-17
AAGCTCGGGATGCCGGTCAGCGAGAAGCAGCGCGGCTACTTCAAGGCCGCCTGAGCCTCAGCGCACGGAGTCGTTCAGGCGGCTGAGCGGGAACGTCAGCACCACGGAGTTGCGTCCGCTGGCCTTGAGGGCCTTCCGCCGCTCGGCCGGCAGGTCCGCCTGGGTGCCCGCCACGAAGCCGCAGGCGGACTGGAAGAATCCCTGGGTCTGCGTGGTGAGCGCGACGAGCTTCCTGGCGCCGAGCTGCTTGGCGCGCCGCTTGGCGAACTCGACCAGCTTCCGGCCGACGCCGCGCCCGTGGTAGAAGGGTTGGACGTACACCGCGCCGAGCTCCATGGCCTTGCCGCCCGGATAGGGGCGGAGCGCCGCGCAGCCGATGATGCTGTCGTCGATCTCGTACACGTAGAACTCCCCGAAGGACTGTTCGATCTGCTGCCGCGTGCGCGCGACGAGCGCGTCCGTCTTGGCGCCGTGCTTCGCGAGGTTGTAGAGGGCCTGGGCGTCCTTCTTCTTCGCCTGCCGGATGCGGTCGTAGTCGTTGGCATGGACCATCGTGCCGAGGCCGACCTTGTCGAAGATCTCGGTCAGCAGGCACCCGAAGACCCGTCCGTCGAGGATGTGCGCGCGCGGGACGTCCTCGTCGAGGGCCTTGGCGGCCTGCACGGCCTTGCTCCGGATCCGCGGGTCGAGCTTGGCGGATTTGTCCGCGAGCAGCCGCTTGAGGTCGTCTTCCGGGAGGTTGAGCTGCACGACGCCGTTCACCTGCAGGCCGCTGAACGGCGTGAGGTAGATGAGCTTCGACGCGCCCAGCGCCACGGCCAGCTCCATGGCGAGGTGGTCGCTGTTGACGCGCAGCGACTGGCCTTCGCGGTCGCACACGATGGGCGTGACGAGCGGGAGGATGTCCTGCGAGAGCATGGACTTCAGGATGGCGGCGTCGACCTTCTCGACCTTGCCGGTGTAGAGATGGTCCACGCCTTTGAGCCGGCCGATCTTGGTGGAGCGGACGGCGTTGGTGATGGCGCAGCGCAGGCCCGCCTGCGAGAGGTTCTCGAGGACCGACTGCGAGACGAGGGCCGAGGCTTCGCGGGCCAGCGACATCGTGGCGGCGTCGGTCGGGCCTTCGCCCTGGATGTCGGACAGCGCGATGTTGTGCTCGCCGGCCAGGCCCACGAGCTGCTGGCCGATGCCGTGCACGAGCACGACCTTGATCGCCAGGCTGCGCAGGACGGCGATGTCGGTGACGATGTTGGCGAAATTCTCGTGCGAGACGATGGAGCCGTCGACCGCGATGACGAACACGTGGTCGCGGAACATCGGGACATACCGGAGGATCCCCCGGAGGTCGGTCGGCTTCATCGCGCGTTCACGCTGGCTGGACATGCCCAATCCTTATGGACTCCCCGCGGGGCGGGGCAATACTGATGACGCATGCCCAAGCCGCCCCGAGCCCGCCGCGAGCCGGCGCCGCCCGAACTCCGGGAGGCGGTCGACGCCTACCTGGCCCATCTGTCCCTGGAGCGCGGCGCGGCGAAGCTCACCGTCGAGGCCTATGAGGCCGACCTGGCGCGGTTCGCGGCCCACTGCGCCCGCGCGGGGCGGACGAACTGGACCGAGGTCAGCCTGGCGGACGTCGACGCGTGGACGCGGGTGCTCGACCGGAAGGGCCACGCGGCGGCTTCGCTGGCGCGACGGCTCTCCGCGGTCCGCTCCTTCTCGGCCCACCTCGTCCGCGTCGGCCTCCGTCGGGATGATTTCACCGAGCTGGCCCGCGGGCCCAAGCTGCGGCGCAAGCTGCCCGGGATGATCAGCGCCGCCGAGGCCGCCTTGGTCGTCTCGGCTCCCGATACGTCGACCCCGCAGGGCCTCCGCGACCGCGCGATGCTCGAGCTGATGTACGGCTCGGGCCTCCGCATCTCCGAGCTCTGTTCGCTGGAGATCCAGGCCCTCGACGCGGAGTCGGGGCTCGTCCGCGTGACGGGCAAGGGCTCCAAGGACCGCATCGTCCCGGTCGGCGAGACCGCGCTCGCCGCGCTGCAGGCCTACCTCCGGGCGGGCCGGCCGAAGCTGACCCGGTCCCGGACGGGCAGCGCGCTCTTCCTCAGCGCGCGCGGGGTGGCGATCTCCCGGAAGACTTTCTGGCTCGGGGTGAAGCAGGCCGCCCGCCGCGCCGGCGTCGCGGTGCCGGTGAAGCCGCACCTGCTGCGCCACGCCTTCGCGACGCACCTGCTGGAAGGCGGCGCGGACCTGCGCTCGATCCAGGAGATGCTCGGCCATGCCGACATCGCCACGACGCAGATCTACACCTCGGTCGACCGCACGGCGTTGTCCGACGCCCACCGCCGCCATCACCCGCGCGGCCGGGGGAAGGGGCTTTAACCGACGAAGAGGATGAAGAGGCCGCCGAGGATCGAGGCCGCCGTCAGGACGCCGATCAGGAAGCGCGCGCCGAAGGACACCTCGAGGGGCGCGAACTCGGTCTCGTCCTCGGTCGGCCGCGCCACCGCTTCGCGGAGCAGCGAGAAGTAGTAGTGGATGCTGATGGCGACGCCGATCAGGGCCGCGCCGAGGATCCACCACAGCTTGGCGGCCACGAGGAGCACGAGCACGAGCAGCTTGGCGATGAAGCCGACGGAGGGCGGGATGCCCGCGAGCGAGCCGATGCCGAAGCCGAAGGCGCCGGCGAGCAGCGGGGAGCGGCGCAGCAGGCCGCGCAGCGCGAGCTGCGGGCGGCGGTGGTCTTCGAGCGCCGGCAGGGCGACCAGCGCCTGCGCGGTCAGGAAGGTGCCGGCGAGGTAGGCGAGGAGGTAGATGACGACGACCTGCTCGGCGTCATAGCCGAAGGCGTCGGCCCCGGGGGCGACCAAGGCGACGGTGACGGCGGCGAGGATGAAGCCGGCATGGGAGACGCCCGAGAGCGCCAAGGTGCGCTTGACGTCCGTGGAAGCGAGCGCGCCGAGGTTGCCGGCCAGCAGCGTCAGCAGCGCCGCGACGCCGAGCAGGGGCGCGAGCTTCGGCGCCAGCGGCGCGAAGGGACCCGTCGCGAGCAGGACGAGCGTGAAAGCGCCCGCGGCCTTGGAGGCGGTGCCGAGGAAGGCCGTGGTCGGGGTCGGGGCGCCTTGGTAGACGTCGGGGATCCAGGCGTGGAAGGGGAAGGCGCCCAGCTTGAAGGCGACGCCGCCGAGGATGAGCGCGACCCCGGCCAGGGTGAGGGGCGAGACCGCGCCGGCGGCCGCCTGGACGGCCAGCGCCTGGCCGATCTGGGTGAATTCGAGGGAGTCCTTCACGCCGGGCACCGCTCCCAGCGAACCGTAGACGAGCACGATGCCCATCAGGAGCAGCGCGGAACTGAGTCCGCCCGCGACGAGGTACTTCACGCCGGCTTCCAGCGAGGCTTCGCTGCGGCGCAGGTAACCCACGAGGACGTAGAGGCCGACGGCGGCCGTCTCGAGGCTGAGGAAGAACGTGACGAAGTGGTTCGACTGCGCGAGCAGCATGAAGGCCGCGGTCACGACCAGCAGGACGTGGTGGTAGTCCGCCACGGCGGCGTCGCGTTCGCGGAGGAAGCGTCCGGCCAGGAGGCTCGTCAGCAGGGCGGACAGCAGGAACACGGCGCGCACGCCCGCGGTCGGCAGGTTCTGGCGCAGCAGTCCGGAGAACGAGCTGACCTCAGGGGAGACCGACCAAGGTCCGGCGCAGAGCGCCATGATGGTCACCAGGATCAGGCCGGCCCGGGCGGTGCCGGGAATCAGGGCGCGGAGGGCCTTGGGCAGGAACATGGCCTGCAGCAGGCACAGCAAGGCGAGCCCGCCGACGGCGAGCTCCGGCAGGATCGTCGGCCAGTCGGTCGCGCGGGGGGCGAGGACCTTGAAGGCGAGGTCGATGTCAGCGAGGAAAGGGGTCATCGGACGGGAAGGGTCAGCGTTGGCGTTGGGGGGTGGCAGGCTTCACGGCCTTGCCGGCTTGCTGGGAGAAGGTCGTGATGCCGGCGGCGACGGGATTGACGGACTTCGTGACCAGCGAGGGGACGAAGCCAATGGTCAGCGAGGCGAGCAGGAGCACGCCGGCGGCGAAGCGTTCGGTCCAGCCGAGGTCGCCGAAGGGCGCCGAGGCGAAGCGCCGTTCCAGCGCTTCGGACGAGGGGCCGAAGAACGTCGCGGCGGTGGCGCGCAAGGCGTACACGGCGGAGATCACGACGGTCGTGGCGACGAGGGCCTGCAGCCACAGGGGCTGCGCGCGGAGGGCGAGGAAGACGCCGATCTCGCCCCAGAAGTTGCCGAAGCCTGGCAGGCCGATCGAGGCCATGGTCGCGGCGACGAAGAACGCGGCGAGGACCGGGGCGCGCGTGGCGAGGCCGCCGAGCTCGTCGAGCCGGTAGGTGCCGGCGCGCGTGCGCACGGCGTTGGCGAGGAGGAAGAGCGCCGCGCAGGACAGCCCGTGGGCGACCATCAGGAAGGCGGCCGCGTCGAGGCCGTCGGCCTGGCCGGAGACGCCGCAGACCCAGATGCCGAGGAAGACCGGACCCATGTGCGCCACGGAGCTCCAGGAGAGCAGCTGCTTGAGGTCCCGCTGCGCCAGGCAGATCAGCCCGACGACCACGACGTTGGCCACGGCGAACCAGAGGAACCACGTGCCGAGGGCGCCGCCGGTGATCCGGAGGCTGCTGAGGCCGATGAGGATGATGCCGTACAGGCCGAACTTCTTGAGGGCGCCGGCGTGCAGCATCGCCACCGGGGTCGGGGCGGCGGAATAACCCGGCGCCGCCCAGGAGTGGAAGGGGAAGAGCGAGGCCAGCGTGCCGAAGCCGAAGAGCACGAGGGCGCCGGCCGCGGCCGGTACGGCCTCGGCGTTCTGCAGGCCCTGCGCGACGTTCTCGAAGGTGGCGGCGCCGTAGCCGACGCGCGCGGCGTCGACGGCGACGAGGATGCCGGCCAGCGCGGCCATCGCGCCGACGGTCAGGTAGACGGCCATCTGCATCGCGGCCGGACGACGGCCTTCGCCGCCCCAGAAGAGCGTGAGGATGAAGGTGGGGATGAGCGCGAACTCGTGGAAGAAGTAGCTGCCGACGACGTGGTTCGTGCCGAAGACGCCCAAGGTGCCGCCGAACATGAAGAGGATGAGGCCGAGGTAGGTGTTACGGCCTTCGACTTCCTGGTCGAGGGCCTTGACGCCGGCGGCGAAGCCGACGAGCGAGGTCATGGCCAGCAGCGGCGCGGAGAGGCCGTTCAGCGCGAAGCCGAAGCCCCAGAAGCCCACGGACTGGAACTGGGCGGCCGTCGTGCTTTCCCGGCACCACAGGACGAGGAGCCAGGGACCGAGCACGGCGGGCAGGGCGAAGCCCCCGAAGGCGAAGCCCGAGGCGAAGCTGCGAGGGAGCTGGCGTCCGGCGAGCAGGATCAGGCCGACGACGACCGGGGCCGTGACGGTGAGCGCGAGGAGCGTGGCGGGAGAGAATTCCATGGATTAGCGGGCGATGAGGAACCAGGCCAGGCCGAGGGTGCCGAGGACGATCCAGAGCGCGTAGGCGCGCGCCTGGCCGCGGTGGAAGGACCGGCCGGTGAGGAAACCGAGGACGGCCGGCACGCCGCCGCCGAGCCAGCGCACGGCGACGCCGTTGATCAGCAGGAGGTCGAGGAAGGCGATGAACTCGGCGAGGCGACGCTGCACGGCGTCGACGTACCAGCGGTACGCGCCGTCCATCCAGCGGTGTTCGAGGAGATGGTAGGCGCGCGGCGACACGACGCGCAGGGCGTCGTCGCCCCGGACGGCGCCGTAGAACCTCAGCGCGCCGAAGAAGCCGATGAGGAGCGAGAGGAGACCGACGATCGTCGAGGGGGCGGTGAGGTGGAAGGCGATCGCGTCGAGCGCGCCCTTGATCGGCTGCAGCGAGCCGGCCGGCAGGAGGGTCGAGGCGAGGAAGCCGCCGGCGACCGAGTAGACCAGGCCGAGCACGACGAGCGGCACGGTCATCGTCCACGGCGATTCGTGCGCGTGGGCGGCGTCCTCGGAGTTGGCTTCGCCGAGGAAGACGAGGCGGATCATCCGGCCGCTGTAGAGGCAGGTGGCCAGCGCGGCGAGGGAGAGGAAGGCGAAGATCGCGAGGCGGCCGTCGTGGTAGGCGGCCTCGATGATGGCGTCCTTGGAATACCAGCCGGCGAGGAAGGGCACGGCGCAGTTCGACAGCGTGGCGGCGATGAAGGTCGCGGCGGTGACCGGCATCTTCTTCAGCAGGCCGCCCATCTTGAGCATGTCCTGCTCGTGGTGGCAGCCGTGGATGACGGAGCCGGCGCCGAGGAACAACGTGGCCTTGAAGAACGCGTGCATGGCCATGTGCAGGAGCGCGAGCTCGGGATGGCCGAGGCCCAGGGCGCAGCCCATGATGCCGAGGTGGGCGAGGGTCGAGTAGGCGAGGGACTTCTTGATGTCGGTCTGCGCGAGCGCGCACAGGCCGGCCAGCGCGGCCATGCCGGCGCCGGAGACCGCGATGAAGCCGAGGACCTCGGGCGCGAGCAGGAAGCTCACGCGGGCCATGAAGTAGACGCCGGCCGCCACCATCGTGGCGGCGTGGATGAGGGCGGAGACCGGCGTCGGGCCGGCCATCGCGTCCGTGAGCCAGACGTGCAGGGGGAACTGGGCGGACTTGCCGAGGAAGCCGCACATGAGCAGGGCGCCGACGGCCGCGGGGATGGTCTTGGCGGCGGCCGCGTGGTCCTTGAGCGCGGCGAAGTCCAGCGTGCCGTAGAGCGACAGGCACATGGCGATGCCGAGGATGAAGCCGAGGTCGCCGACGCGGTTGACGATGAAGGCCTTCTTCGAGGCGGCGGCGGCGAAGTCCTTGTCGAAGTAGTGGGCGATCAGCATGTAGGAGCTGAAGCCGACCAGCTCCCAGAAGACGAAGGTCATGAGCAGGTTGTCGGCGACGACGATGCCCAGGATGGAGAACATGAAGACCGAGAGGCCGGCGAAGAAGCGGCCGCGGGCCGGGTCTTCCTTCATGTAGCCGACGGAGAAGAGGTGGATCCACGCGGCGACGAACGAGACGACGAAGAGCATCAGGCGCGCGTTCGCGTCGAGGAGGTAGCCGAAGCCGAGGCTGACGCCGCCGAACTTCGCGAGCTCGACGTGCCAGCGGACATCGGTCCCCTGGCCGAGCACCCAGAGCGAGAGGAGGGCGATGGCGAAGGCGGCCGCGGTCGAGAACCACGCGGCGAAGCCGCCGGCCCGGCGCAGGAAGAGCGCGGAGAACGCCGCGGCGCCCAGCGGCAGGAACAGGATCCAGTGGACGACGGACGAAAGCATGTCGGAGGGCATCGGAAAAAGCTCAGTCGCGGAGGGTCGTCAGGGCGTCGGACTGCACGGTGCCGCGCTTGCGGAACAGGGCCACGATCAGGGCGAGGCCGACGGCCACCTCGGCGGCCGCGACGGTGATGACGAAGAAGACGAGCACCGCTCCGTCCATGGTGCGGTTGAAGCGCGAGAAGGCGACGAGCGCGAGCGTGGCGGCGGCCAGCATGAGCTCGAGGCACATGTAGACGACGAGCAGGTTGCGGCGCACGAGGACGCCGGTGAGTCCCAGCACGAACAGGAGCCCGGCGAGGAGGAGATGGTGGGCGAGGGCGGTGTTTTCCATGGCGGCGGCCTCAGGCTTGGTTCTCGGGGTTGTCCTTGCTCAGCGAGACGACGCCGACGAGGGCGACGAGGAGCAGGAAGCCGGCGATCTCCAGCGGGAGCAGGTATTTGGTGTAGAGCAGCCGGCCGAAGGCCTTGGCGGCGGTCGCGAACTCGGCCGGATTGGCCGTCAGTTCCGGCGGGGTTGCGCCGGCCTTGGTCGTGGCGACGGCGCCGGACCAATGGAAGAGCCACACGACGCCGGCGGCCAGGAGGAAGAAGACCGCCAGACCGAGGGCCGCCGTCTTCCAGGGGTAGGCGCCCTCCGGATCCTCGGTGTCGAGGAGCATGATGATGAAGAGGAAGAGCACCATCACGGCGCCCGCGTAGACAAGCACCTGCAGGACGCCCAGGAAGTAGGCGTCGAGGAGGAAGAAGTCGGCGGCGACCCCGACCAGGGCGAGGATCATCCCCATGGCGGAGGTCACGGCGTTGCGGCTGATGACCAAGAGGAGGGCCGCCCCGAGGGTCAGGGCAGCGAAGAAAATAAACAGGCCGTCCGGCATGGGTGGCAAGGTAGGTCGGGGGTGGGTATTGGAAAGGAGAAAACGCCCCTAAATGCCCTTTTTGCCACTTTATGGGGGTCATTAGCCCGCCGACCCCTTGGCAGGCTTAATTATGACCGAAAACAATCAAATACTCAAAGTGGCCGGTGTCGCCGCATGACACAGGTGGGGTGCCGGGCAATGACCTCCCCGGCGTCGAACCGCCCGCTCCAGTCCGGGAAAAAGGCATCCGCCTCCGGCTCCATGTCCACATGGGTGAGGATCAGCTCGGCGCACCAAGGGAGGGCTTCGGCGTACAGAGCGGCCCCGCCGGCCAGGAAAAGGGTCTTGCCCGGTTCGACCTGCGCGGCCTCCCGCCAGTCCCGCGCGACGGTCACGCCGGGCGCGCTGAAACCGGACCGGCTGAGCACGACGGTGGTGCGTCCCGGCAGCGGCCGGCCGATGGATTCGTAGGTCTTGCGACCCATGAGCAGGACGTGGCCCATGGTCGTCGCCTTGAAGAAAGCAAAGTCCTCGGGGATGCGCCAAGGGAGCTGGTTGCGCAGGCCGATGCCGCGGTTGCGGGCGACGGCGGCGATGGCGATGAGCGGTCGGCCGAGGTCCACGAAGTCAGATGGCCACGGGCGCCTTGATCGCCGGATGCGGGTCGTAGCCTTCGACGCGGATGTCCTCGAACTTGAAGGCGAACAGGTCCTTGATCTCCGGGTTCAGCACGAGCCGGGGCAGGGGACGCGTCTCGCGCGAGAGCTGCAGTTCGACCTGCTCCAGGTGGTTGGAATAGATGTGCGCGTCGCCGAAGGTGTGCACGAAATGCCCCGGTTTCAGGCCGGTGACCTGCGCGATCATGTGCGTGAGCATGGCGTAGCTCGCGATGTTGAACGGCACGCCGAGGAAGAGGTCCGCGCTGCGCTGGTAGAGCTGGCAGCTGAGACGCCCGTCCGTCGAGACGTGGAACTGGAAGAGGGTGTGGCAGGGGGGCAGGGCGACCTGGTCGGCCTCCTCGGGATTCCAGCCGGTGACGATGAGACGTCGGCTCGAGGGGTTGCGCCTGATCTCCTCGACGACGCGCCGGATCTGGTCGACGCCGTCGGGCGCATAGGTGCCGTCGGGCCGGCGGGTGGCCCCGAAGTTGCGCCATTGGTGACCGTAGACGGGGCCGAGGTCCCCTTCGGACCGGCCGAACCGGGCGCATTGCTCCGCGGTGGCCCACTCGTTCCAGATGGTGACGCCGCGTTCGGTGAGCCAGGCGTTCTGGGTGCTGCCCGAAAGGAACCAGAGCAGTTCGTGCGTGATGGACTTGAGGTGGACCTTCTTCGTGGTCACGAGCGGGAAGCCCTCCGCGAGGTCGAACCGCAGCTGCGCGCCGAAGATGCCCAAGGTGCCCGTGCCGGTCCGGTCGCCCCGGATTTCTCCGTGCTGCCGGACGTGGCGGAGCAGGTCGAGATAGGCCTTCATGGGTCTCGGTTATTCGCCGGAAAGCCCCCGCCGCAACACGGAAAGGCGAACCTTTCGCCCTTGCCTACCCGCCCTCCGGAAGGCACCCCTGTGAGACAGCCCACATGAGCGAAAAGCCTGACCTCAACGCCATCTCCCACGACCTCCACGCGGTCCGCAAGGAGAAGCTCGCCCTCCTCCGCGCCGCCGGCGAAGACCCGTACCGCGCGGAGTGGGACCAGACCCATGTCTCGAACGAATGCGCGGCCCTCCTGCCCGAGGGCGTCGAGGAAGGTCCCGAGGTCTCCGTCGCCGGCCGCATCGTCGCCCTGCGCGTCATGGGCAAGGCCAGCTTCGTCAAGCTCCTCGACCGCGGCGGCGTGATCCAGACGTACTTCACCCGCGACGCCCTGGGCGACGCCTACGACGCCCACTTCAAGAAGCTGGTCGATTCCGGCGACTTCGTCGGCGTCCGCGGCCGGCTCTTCCGCACCAAGACGGGCGAGGTCACCGTGCGCGTGTCCGCCTACAAGCTGGTCTCGAAGTCCCTCCGCCCCCTGCCTGAGAAATGGGCCGGCCTGACCGACGCGGAGAAGATCTACCGCCAGCGCTACCTCGACCTGGTCGTCAACGAGGAGTCCCGCCGCCGCCTGTTCATCCGCAGCCGCGTGGTCGAGTCGATCCGCCGCTTCCTCTGGAGCCGCCAGTTCACCGAGGTCGAGACCCCCGCGCTCCACGCCATCGCCGGCGGCGCCGCGGCCCGTCCGTTCGAGACGCATTCCAACGCCCTCGACTGCGATTTCTACCTGCGCATCGCCCTCGAGCTCCATCTCAAGCGCTGCCTCGTCGGCGGCATGGACCGCGTCTTCGAGATCGGCCGCGTCTTCCGCAACGAAGGCGTGTCGGTGAAGCACAGCCCCGAATTCACGATGCTCGAGGCCTATCAGGCCTACACCGACTACCGCGGCATGATGGAGCTGGTCCGCTCGATGATCCAGAAGGTCTGCGCCGACGTCCTCGGCACGACCACCGTGGTCCGCCCCGACGGCGTGGCGATCGAGCTCGGCGGCGCCTGGCGCGAGGCGAAGTACAAGGACCTCATCCTCGAGCGCACGGGCGACCCTCAGTGGTTCTCCCGCACCAAGGAGGAGAAGATCGCCGCGTGCAAGGCCCTCGGCCTCCACGAGCCGCGCGCCGACTGGGAGGACTACGAGGTCACCAACGAGGTCTTCGGCAAGCTCATCGAGCCCGGCCTCATCCAGCCGACCTTCGTCACGCACATCCCCAAGGAGCTCTGCCCGCTCGCCAAGGTCACGCTCGCCGACGATTCGACCATCGACGTCTTCGAGCTGTGCATCAACGGCCAGGAGATCGCCCCCGCCTACTCGGAGCAGAACGACCCCGGCGTGCAGCGCCGGATGCTGGAGATCCAGGCCGGCGCCGAGACCCAGAAGATCGACGAGGACTTCCTCCTCGCGCTCGAGCACGGCATGCCCCCCGCGGGCGGCCTGGGCATCGGCATCGACCGCCTGGTGATCCTGCTCACGGGCGCGGCCAACATCCGCGACGTGATCCTCTTCCCGACGCTCGCCCCCGAAGCGCAGGCCTGAGTCCTTTCCCTTGCCCTGGTTCCTCCATCTCGCCCTCCGCCAGCTCTTCCCGCCCGGTAAGCGCTTCCCGGCGTTCGCGACGGTGTCGATCCTCGGCGTGGGCCTCGGCGTGGCCTCGCTGCTGGTGGTCCAGACGGTGATGAACGGTTTCGGCGAGGAACATCGCCTCCGCATCCGCGAATCCTTCGGCGACTGCCAGGTGCTCGGCGCCGCGCCGATCGACCGGCCCGAGGCGCTGGCGACGCGGCTGGCCGCCCATCCCGGCGTGGTCTCGGCCGCTCCTTACGCCGAAGGCCCGGCGCTCGCCCGCCAAGGTGATTTCTCCGGCGTGGCCCTGACGCGCGGGATCGATCCGACCGACCCCGGTCAGCCGGCCCGGAAATACGTGGTGGGCGGCAGCTTCGACGACCTCGACGACGGCCGCGTCATCCTCGGCTACGGCCTCGCCCGGGCGCTCCGCGTGCGGGTGGGCGACCGCGTGGAGCTCTGGTCGCCGGCGATGGCCGAGCTGGCCGAGAAAGGGAAGGCGCCGCTGCCCGCCGAATTCGAGGTCTGCGCGGTCATCGCCACCGGTTTCACCGAAGTCGACAACGCGGCGGCCCTCATCCCGCTGCGCCGTTTCCGCGAGCTCTGGAACCTCGGTCCGCGCGCCCACGGCCTGACGCTCCGCCTGCGGGACCCCGCGCGCGCTCCCGCGCTCGCCGCCGGACTCGCGGCCGCCCATCCCGGCCTCCGCTTCCGCCCCTGGCAGGATTTCAAGAAGGACTTCCTCGAGGCCATCCGCTTCGAGAAGACGATGCTCTTCTTCCTGATGTTCATCATCACGCTCGTGGCCTCGTTCTCGATCGGCAGCACGCTCTTCTCCGCCGTCATCCGCCGCTCCCGCGAGATCGGCGTGCTGGCGGCGCTCGGCGCGACCCGCGCCCGGATGGTCGCGCTCTTCGGCCTGCAGGGGCTGCTGATCGGCGCGCTGGGCACGGCGCTGGGCTTCGCGCTGACCTGGACGATCCTCGCCTTCCGCGACGGCATCCTGGGCGCGATCAACGGGCTCTTCGGCGCGGGCGACATGGTCGCCAACATCTACCAGTTCTCCAAGGTGCCGCTGCACTACGACGCGACGGATTTCGTCGTCGCGGCGGCGTTCACCTTGCTCACCACCACCGTCGCCGGCCTGGTGCCCGCCTGCTGGGCCGCGGCCCGCAAACCTTCGGAGGCCATGCGCGATGCCTGACGTCGTCCTCCGGGCCCGCGGCCTCGCCAAGGCCTTCGCTTCGCCGGCCGGTCCGCTGCCGGTGCTGACCGACGTCTCGCTCGAGGTGTCCGCCGGCGAGTCGGTCTCGATCCGCGGTTCCTCGGGTTCAGGCAAGACGACCCTGCTGCAGCAGCTCGGCGGCCTCGACCAGCCCGACGCCGGCGAGGTCCGCGTCCTCGCGCCGGGCGCGGGACTGGTGGCTCCTCGCGCCTCGCTCGGCCGCGGCGTCGGCTTCGTCTTCCAGAACTACCAGCTGATGCCCGAACTGACGGCGCTGGAGAACGTCGCGCTGGCCGCGCGGATCGCCGGGACGTCCGTCGCCGCGGCGGAAGCGGCGGCCCGCGAGCTGCTGACGCAGGTCGGCCTGGGCGCCCGCCTCGCGCACCTGCCGGCGAAGCTTTCGGGCGGCGAGTGCCAGCGCGTGGCCATCGCCCGCGCGTTGGTCAACCGGCCCTCCGTCATTCTGGCCGACGAGCCGACCGGCAACCTCGACGAGCGCACGGGCGCCGAGATCATGGACCTGCTCCTGGGCGTCGTCGCCGACCGCGGCGCGGCCCTGATCCTCGTCACGCACAGCCGCGAGTTCGCCGAACGGGCGGGACGCCGCCTGGTGCTGTCCGGCGGGGTGCTTTCGCCCGCGTGATTTGACAAGGCGGCGGGGCGGGGTTGTGTGGGTTCTCCCATGAACGCCCCCCTGACGCCCGCCCAGCTCCTCGCCTCCCTCGAGTGGCGTTACGCCACCAAGGCCTTCGACACCCGCAAGCTGCCGGACGCGACCTGGGCCGCGCTCGAGGAGTCCCTGCGCCTGACGCCTTCCTCCTTCGGCCTGCAGCCCTGGAAGTTCATCGTGGTCAACGACCCGGCCGTCCGCGCGAAGCTCCGCCCGGTCTCCTGGAACCAGTCGCAGGTGACCGACGCCTCCCATCTCGTGGTGTTCGCCCGCCGGACCGAGGTCACCGAGGCGGACGTGGACGAGTTCTTCCGGCAGATGGTCGCCGAGCGTAAGGCCGACGCGGCCGCGCTCGAACCCTACCGCCAGCTGATGATCGGCGGCGTGGTCAAGGGCAAGGACGCCGCCGCCCAGAAGGAATGGGCGGCCCGTCAGCTCTACATCGCGCTCGGCCAGCTGATGGGCGCCGCCGCGGCCCTCGGCGTCGACACGTGCGCGCTCGAAGGCATCGATCCCGCCGCCTACACCGAGATCCTCGGGCTGAAGGGCACGGGCTACGACGTCGTCGTCGCCTGCGCCGTCGGCTACCGCTCCGCCGCGGACAAATACGCCTCGCTGAAGAAGATCCGCTACCCGGCCGGCCGCGTCATCGCGCGCGTCTGATCAGCTGCGGTTCGTCCAGCTGACGAATTCGTCGTCGTCCGCGAGCACCTGCGGGTCGCCGTATTCCGTCGACAGCAGGTTGCGGTAGGCTTCGTCGGCGAACCGCCGGCAGTGCAGCAGCACGCGCGCGGTGTGGCCGGGCGCGCGCACGAGCCGCCCCAGCGCCTGGTTGACCTTGCGCATGCCGGGACGGACGTAGGCCAGCGAGAAGGCGTCCTCCGCGCCGGCCTCGGCGAACATCTTCCGCCGGGCTTCCTGCAGGGCGTTGACCTCGGGGAGGGCGGGGCCGACGACCACCGCCGAGCGGATGCGCCCGCCGAGCATGTCGACGCCTTCGCCGAGCGAGCCGCCGAGGATCAGGCAGAGGATCGTGTACCGGTTGAGCGAGTCCTCCACGAACCGCGCGGTGCCGTCGGGCCCGAGGCCGCGCGGCTGCAGCGCGACGTCGGCCTTGGGCTCGAGGTCGCGGATCTCCTTCACGACGGCCTCGGCGTATTTGTACGAGGGGAAGAAGGCCGCCACCGCGCCCGCCTGCGACAGGCGGAGCAGGGCCGCCGCGCTCCGGGCCAGGTGGCCTTCGCGGGTCTTCAGCCGCGTGTCCACGCGTCCGTCGATGGCCACGACGTAGGCGCCTTGGCGCCAGGGCGCGAGCGCCTGCACGGTGACCAGGTGGTCGCCGTCGAGGCCGCAGTCGGCGGCGAGCGAACCCTTCGGACCGGGCGTGGCGGTCATCAGCAAGGCGTGGCCGAAGCTGCGCAGGCGTTCGCCGGTGGCCTTGGCCGCGGACAGGCAGTCCAGGCTCAGCAGGCCTGGCCGGGGCGACCAGAGCAGCCAGCCGAGGTCGGCGGCCTCGAGGCGGTCGGACCACGTGGCGGCGTTCCATACGGCCTGCTTGGCGGAGTCGGGCAGGTCGTCGGTGTTGAACGGGTGTTCGGCCGCGAGGACCGACATCCGTTCCGCGATGGCCATGGCCTCGACGCGGTCGTCGGGCGAGAGCGCGTCGGCCTTGGGCAGGCGATGGAGGAAGTCGGCCCACATCTGGGCGGTCCGGCACCAGGCCTCGGGCGCGCCGGAACGGGTGAGCGTGAAGGCGAAATCGGCCGCGGCCTGCGCGTCGTCGCGGAGCGAGAGGCACTCCGCCGCGCGGTCGGGCAGGTTGTGGGCCTCGTCGACCACGAGCGCGACGTCGGCGGTCGCCCAGCCGGGCACGGTCTCCAGCGCCGCGCGGTTGCGGGGCGAGAACACGTAGTTGTAGTCGCAGATGACCACGTCGGCGTGGGCCAGCATGGCCTTGGTGATGTCCCACGGGGGCACGCCGGCGAGGCGGCCGATCTCGCGGACGCGGCGCAGGTCGGCCGCCTCCTCGAGCAGGTGCTGCGGGTCGATCTTCGCGTTGGCCCAGTTGCGGCGGATCTGCTCGGGGTCGTCGGTGATGCCTTCGACCTCGTGCTCCGCGCGCGGGCGCAGCACCAGCGCGCGCAGTTCGCCCTTGCGCGCGAGGCGGCGGAGTTCGGCCAGCACCTGCAGCTGGCCGGTGCCTTTGCCGGTGAGGTAGAGCAGGCGGCCGGCCCGGCCGCCGCGCAGGAGCCCGAGCGCGTGGCGCAGCGCCGCGGAAGTCTTGCCGAAGCCCGTCGGGGCGACGAGCAGGCGCGTGGGCGAATCGAGGCCGGCCTGATCGAGGTCCGCGCAGCACTGGAGCCATTCGGGACGCGGCTCCTTGAACGGCAGGCGGTCGGGCAGGTCGAGCAGCCGGGCGTGGCTGGCCCGGCGGTTCTCGGCATGGGCCGCGAGCGTCTCGGCCTGGGTCAGCAGGTCGGCTTCGGCGGTGGCGGGCAGGGCGACGGGCTGGCGGGTGCCGTCGGCGGGGTCGATGAAGATGAGTTCGCCCTTCACCTCCCGCGCGCCGGAGTCCAGCCGGGCGGCGTGGCAATAGGCCGCGAGCTGCAGGAAGTGATGGGCGAAACGGCCCGCGAGGAATTCCGGTTTCCGCGGCAGCTTCAGGCTGACGGTCTTGATCTCGCGGATGCGGACCTCGCCTTCGGTCTCGAGCCATTGGTCGGCCCGGCCCGTGATGGCGATGGTCCATCCGAGGGCGCCGACCTCGCAGGCGACGGAGCGCTCGAACTGCCAGCCGCGTCCTTCGGCTTCGGCGACCTTGCGCATGGTCTCATGCCACTGCCGGCCGGCCTCGGCCCGCCAGGGCGCGCCGCCCGCGCCGGCTCCCGGGCCCGGCCGGAAGGTCGCGAATTCCTGCGCGCTCAGCTCGACCCGCTTCGCCTTGATGTCGATGCGCATCAGGGCAGGACGAAATGGGCCTCGCCGGCGGCCCAGCGTTCGAGGTCGGTGGTGAGCGCGGCGACCGTCTCCTCGTCGGTCGTCTGCGCGTCGAGCGGCTGGCCGAGGATCGCGGCCGCGGCGGCCTGCCGCCCGCCGAGGCGCGTGAACCACTGCTCATGCACGCCCCAGCCGCCGTCCTTCAGGATCAGCCACAGGCTCTTGAAATAAGCGCAATCGGGACGCGGGCGCGCGGCCATGGCGTCGAAGGTCTCCAGCGCGATGCGGTAGCAGACCTCGGCCGATTCGGGCGGGGGTGGGTTCTTGCGCAGCATCCCCGCCAGCCGGCTGGCGCGTTCCAGCGTGCGGTGGTGGCGGGCGAGCCCCACGCGGCGGGTGAGCAGCCGGTATTCGCGGGCGAAGCGCGTGCCGCCGTCCTTGGCGCGTTCCAAGGTCAGTTCGCCTTCGTCGAACAGGTCGGGCGTGGTCGCGCCCTTGCCTCCGCGGGCGCGCAGGAGGCAGCGCATCAGCCCTTCCGCGGGCTCCAGGTACGTGAGCAGGAAGTGCGACTCCCCGGAGGGGTCGCGGCCGAGGATCAGGCAGCGGAGGCTCGACGCGGACATCCGGGCTATCCTTTGCGTCCGGGCTTGGGGACGACGGAGCCGAAGCTCATCAGGAGCCCGAGGGCTTCCCCGACGGTCAGGTCGGTCTCGCGGACTTCGTCGGGCGAAAGGTGCAGGATGACGCCGGTGGTCGGCGCGGGCGCGGCCGGGATGAAGACGTTGACGACGGGCTTGCCGACGGCTTCGCAGAAGACCGTCGGCTGCTCGTGCGTCACGAAGGCGATGGACCACATGCCGGGCCGGGGGAACTCGACCATCACCACGCGGCGGAAGGTGTCCTTGTTCCGGCCGCTGAGGGCGTCGACCATCTGGCGGATGGTGCCGTAGAGCGAGCCGAGCCCGGGGATCCGCTCGAGCACCTTGGCGAACCAGCCGTGCAGGATCTTCCCGAAGAGGCGCTTCGAGAGGTAGCCCACGATGACCAGGATGAAGAGCATCACCACGGCCGAGCTGATCACGACCAGCTGGCGGTGCAGGCCGACGGCGAAGTCGGGGACGGGTTGCTTGGCGTTCTGCCAGAGCCAGGCGAGGCCGAGCTCGAGGGCGGGCTGGATGAACTTGCCCATCAGGTCGAGCAGGACGGACACCACGTAGAGCGTCAGGCCGATCGGAAGGAGCAGGAAGAGGCCCGTCAGGAAGTTATGGCCGAGGCGGGAGGCAAAGGTGGTCTTGTCGGGGGAATCGCCCATGCCATGAGCAAAGGAAGTCCCGGAGCCGTGGCAAGGGTGGTCGGCGGATTCGGGGATTGGAAAGGGGGCGGACGCGTCGTTTGATGACGGTATGAAGACGTTTCTCCGGGTTGCCCTCGCCATCGTCGCGTCCGCGGCCAATCTCTCCGCCGTGTCCGAAGCCTATCCCCGCACGTCGCCCGGCGACCTCGAACTGAAGACGCTGCCCGCGGCCCGCCTGATGCGGTCGGAGTCCGCGAAGGATTATTTCGCCTCGGACAACGGGCTCTTCATGAAGCTGTTCCGTTACATCGACGCGAACAAGATCCCGATGACGGCGCCCGTCGAGGCGGGGATCACGCCGGGCACGATGGTCTTCTACCTGGACGAGGCTTCGGCGAAGCGCGCCGATCTCGCGGAGACGCCGCTGGTGAAGCTCGCCGCGGTGCCGGAGCGCCGCGTGGCGGCGATCGGGATCCGCGGTTCGTACAGCCGCGAGAACTACGAGGAGGCCCTCGCCGCCCTGCGCGCCTGGCTCGCCCTGCGCGCCGACGTGGAGGCCGCCGGCGCGCCTTATGCGGTCTACTGGAACAGCCCGTTCGTGCCGTTCTTCTTCAAGCACTCGGAAGTGCACCTGCCGGTCCGCGCCAAGGCGCCGGCCGGCAAGTAGGCGCCGCGCCTACTTCCAGACCAAGGTCCATTCGACCTTGGCGGCGGGGTCTTCGATCGTCACTTGCTGCGTCCCGTTGCGGACCGCCTCGAGCAGTTCCTTGTTCTTCCAGCGCGGCTGACGGGCCGCCTGGGTCTGGACCGAAAGCAGGTTCTGCAGTCGCTCCCATTCGCGGGCCGATTCCGGCGCGCCGGGGGCGCCCAGCTTGGCGAGGTTGAATTCCTTGCGGGTCCAGCCCGGCCGGGCGGCGGGGGCGGGCTTCCGTTCCGGTCGCAGCTGGGTCGCGAGGATCTCGGAGGGCTTGCCGAGGGCCTTGGCTTCCTTGGCGTCCAGTCCGAAGAGCAGGGCGCCTTCGCCTTTGACCGTCGCGAAGGTGGCGTTCAGCACGCGGGCCTTGGAGACCGAGCCGAAGTTGCCGCGGCGCGGGCCGGTCTGGCGCTGCGAGAAGGTGGCGACGAACTCTTGGAAGCGTCCGGGCGGCATGAGCACGATGATCTCGCCGCCGAGTTCCTCCTTCTCGTTGCCGGTGAGGATCTTCACCGCCGCCGGTTCCTCGCCGGTGATGAGTCCGGCTTCGGCGAGGTCGAGCACGCTCGTCTTCACGGCCTTGCCTTCGAAGGCGGCCGCGGCCGCGCGCCAGGAGTCGGCCGCCATCGGGTCGCCTTTCCGGGCCGCGGGAGCGGCGGTCAGCACCGGCGCGGACGCGCAGAGCAGCAAGGCGAGGAAGAGCGCGCGCATGGGGTCAGGCCCAGGCGCGTTGACGCCAGCCGAGGCCTTCGGCGACTTCGCGGGCGAGTTCGGGGCCGCGGAAGACGAGGCCGGAGTAGACCTGCACGAGGCAGGCGCCTTCATCCATGAAGCGTCCCGCGTCCTTGGCCGAGAGGATGCCGCCGCAGCCGACGATCGGGATGCGTCCGCCGGACTCCTTGGCGAGGAAGCGCACGACCTGCAGCGAACGTTCGAGGAGCGGGGCGCCGCTGAGTCCGCCGCGGCCGGGCGAGCAGGCTTCGGTGCCGACGGGACGGGTGACGGTGGTGTTGGTGGCGATGATGCCCGCGAAGCCGCATTCGCCGACGACGCCGACGATGTCGGCGAGCTGGTTCGGGTTGAGGTCGGGGGCGATCTTGAGGAGCAGCGGCACGGGTCCGCCGGCGACGGAGCGGTTCTCCTGCGCGAGCGTGGAGAGCAGCGTGACGAGCGGGGCGCGGTCCTGCAGGGCGCGCAGGCCGGTGGTGTTGGGGCTGCTGATGTTGACGACGACGTAGTCCGCCAGCGGCGCGAGGAGCTTGAAGCAGGCGAGGTAGTCCTCGTGCGCCTGCTCGTTCGCGGTGGCCTTGTTCTTGCCGATGTTGATGCCGAGGGGGCTGACGCGCCGGCCGCGGCCGGGGTGACCGCGCAGACGGTCGTGGAGGGCCTGGGCGCCGTTGTTCGGGAAGCCGTAGGCGTTCACGACGGCCTTCAGTTCGGGGTAGCGGAAGACGCGGGGCTTCTCGTTGCCGGGCTGGGCCTTCGGGGTGACGGTGCCGACCTCGACGTGGCCGAAGCCGAGCGCGGCGGCGCCGCGCCAGCCGAGGCCGTCCTTGTCGAAGCCCGCGGCGAGGCCGATATGGTTCGGGAACTTCAGGCCGAACGCCTCGATGGGCCGCCCGCCTTTCGGGGTGAGGGAGCGTTCCATCGCCCAGCGCAGGGGGGCGCAGGCTCCGAGCAGGCCCATGCCCCGCAGGCCGAATTGGTGCGCCGTCTCCGGGTCCATGCGGTAAAGGGCTTTGGCGATTACTTTGTCATAAAGGAAAGACATGCCTGGGAGTTAAGGGAGGAAAGGGCGGAAGGGAAGCGGAGAACCCGGGCGCCGACCCCTCTTGACTCCCGCCCAGACTTGGGCAAACCACCCTGCCATGGCTGTGACTACCTCAAAGCTCCTCTGGTGCACCATCCGCTTCAAGGAGAAGGAAGGCAATTGGTGGGTGAAGGAGAATTCCGACCCCAAGCATTACGAACCCGATGGTCTCGGCATCCTGGACCCCTATCAGCTCCCCTGGGTCCTGGACATGATGGACCCCCTCCGCGAGTACGGACTTTCCAATGAGATCCTGGAGGCGGCCTTCGTGCCCTTCCAGCCGCAGGAGGTCGAGAAGGACAACACGGTCCGCCTGGTGCGCGTGGCCGAGCACATCCTGGACTCCGAAGAACAGCTTTTCGCGCTCCCGAACATCAAGGACGGCGACAAGGGCGCCTACGCCGACCTGCTGGAGCACATCATGCGCCTCCGCGTGAAGCTCATCAACGACACGATCAAGCTGGAACAGAAGCTGACCGTCGAGGACGTGGATGAACAGCTCAGCGAGCTCCGCAACCAGGCCATGATCGAAGGCCGCGACATCCACCCGTTCGAAGAGATCACCGACATCCTCGAATTCGTCCCGCAGGGCCACGAAGTCCCCGGCGACGATGACGACGACGACAAGCCGTCCCGCCCGCAGGCCGCGGCCGAAGACATCGCCGACCTGCCCGACGTCGAGGAAGTCGACAAGGATATGGAGAAGAACCTCCGCTGGGACGACGAAGAAGAGCCGTCCGAAGGCGCGGGCGAAGGCGAAGAAGGCGGCGAAGGCGGCGGCAAGTCTTCCGGCAAGTCCGGCCGACGTTCCCGCTGAGTCCGCTCAGCGCGCCGGCGTGACCGGCGGACGCCCGTCGGTCTGCGGCTCGAAGAGCCACAGCCGCCGGGAGGCCATGTCCACCGCGATGGGATGGGCCCGCAGGAAGTCGTCGCCGAGCAGGTTGTGCTCCTGGTCCCGGATGAATTCGACGCCGAGGAGCGGAGCCCCGCCGATCTTCAAGGACTTGATCCGGCAGACTTCGACCCGCGTGAGCGAGGTGCCGCGCACGGTCGCCACGGGCAGGAAGCCGCGGAACTCGGTCGGCCCGCGGAACTTGAGCGAGCTCAGGTAGGACTTCGACGCGCCGGAATCGACGATCATCGGGACTTTCACGCCTTCGACCTCGATGTTGACGCCGCAATGGCCGCCGCGGCTGTAGCAAGGGACTTCGTGCGCCGAACTGGTGTCCGGGATCTTGCCCAAGGTCATGACCTTGTTGTTGAGGTCCATGTAGAAGGGCCGGGCGAAGAGGATGTCCGCCCCGAGCAGGCCGTCCAGTTCCATGCCTTCGAGGGGCATGATGGTGACGTGGAAGTCGCTCCAGGTGACTTCCCCGGCCTCGAGCGTCCGCACCAGCCCGTAACTGGTCTCGTTCCGTCCGGAGTTGCCCATGGTGGGCAGGCTGAAGGCCTCGGCGACGCCGCAACGTTGGGCGGCCCGCGGGGTGAGCACCGCGGTGCCTTGGCACCCGGTGTCCACGCCCATGAGGATGTCCACGCCGTTGAGCTTCATCCGCAGGGTCGGGATGGCTTTGACGCGCAGGCGGAAGGTCGCGAGGCCGCTGGCGGGGAACAGCTCGGTGGGCTTCTTCAGTTCCTGCGCCGGGAGGCCCGCGGCGAGGCCGAGCAAGATTCCGATGCCGAGGAGCAGGCGTCGCATGGGGAGGAGAGTCGGGCGCGACCGGACGGATTCCGGTGCTGGCTTCATCGTGAGGGGAAACCGGCCGAGGTCGACAAGGACGTGGGATTTTTCCGGCTCAGGCCCGGCGTCGCCGGCGCCAGACATACGTCAGGGCGAACAGGCCGCCGCCCAAGGCCACGATCCAGTCGCCATGGCGGACCCAGAAGGTCGGCTCGGGGCGTATCCGCGGGAGGCTGACGGGTTCGGCGAGCTTGGCTCCGCGGAAGTACACGCTGCCGTCCTTGAGGGCGGGGCGGCCCCGGCCCAGCGCGTCGATCGAGCCGCTCCAGCCGGCGTTGCCGCAGCGGATGACGGGCAGGCCGGTGGCGGCCGCCAGCAGCGCCGAGTGCGCCGCATGCTGGTAGGCGCCGGCTTCGCGGCCATACCAGGCGTCGTTCGTCACCACGATCATGAGGTCGGCGCCGGCCAGGGCGTGCTCGCGGGCCAGCTCGGGAAAGACGTCCTCGTAGCAGACGAGCGCGCCCGCCATGAAGGTGCGGCCGCCGCGGGTGGTCAGCGGCAGGAGCGCGGGCCCGGTGCCGGCCACGCAATCGCTCTCGATGGGGACGACCTTGCGCAGGGGGAGGAAGTCCGCGAAGGGGACATACTCGCCGAAAGGCACGAGATGCCGCTTGGCGTAGACGGGTTTGCGGACGCCTTCCTCCGCGACGACGGCGACGGCGTTGCCGTAGCCGGCGCCCCGTCGGTCGATGGCCCCGATGACCAGCGGCGTCTCGATGGTCCGCGCGAGCCGGGTCAGCCGCGCGACGTACGGTTCGCTGTCCAGGGTGAGCGGCAAGGCGGCCTCGGGCCAGAGGACGAAATCGGCGACGCGGCCGCGGGCGACGAAGGTGGTGAGGTTTTCGGTCAGCGTGAGGTGTTCCTGCAGGCGGGCGCCGTCCCATTTCGCGTTGGGGTCGAAATCGGTCTGCACCACCGCCGCGGTCACGGGGTCGTGCGTGGCGCGCAGGCGCGCCGCATTGGCGTCGAGGAGCGCGAAGAAGCCGCAGGCCACCGGGACGAGGCCGAGGTAGAGCTCGGGCGTGAGCCGCTTGAGCCAGTCGGCCGGACCCGCGGGCGTGAGCGTGGCGGCGGCCTGCGTCTCGCGCAGGCGCACGATCCAGCGCGCCAGGCCGAGGTTGAACAGGACCAACGCGACGGAGAGGCCGGTCGGTCCCACCCAGGCGCAGAGGCTGAGCAGGACGGGGTTGCCGGTCTGCGAGGCCGCCAAGGGGAGCCAGCCGAAGCCGGTGAAGAGCACGCCGCGCACGGCTTCGAGCAGACCCCAGGCGCCGGCGAGTCCGGCGACCGCCAGGAGGCGCGCCGGGAGCGCGGCCCCGGCGCAGGCGGGGAAGATCCAGCGCAGCGCGACCAGCCAGAGGAACGGGTAGAGGGCGCAGTAGGCGGTGAGCAGGACGAGCCCGAGCCAGCCGAGCGGGGGATGGACGTGGCGCAGCCAGACGAGCAGGGCGACCCACAGCGCCCAGCTGCACGCGAAGGCGGACCGCCGCCAGGCGCGCCAGTCCGGATTCGCCGAGGCGGCGACGGCCGCGGGCACCAAGGCGACCAGCGCCAGGAAGGGATGGCCGACGGGCGCGAACGAGAAGAACAGCAGGAGCGCGGTCGCCGCGTTGCCCAGCCAGGCCGGCCAGACCGAGGCAGGTCGGCTGGCGGCGGGTCCGGTCATTCCGAGAGCGTCTCGACGACTTCCCAGCCTTCGTCGCGCACCAGGGCTTCGGCCTTCTTCCACTTCAGGTCCTGGGTCTCAGGTCCCTTGCGGATGCGCACGACGGCGTTGCGGCCGATCTTGGGGGCGGTCCGGCGGAAGGGTTCGGCTTTCGGCGCCTGCGCGGGCGAGCTCTCGACCGCGGCGCCGGTGCCGGGTTCGGCCGGGCCGGTCGCGGTGGCGAGTCCCTGCGCGCGGCGCATGAGCGCCTCCAGGGCTTCCATCGAGGTGGCCGTGCGGAAGAGTCCGGAGCAGGCGTCGGTGCGGAGCTGCTGCATGAGGCGCTCGAAGGCCTTGAAGGCCTCGGCCTTGTATTCGTTGAGCGGATCCTTCTGCGCGTAGGTGCGCAGGCCCACGCCGCGGCGGAGGTCTTCCATCTCGGTGAGGTGGTTCTGCCAGTTGCGGTCGATGGCGCGGAGGAGGACGTTGCGTTCGAGGTACCGGAGGATCTCGGGCGACTCATGCTGCTCGCGGCCGGCCTGCAGCGCGCGCACGCGGTCGGTGGCGAGCAGCGTGACCTGGCTCTTGGTGCGCGCGAGGATGTCCTCGAGGTCGATGCGCATGTGGAACGCCGTGATGTACCAGTAGACGAAGGCTTCGGCGGCGCGGCGGTCGGGCGCGCCCGCGGGGTCGGGGAAGACCGCGCCGAGGCGTTCTTCGACCTCCTCCTCGACGATGTCGAGCAGGGTGGCGCGGCTGTCCTCGGCCTTGAGCGCGCGGTTGCGCAGGCCGTAGACGATCTGACGCTGCTGGTTGAGCACGTCGTCGTACTGCAGCAGGCGCTTGCGCATCGAGTAGTTCTGGCCTTCGACGCGCTTCTGGGCCGTGCCGATGGAGCGGTTGAGCAGGGGGTGTTCGAGGGGCTCGCCTTCCCGGAAGGATTTCTCGAGCAGGGAGGAGATGATGCCCGCGTTGGAGAACAGGCGCATCAGGTCGTCTTCCAGCGAGACGAGGAAGCGGGAACGGCCGGGGTCGCCCTGGCGCGAGCAGCGGCCGCGGAGCTGGCGGTCGACGCGGCGGGATTCGTGGCGTTCGGTCGCGAGGACGTACAGGCCGCCGAGGTCGCGGACGCCTTCGCCCAGCTTGATGTCGGTGCCGCGGCCGGCCATGTTGGTGGCGATGGTCACGGCGCCGCGCTGGCCGGCGAGCGAGACGATGTCCGCCTCGGTCTCGTGGTGCTTGGCGTTGAGGATCTTGTGCGGGACCTTGGCCATCGCGAGCATGCGTCCGAGGGTCTCGGAGGCCTCGACGGAGGCGGTGCCGACGAGCACGGGCTGCCCGCGCTTGTGGGCTTCGGCGATCTCCTTGATGGCGAACTGGTACTTCTCCTTGCGGGTCTTGAAGACGATGTCGTTGTCGTCGACCCGGATGCACGGACGGTGCGTCGGGATGGCGACGACCGTGAGGCGGTAGATGTCGTGGAACTCGGAGGCTTCGGTCTCGGCGGTGCCGGTCATGCCCGCGAGCTTCTGGTACATGCGGAAGTAGTTCTGGATCGTGATCGTCGCGTAGGTCTTGTTCTCCTTCTCGAGCGCGACGCCTTCCTTGGCCTCGACGGCCTGGTGGAGGCCGTCCGACCAGCGGCGGCCTTCCATGATGCGGCCGGTGTTCTCGTCGACGATCTTCACCTTGCCCTCGTGGACGACGTACTGCTTGTCCTTCTCGTAGAGGGTGTA